>ERZ780137.711-NODE-711-length-25644-cov-4.483372_pt1 | contig 25644 bp, 20 predicted proteins | sample MGYA00511020_ERZ780137 | MGnify/ENA primary metagenome ERZ780137 (study PRJEB29588, sample SAMEA2157917) | human gut metagenome | biome: human gut; feature: human-associated habitat; material: faeces | place: Denmark | collected 2008/2010 ... | reverse complement strand
CTATTAATTTTCTGAAAATTACAACCGATATATTTACTGAAAAGGCTATTGACATAAACCAATAGCATAATAAGTTAACAGTAATAAACATAAGAAGCCAATAAGGGTATGAAATTTAAGGAAAAGGGGAGTATACGAGAATGGTAGTACAACACAATCTTCAGGCTATGAACGCTAACAGAATGCTTGGTATCACAACAAAACAGGCATCAGGCTCCACAGAGAAATTATCAAGTGGATATCGCATCAACAGAGCAGCGGATGATGCAGCAGGACTTGCAATTTCCGAGAAAATGAGAAAACAGATCAGAGGCTTGTCACAGGCTTCTTCTAACGCAGAAGACGGTATATCCTGTGTACAGACGGCGGAAGGAGCGCTGGCTGAAGTACAGGATATGCTGCAGAGAATGAATGAACTGGCTGTACAGGCTGCCAACGGAACCAATTCCGAAACAGACCGTCAGTATATTCAGGACGAGTTCGATCAGTTGATTGAGGAAATTGATCGTGTTGCTGAAACAACCAAGTTCAATGAGACATATTTATTAAAGGGTGATGATACAAAGCCAACCAAGAGTATGTACATTACCAATTATTCTGTAACCTATACAAAGAATAATTTGCCTAATAATACGAAAGGTATTGAATATAAAACAAATTATGTGGGAACAAACAATTTGTATATTGTATCAGCATCTATTTATAAGAGTAGTTCCAATATTTCACTGACAGGTAATAAAATTCAAAATGGTGATGATATTACAAAATTTATGGAAAAGGCAACGGATGCGACCAAGACAGGCGTCAATAAAGCAGAGGCTACTTTAAATACAGCATCCTATGTTGCGTTTGTAAATGTAGAATTAGATTCAAAGGTAATGGATGGTGAAAAGGGTAATGTAGAAGGTGTAAAAAATGCGGCTACCAAGAGAGATTTATCTAATGATGGTACTACTTCTACAGTAAGAGCAAATAGAGATTTGTTTATTTATAATACTGCTAATAGCACTGTAACAAGAATTACACAGGGAACAGATATGACAAATTATCTTAATAATGATAATACAATGAAAGATCAGTACAGATTGGTAGATATTCTGTATGGTGATGCTTCACAGGTGGATAGTAAGGAAACAACGTCTACCAGAGTTCAGGATTCTTATACAAATGGAGAAGAATTTAAGTGGACAGATGATACTTTGAAACGCGATATTTCATCCAAACAGCTTTACGATGCAGATGGACAGGCAGTATCAGGTGTTGCATTGAATAAATTCTTTGATGAAAACGGCAATTATAAAGGTGGTTTGTATACTACATCTCAAGCCAGAGCAATTGATGAAGTATTTAATAATACAGTAACCATGAGCAGATATGTTAACGGAACAATGACAGAGTTTACTGCTGCCACAATCAACGCTTACATTACCCAGTCCTCTACTCAGGTAGCTGCATCCTTAGAGGTTAAACTTCATGCAGGTTCCGACTCTGACAGAAATAACAAAGTAGCTGTAGAATTGACCACACTTACGGCAGCAGGTCTTGGCATTGATAAGCTTGCAAGCTACAACATTGGTATTGTGGATTCTACAGGAGATAATGCAACAGATGCTATTGATGTCATTGCAGATGCACTTAATATGGTATCCAGACAGCGTTCTGCATTAGGTGCTGTTCAGAACCGATTAGAGCATACCATCAAGAATCTGGACAATGTTGTTGAGAATACAACATCTGCAGAATCAGCGATCCGTGATACAGATATGGCAGAGGAAATGGTGAAATATTCCAATTCCAATATCTTACAGCAGGCAGGTCAGTCCATGCTTGCACAGGCTAATCAGGCTAATCAGGGAGTACTTAGTCTGTTACAGTAGTCTTTTAGGGGAGTATACAGGGGAGATAGTTTTATACGCGCCAGTCACCGCATCAATGTGGCTGGCGTATTTGCTTAGGAGATATAGGGGGAGAATCGAATGGTAGTACAACATAATCTTATGGCGATGAATGCCAACAGAATGTTGGGACTTACGACCAAGACTGTATCAGGTTCTACAGAGAAGCTTTCCAGTGGCTACCGCATCAACCGGGCTGCTGATGATGCTGCAGGACTTGCAATTTCAGAGAAAATGCGTAAGCAGGTAAGAGGACTGACACAGGCAGCTTCCAACGCCGAAGACGGCATATCCTGTGTACAGACAGCGGAAGGAGCGCTGGCTGAGGTACAGGATATGTTACAGAGAATGAACGAATTGTGTGTACAGGCGGCAAATGGCACGAATTCCACTTCTGACCGCCAGTACATTCAGGACGAGCTGGATCAGTTAGTGTCCGAAATTGACAGAATCGCTGAAACAACCAAGTTCAATGAGACTTTTTTGCTAAAAGGCGATCAGACCGGACCTACTACCAGCGTATATATTACAAATTATTCTACGACTTTTACGAAGAATACGATTCCGAATCTGAAGAATCCTACTACATACTGCATGAATTATGTTGGAACCAATAATATTTATGTGGTCGACAGTAAGGTGCTTGGCACAGGTCCGAGCATTGCACTTGGCGCAGATAAGATCAGTAAGGGCGATGATATGACCAAATATCTGTCCAAAACGACAACAACGATCAATAAAGGACAGGGTGTTCTTAACACGGATGATTATGTGGCATTTATCAATGCAGAACTGGATTCCGATGCAAAAGGCGGCAATGATCTGTATATTGACGGTTCAACTTCTGTTGTAAAAGCCAAACAGGATCTGTATATTTACAATACATCCAACAGTACAGTAACACATATCACGAAAGATACTGATATGACACAGTATCTGGACGATAACAATACAATGTTGGGTCAGTACCGACTGGTAGATATTCTGGATGGCGGGCCGGGAACCAGTGACCGAGTGAAGGAACAGATGCTCGGTGGTGATGAATTCCAGTGGACAGATGAATATCTGGAGCGGGATGAGAGTATTCAGAAACTTTACAATGCGGATGGACAGGAAATATCCGGTATTGCGCTGAATAATTATTTTGATAAAAACGGTAACTACACAGGTGGTCTTTATGCAACAGCACAGGCACGTGTTTCAGATGAAGTATTCAGCAGTACTTCTACGACTGTCTACAAAAATGCATTGGCATACGCGCAGGCAAAAGGTCTGGAGAATCCGTCAACAATCTCAAAATATATCACCCAGTCATCCCAGCAGGTTGCTGAGGGACTTACCTTTAACCTGCATGTTGGTGCACAGAGTGACAGGAAGAATAAGATTTCTGCAACAATAGATACACTGACGGCAGCAGGAATCGGTATTGATAAACTGGCAAGCTACAATATCGGTATTGTGGATGAAACCGGAAACAATGCAACGGATGCAATTGATGTGGTAGGTGAGGCATTACAGCAGATATCCAGACAACGTTCAGCACTGGGTGCTGTACAGAACAGACTGGAACATACCGTCAACAACCTCGACAATATCGTAGAAAATACGACTGCGGCAGAATCCGCGATTCGTGATACGGATATGGCAGAGGAAATGGTTACCAATGCAAATGCCAATATTCTACAGCAGGCAGGTCAGGCAATGCTTGCACAGGCCAATCAGGCCAATCAGGGTGTATTGTCACTTTTACAGGGTTAATAATACAAAACATACAGGGGCTGCTCAATCAGGGCAGTCCTTTTTGTGTGATAAAATATATAAAAAAGTACAGTTTAATTTACATAAATTGTATTTATAATATGGAAAAACAAAATAAATTGTGTTACAATTCTAACAGAGAATATTAATGAAATACAGTAAACAGCAGGGAACTTATCATAAAAGGGGAATGAAAGATTATGTCAAAAGTGCCGATTTCAGTATGCCTGATCGCTAAAAATGAAGAAAAAAATATAGAAGAATGTTTAAAGAGAATCAAACCATATGGATTTGAGATTATTGTCACCGACACAGGATCTACCGACAAAACTAAGGAGATCGCAGCCAGATATGCGGATAAAGTACTGGATTTTGAGTGGATCGATGATTTCAGTGCGGCAAGAAATTTCTGTGCGGAGAATGCTTCAAATAACTGGATTTTGTCATTGGATTGCGATGAATATGTCAACAGTATCGACATTAAGACCATGCGCATCCTTATGCAGAAGTTTCCACGTTATACAGGTGTCATCCGTCTGAAGAATCTGGTTCTGGATGAGGAGGGGAAACCGGGATACGGAACGGATGATGTGACACGTTTCTACAATCGGAATTTCTACACCTTTGATTATCCGATCCATGAGCAGGTCTGCTCCAGAGATTTAGCCAAAAGGGAGGAAATGATGCAGTGTTTCCTGCTTCCCATGGAGGTCGTTCATCATGGCTATGCGCTGACACCGGAAGAAATGCAGGAGAAACAGCGTAGAAATCTGGATCTTTTATATAAGAATCTGGAGAAAAATCCGGATGAACCGTATACTCTTTTCCAGATTGGACAATCGGAATTCATTCTTGGCAATCATGAGAAGGCAGTTACTTTCTATGAGAAAGGATTATCCTATGATCCATCGCCGGAATTTATCTATGTTCAGGTCATGATCATATCACTGGCGAAGGCTTATGTGAGAGTAGGCAGGGAGAAAGAAGCACTGGCTTTGATGGATCGTTATGCAGGACAGTGCAAGACGGCTAAGTTCCAGTTTACTTATGCAGGTGTGTGTCTTGACAACGATCAGCCTTTGAAGGCATTGCTCTATTATGTGAAGACTACTACGATGGCAGATGCAGATACTTTGGGAGAGAATCTGCTGCATTGCTATGAACATATCATTGAGCTTTACCGGGATATGGGAAATGAGGAAATGGCGAACGTATTTAAAGGTAAATATGAGGCATGTCTTCGTGAAAAAGAGCGGGTTGTGAACAGTTAGGACTAAGGGGAGGATGAACATGACAAAACTTCCGATTTCAGTATGTATCATTGCAAAAAATGAGGAAAAATATATAGAACATTGTCTGCAGGCGCTGCGCCGCTATCCATGGGAAATTATAGTTGTGGATACCGGATCAACGGATGCTACAAAACAGATAGCAGTCAGATATGCGGATAAGGTCGAGGATTTTATCTGGATCGATGATTTCAGTGCAGCGAGGAATTTTGCAGCATCTCTGGCATCCAACAACTGGATTCTGGTGCTTGACTGTGATGAATACCTGACACAGTTGGATGAGCATGCCTTACGCATCTGTATGCAGCAGCATCTGCGCCATGTGGGAATGATGGGACTGAATAATGTGTATACACAGCCGGACGGCGAGGTCAGGTATAAACCGGAAGAAGTTCCAAGGTTCTATAACAGGAATTTTTATGAATATCGTTTCCGTATTCATGAGCAGATCACACCCAGAAATCAGGTAAATCTTGAAGAAGTATGTCTGAATACATATAAGCTGCCTGTAACAGTGGAGCATCATGGCTATGATATTTCACCGGAGGAGATGGAACGTAAACAGGCGAGAAATCTGACTCTTTTGCAGTCTGCACTGGGAGAGACACCATTTGATGATTACCTGTATTTTCAAATGGGGCAGTCCTATTATATATTAAAGAAGTATGATGAGGCAGTAGAGGCATATACGCAGTGCTTTGCCAGAAATGATAATCCGGACAAAGGTTTTATGAAGGTGGCAGTACCGTCCTTTGCCAGACTTCTGCTGGAACTGAACAGGGGAGAGGAAGCACTGGAACATCTGCTGAAGTATGCAGACCGTTTCAAAGGTGCAGAATATGGATATCTTCTGGGGTGTGCTTATCAGGCGTGCGGCAACAATCTTATGGCATTGCTTACTTTTGTAAAAGTGACACAGATGTCAGATATTGATCTGTTAGGAGAACAGGCATATGATACCTATGTAAGGATCATGCTACTGCATAATCTGGCAGGTAATACAGAAGCCGTGGAGCATTTCAAAGAGAGACTGGAGAATTACGGCAGAGCGCACGGCAGACAGATCGTATTTCAATAAAAGGGCATAAAGTAGTGAGAGTGGCAGGAATTTGCCACTCTTTTTATGTTCTGTTTATGATTTATCATTTGTATAAACATAAAAGAACCTTAAAAGAATCATAACATCTATTGTAATTAGTCCTAAAGTACTATAACATACCGCCTTGTCGGCGACATGGACAGGAAAATGATTGCAAAAGTATGAGGAGTAAGAGAATGAAAGCAATATGGATGAAGAAAGGGATCATGACGATGCTGACTGCTGCTATGACAATAGGACAGGCTCAGAGTATAGATACAACATCGGAATGGGAATATAGTTATACAGGTGCGGCGCAGAGCTTTGATGTGAAAGCAGCAGGAACATATCAGTTTGAACTGTACGGGGCGCAGGGTGGCTCTTATGGGGAGCATGCAGGCGGCAAAGGCGGTATGGTCAGTGTAAGAGTAGATTTGCACCGCAATGATCAGGTGGAACTCTTGGTAGGAGGCAGTGACGGCTACAACGGCGGCGGTCAGGGTACCTTATCAAATGGCGGTGGTGCCACAAGTCTGCAGATTAATGGAAAAGTCGCAGCCATAGCAGGGGGCGGCGGAGGCGCAACGGATATTTTAAATGGTGAAAGCGGTGGAGGTATTTTGGGCGCTGGCTCAACTTCCTACACAGGGGATTCCAGTATCGAACCTAATTCTGCAGGAGGTGGCGGAGGGTATCTGGGGGGCTTAAGCGGTTATACCAGATACCATGAGCACCTTGGAGATCCGCAGGAAAAGGGAGGATGCTATACAGACGAGATCAGACATGAACATATATGGAAATGCTATTCAATCTGTGGAGAATATGAGAACTTTCGTGTCAGTGTGGACAGGAACGGATATATAGAAGCGAACTGTAGAATCTGTGGGGAAAGGGCTGTAAGAGAAGGTGATATGGACTCAGATTTCCTTTATGATGGTTCCTGGACGCATACGAAGCGTGTCTGTGGTAAAGATATGGATGATGTTGAGGGGTATAAGTTAAGTTGTGGCAAAACAGAGAAGGAAATGGAAGAGAACGCGCAGGCATATGGAGGAACCAATCATTATGATGCAACACTATGCAGGAGTGGAACTGCTACAGCAGGAGTGCAGACAGGAAATGGCAGGATACGTATCAGAAAGATAGCAGGAGAAGAGGCGACAGTTGCTTATTTTAACTATGATACGAGTCCTTTAGGTTCTGTTACAGTACTAAAAGGAGACACTGCCATATATCCGTTGCAGGTAACACCATCCCGAAAAGCAGATGCAAAGTACGAATATGAATTCCGGGGATGGGATGATATGGACACAGAAGTACAGGAGACTATGAGTAATGCTGATACCGTGCAGTTACCGGTAACCGGAAACAGAAATTATATTGCAGTATACCGGACGGTTCCACAGAAGTATACCATTTCTCTGATAGAGGATGATACAGCGGTAAAACATAAGACAATAATCGCTACCTATGGAAAAGAAATGCCGGAAATTGCACTGCCAAAGAGTGGAGATGCTTTGTTTGAAGGTTATTATACAGACAAAGCAGGTAAAGGAACACAGTATTATACTCCAAAAGGAAGCCCGGCACGCAGATCGCTGTTTACAGCAGATACCAGATTATATGCGTATTGGGTACAGCCGGTTACAATAACGAAACAACCAGGCGATGCTGTTATGCAGCAGGGACAGGATACGGTAGAATTTGAAGTGGGGTATCAAATAAAAGATACGGCACAGTATAAAGCTGATCTGCAATGGTATCAGGATGATGCAGGACAAAAGCGTGAACTTGTCGACCAGAATGATGTGAAATTACAGATTCCCTCCGGTCAGCAGGCAGGAGAATATGATTATGCCTGTGAGATTACAGTAACCAGTACAGCAAACGGTCAAAAGATAACACTTTGGACCAATCAGGCGCACCTTACCGTAGAGAAAACAGAAAACGACCCCTCAGAACCTGACCATGGGGACAATGGAAGTGGAGGAAGCAACCCGGATAAAGAGGAACCTAAACCTGTCAAGCCGGACACAGCGAACCCCAAACCATCCAAACCCGGTGCAGGGAATGGGGAAAATAACCCGGACACAGACGAATCTTGGTTTGCAGAGTCTGATCCAGAAAAGATGAATAAATTGTCAATTGCCTCTAAGCAACTGGATATGGCATCTTCATCTACAGATCTGGTAACGATCGGAGATATCAATCCTGCTCCATGGAACTTTCCGGAGTCTTTAACTCTGGAAGAACCACAGACAGATGAGAAAATGAGGAATACACATCCGTCTGTAGTTTCCGGAGATTCCGTAAAGGCAGCAGAACTGCCCGCACAGAGCAGAAGTTCTCATAGAATGATATGGCTCATTCTTGCCGGACTTGGAATTTTAGGCATACTGGCGTTTATTCTGTGTTCATTTTTCTTATGCAGTAATCATGAAGACCCAGATGAAGAGGACGAAGACTGCTGTAGTAATTCATGATGCCGTCAAAGAAGGAATGAAGCAGCTCAATATCATATTTACCGCTGACTGCTTCATTATCCAGATGCTCCAGTAATTCAGACAGAACGCGCGGGGTGTGATCGCCATCAGCGCAATTATGCTCAAAGTTCTCAATATAGGAAGCCAGGGCATTGGCGATCGATACCAGGCGTACATGAGGTGGGAGTTCTGCGCCGGCAAGCCTGTTCGGATAGCCGGAGCCGTTGAGATATTCATGATGCATGGATACGATATCCAGAATAACAGGGTCATCAGTATGTTTACGGATCTGCTCTAACCCTGTCTGTATATGCTCATGAAATGCGAGCTGTTCTATATAAGACATATTTTGAGGCTGTTTGCCACAGGCTGAACTGCTGCCTTTTCCGATATAACCTATATCATGCAGAAAAGCGCCCAGAACCAGTGAATGAATGGAAATTCCCTGTTCTGACAGCATATGGCAGTTGCCGAATAAAGCCATATGCGCAGTAATAAGTGCCACATTGATGCTGTGATAATACAGTTCCGGGCTGGCAGCTAACAACATTTGTGACATAGTAGCTACCCACTGGTTCGAAACAATAGAGTCCATGACAAGGACATAAGGTTCCAGAGCACGAATATTTTTCATTAAGACCTCCTTAATCAGGTGTAAGACTGCTCGGATGGAACATAGAACAGCTTAAATAAACAGTTAATTACGTAACGATAATACAATTGTACCATATATTGAATAAAAACCAATTTAATTTTGTGTATATTTAACAAGCATGCTAAAATAGGAGTAAGTTGAGTCATATATAATGAGGAAGGAGAACCCCCATATGAAGAATTTGTTGTCAGTTTCAGAAGCGATATCTGCTAAAATATTGTTCATTATTGAGGAGAATGGACGCGATGCAGAGTACACCAGGGCGTGTGCCATGTGGAATATGGATATCGAGATAGAGCATATCCCTTTCAGAGGTTTCCAACGGGCTGTGACGGAACAGTATGATGTTGTAGTGATAGATGATTATCTGGCAGGTAAGTCAGGCTACACGTTGGCGATGGAGATCATGGACAGATGTGACGTTATCATGATCATGCTGGGAAAGGATATGGATGATGTGAGCGTGGTCGGTGCATTCAGAATGGGAATCATGGACTATCTGCCGGCAGGTACTTCTCCCACACAGTTAGCGGCCAGAAGTGTGGCTTTGGTCAACCGTTACAGGGAAAGCAATGCCAGAGTGCGCAGATATGCGGATGGCAGGATCTGTGCGGCGAATCTTACGCTTGATACCAGAAATGGAATTCTTGATATGGATGGCAGACAGATTCCACTGCTTAATACAGAAGCTATTGTACTTCAGGTATTAATGGAGAATTCGGATATTCTTATGAGTAAGAAGGAAATCTATGAAAAAGCCTGGGGAGAGACTTACGTGGAGGGAGAGAATTCCGTAGCAATGCATATCTCTAAACTGCGCAAAAAGATGGAAGAAGATGGGGATGCACCCAAATATATTGAAACGAAATGGGGAGCCGGCTACCGTTTTCTGAGTAAACCTCAGAAAAATGCATACTGCTGATTCAAAACATAAAATGTATGTGCTATACTGAACACATAAATAACGACTGATGATTTATGAAAAGAGGAACGGGCATGTACACAGAGACAGACATCCGTAAAGATGCTTCAGAACAGGTATATCAGCGGGGCAGACGGCTTTTTCAAAGTGGAAATGTACAAAACATCCAGCTTCAGGATGTTTATATAGAGACGAACCCCTGTAAAAAGGTAAAGGCATATGTACAGGGCAGTGGCTGGAAATGCTACAATACACAGGCCGTAGTGGATGAGAATAACAATGAACTGCATTCCTATCATTGTGAATGTCCGGCATATATGGAGTATGCAGGTCTGTGTAAACACTGTGTAGCAACGCTTCTTCGTTATATTCAGGTGAGGCAGGATATGCTGCGCAAACAACAGCAGCCGGTCAAAAAGCTGTCAGTAGAGTTCCCACAGAGACTGGAGCAGTTGGAACGCACTCCCGGGATCAGTAAAGGGAGTACATTGTATGGAACACAGAATCAGAACAGTTTAAAGAAACGACAAAGTTCTATGCCGATGACTGACAGGGGAATGTACCGTATTTTGATGGATCATGGCCTGGAACAGCAACTTCCTTACAGACAGCCACTGGTTCGGGGAAAAGTGCAGCTTGTACCGCAATGTCACGATTATCATGGCAAGATAACGGTAGAATTCAGAATTGGTATCACACATTTGTATGTACTCAAGGATATTAATGAATTTGTGCGGCTGATGGATAAGCATGAGTATAAATCCTACGGTGCCAAACTCGGTTTTTATCATCATATATCAGCATTTGAAGAATCAAGCCAGTCACTGGTACATTTTCTGATGGACATTATAAAGAGCTTTCAGACGACGGGCGGGCTTAATGCCTATCAGTATTACAGCAGAAATGATGTTAAGAGGGAGATACCGTTGGCAGCAGGCAATCTGGATCGCTTTATGCAGATAATGCTGCAACGGGAGAATCCTCTGGGACTGGATACACAGGATACCAGTTCTGCCTATTATGAAATAAAGGACGGGGAGCCAAGACCACTGTTGCATATTACAGGTGTTCCGGCAGGAATCAGGATATCGACCACGCCGCTTGCAATGACAGAGGGAGCATCCTGTCAGTATATTTACGATCATGCAAATCACATTATTTACAGGAACCGGCTGGAAGATATAGCGCAGATACGCAGCTTTCGTAGATATATGAACGATCAGGGAGGGCAGAATATATTTATTGCAGAACGTGAGCTTCCACTGTTTTGCAGGGATCTTCTGCCTTTTCTGGAACAGCATTATGAAATGGATGTCAGGGAATTTACCCCCGGGAATTATCTTCCACCCAAAGCAGAGTTTGCCATTTATCTGGACATGCCGGAATATGATACGATCACATGCAGGCTGTGTGCTGTCTATGGAGAAGAAAGTTATGATGTTTTTTCTGTGGAAAATGATGTGGCAAAATTCGTGGATATGCCAACGGGTGCCGCGGCACAGAGGCGTGATATTTCAAGAGAACTGGAAATGGATGCTGCAGTAAGCCAGTATTTTCCGGAATTTGATGGCAAAATTCAAAGGAAGGTACTGCATGGTGATGCGGATGCCATATATGAATTCCTGAATGATGGATTAGCAGAACTTGGACAATTGGGTGAAGTCTATATTTCAGAGCAGATGAAGCGTGTTCAGGTTCTCAATACCCCGGCATTCTCTATGGGATTATCGCTAAAGAGCGGTTTGCTGGAGCTGACTCTTGATTCTCCGGAACTTTCCATGGAAGAACTTGCAGAGGTATTGACGAGATATAACCGTCGTAAGAAGTATTATCGATTAAAGAATGGTTCTTTTCTGAATATGCAGGATACACAGATGAATAATCTGGTGGAGATGGTAGATGGATTGCAACTGTCAGCCAGACAGCTCAAAAGTGGCAAAATACTCATTCCGCAGTACAGAGCATTGTATCTGGACAGCCTGTCGCATGAGGAAGGTGCAGAGTATATCCACAGAGATCACAGTTTTAAACAGTTAGTACGTAATATGCGTTCTATGGAGGACAGTGATTATGAAGTGCCACAGGAACTGGAACATGTAATGCGTGAATACCAGAAGAGCGGTTTTCGCTGGCTCAAGGCATTGCAGGAAAATGGTTTTGGCGGGATACTTGCGGATGATATGGGACTTGGCAAGACCTTGCAGGTAATTGCTTTTTTGATGACAGAACGAAAAAGGACATTGATCGTATGCCCGGCATCACTGGTGTATAACTGGCAGAGCGAGATTGAGAGGTTTGCACCAGAACTCAGGCCGGTTATGGTAACGGGAGATGCAGCCCATCGACGTGAACTGGTACAGAGCAGTCTGGACACGGATATTCTGATCACTTCCTATGATCTGCTGAAGCGGGATGTGGATAACTATGAAAATATAGAGTTCTTTTGTGAAATTCTGGATGAAGCACAGTTCATTAAGAATCAGAGCACACAGGCAGCTAAAGCGGTAAAGCTGATTCACGCCGGAACACGTTTTGCACTGACAGGAACACCTATGGAGAACAGACTGAGCGAACTGTGGAGTATATTTGACTATCTGATGCCGGGATTTTTGTATGGGTATAAGCAGTTCAAAGAAGAAATGGAAGTTCCTATTGTAGAAGAACATGATCAGGATGCCATGCTCAGGCTTCGCAGAATGATCACGCCATTTATTCTCAGACGTCTGAAGAAGGATGTGCTTTCTGATTTACCGGATAAACTGGAAGAAGCAGTCTATGCAAAAATGGAATCCCAGCAGCAGGAATTGTATGAGGCAAATGTCCAGAACCTGAAACGTCTGCTCAATGGACAGACAGATGCACAGTTTCGGGAGAAAAAATTACAACTTCTGGCAGAACTTACAAAGCTTCGCCAGATCTGCTGTAATCCGCTTCTGGTGTATGAGAATTACAAGGGGGAGTCTGCAAAACAGGAGATGTGTGTGGAACTTCTAAAGAATGCGATCACAGGTGGGCATAAGGTGCTGCTTTTCAGTCAGTTTACGTCTATGCTGGAACTTCTGGCGAAGCGTGCAGAGAAAGAGAATATCACTTATTATATGCTGACTGGACAGACACCCAAGGAGCAGAGGATCCAAATGGTGGATGCATTTAACAGCAATGACGTATCTGTGTTCTTTATTTCATTGAAAGCAGGTGGAACAGGACTGAATCTGACCAGTGCCGATATTGTGATACATTATGACCCGTGGTGGAATCTGGCTGCGCAGAATCAGGCAACGGACAGAACGCATCGAATTGGACAAAAGAACGTGGTAACGGTTTATAAACTGATCGCCAAAGATACCATAGAAGAGAAGATCATGAAATTACAGGAGATGAAACAGGAACTGGCAGATCAGGTCCTTGGAGGAGAAAACATGGATAATCCTTCCTTCTCCAGGGATGAACTGCTGGAATTGCTCAGTTGATCAGTCATTTGTGCGGATACAGATAGAAGATGTGACGTTTCTCCATGGGAACTTCACTGATACGGATATCCATTTCCAGCTTTTCCTGATAATTTTCAAGCTGCTGTGTGATCAGAGGATTGTTACAGTCCTCTTTATGAAGTACCAGCTTCATGCGGTCACACAGAGCAGTATGGAGCAGATTCATTTTGGTATATAAAGGATGGGAAGTGACTTCATTGCACAAAGAAGCAATGCTGTTTAACTGCCCTGCATATTTTTCTTCATCAGCGCTTAGATTTTCCAGTTGTTGAATCAGGCGCTCTTTTTTCATATTAACTGCCTGAAGATGCGCAGGATTAGGAGCATCCTGAAGGGAAATTTCCAGTAATGCATCATCACAGCAGTTGACCTGTGTGAGCAATTGCAGCATTCTTTTATCATTTTCACATATCGTTTTTAAAAGTATTTCATAAGACTGTTTATAATCCATAATGCGTACCTTTCTGAAAATAGATTTCCAACAGTTACATTGTATCATACATATTTACATAATAACAAGAAATAATCGAATAATTATTGAGTAAATTTATTGTATATTGTATAATATGAATACAATATACTAAAATGTCAGTCAAAGGAGAGGCGCGTCAGATATGAAATTTAGTTTGTGTATGATTGTCAAAAACGAAGAAGCAGTTTTAAAAGACTGTCTGGACTCATTACGGGATCTGATGGACGAGATCATTATCGTAGATACAGGATCTACTGACCGCACCAAAGAAATCGCGGCACAGTATACTGATAAAATTTATGACTTTGAATGGTGCAATGATTTTGCGGCAGCAAGGAATTTTGCCTTTTCCAAGGCAACAGGAGATTATATTTATTCTGCGGATGCGGATGAGTATATAGATGAACAGAACCGGGTCAGATTCAAAGCGCTCAAACAGGTATTGGTGCCGGAAGTAGAGATTGTACAGATGATCTATGTTACGGAACAGATCAACCATCCTACAGAGAATTTTGCAAGAGATCTAAGACCCAAGCTGTTTAAAAGATTACGGACTTTTACCTGGATAGAACCGATCCATGAGACAGTGAATACGAATCCGGTGGTATTTGACAGTGATATTGAAGTCCGTCACAGACCACAGGGAGATCACAGCGGAAGAGATTTCGGAGTGTTTGCCCGCATCATTGAAGAAAAAGGAACACTTTCAGACAGACTTTTGAATATGTATCTGCGTGAATTATACAAGGCGGGAGACGAAGAGACACTGCTGCATGCCAGAGAATTCCTGGAGAGGATGTTAGAAGATGCTGCATCTAAGAAAAAGGAACTGCTTACGAGACAGATCATAGCGGTTCTGCTCAAGATTTACCGTATCAGTGATGATGCGACGGCTATGCTTAAGATTGGTCTTCGGGAAGAGATCACAGTGCCGTCCGCAGAAGTCTGCATGGAGTTTGGCTATTTCTTTTTAAAGAAAGAGGATTATCCGCAGGCAGCCCACTGGTTCTATATTGCGGCTTTTGAAAGTGAAAGTGAGATCGACATTGCAAGCAGCGGGACATCTCCCCTTATGGCATTGGCACTGAGTTACCGCAGATATGCGAAGTCCCCCAGGATCAAAGCACTTCCCCGGGAAGAATATGAGATGGAGAAACTGCGTCTTACCCAAAAGGCAGCGGAGTATGAACAGATGGCGAGAGACTGGAAACCTGCAGAAAATGGTTTTTAGATTGACTTATACTGGTGTTGCGTTTACACTGAAGTTAACATAATACACAGAGAGGTACAGCATAAGCATGAATTATCAGTATTTGATCGTAGGTGCAGGACTGTTTGGTGCGGTCTTTGCCAGAGAAATGGAGAAAAAAGGCAAAAAATGTCTCGTCATTGAGAAGAGAGCACATATTGCAGGAAATGTTTATACAAAAGAAATCAAAGGGATTCAGGTACATCAGTATGGTGCACATATTTTCCACACATCAGACAAAGAAGTATGGAATTATGTCAACAGTCTGGCAGAGTTTAACAATTATATAAATTCGCCGGTGGCAAGATATAAGGATGAGCTTTATAATCTGCCTTTTAATATGAATACATTTGCCAAAATGTGGAATATCAAAACTCCGAAAGAAGCTAAGGAACGGATCGCGGCGCAGATAGCTGATCTGCATATTACACAGCCTGCCAATCTCGAAGAACAGGCACTCTCACTGGTAGGTACGGATATTTATGAGAAACTGGTAAAAGGCTATACGGAGAAGCAGTGGGGCAGAGACTGTAAAGAACTGCCAAGCTTTATCATCAAACGTCTGCCGGTCAGATTTATTTATGATAATAACTATTTTAATGATCCTTATCAGGGAATTCCCAAGGGAGGCTATACACAGATCGTAGAGAAGCTGCTTGACGGAATTGAAGTGAGACTGAATACAGATTATGCACAGTTCTGTGTACGCAGCGAGGATGGCAGTTTTGCCTGCACAGATGGAACAGATACTTTTGAGAAGGTTCTCTATACAGGAATGATTGATGAATTTTATGACTATTGCTATGGAGAACTCGCATACCGTTCCCTGCATTTTGAAACCCAAGTGCTGGAAGGCGAGGATAATTATCAGGGCAACGCAGTTGTAAATTATACGGAAAGGGAAGTGCCTTATACCAGGATCATTGAACATAAGCATTTTGAATTTGGCAGACAGGCAGATACAGTCATTACCAGAGAGTACCCTAAGGAATGGCACAAAGGTGACGAACCGTATTACCCCGTCAATGATGAGGTCAATGGTGCTTTGTATGAGAAGTATGCACTTTTGGCGGCAAAAGAAAATAATGTCCTGTTTGGCGGCAGACTGGGACAATACAAATACTATGACATGGATAAGGTGATCAGAGCAGCACTTGATATGGCGGCTCAACAGTAGGTATTGAACAACATACCGCTGTAAATGCTTGTGACATACGGATTTACATAACTTGTAGCCGGATTGGAATAAGCACAGATTCTTCTGTTAAGATATTCCATTGGGTCCATGGAAATTGCATTGAGTTTTTTGAGCAGATGACTGCCAAAATCCTGGAGTTCTTCGAAACCGGGTGAGGCAGTGGCTGCGGGCTCTGTATCGGGGTAACTCAGCGTGTCATCATCCGATATTTCAATACCATATTTCCCGATTTCTTTTTTATGCATATTCAGAAGTTTATGTATGTCTTCATTCAGCCTCGCAGGCTGCTGGTCGGAAGTTCTCAGATTTTCAATAAATTGATTATAACTTTTCACAAAGGAACGGATATTGTAAGCCAGTGATTGCGGATCGGGATAGAGACCGATCTCTATTTCCTGTCCGGAACTGATCGCATCCGGGTCTAATGTAACTTCATAAGCATCGTAGACACGGAAATTATTATTATAAGAAGAAAAAGGCACACCATCTATAGAATAGGATGCATTTTGCGCCGGTTCGATGGACTTATTCAGTCCAAGATAGTGTACGATCCCACTGCTGTGGCTGGTATTTTCATCAGTAATGCGGAAATGCTCGCTGCCTTTTGCAGGAGTACCAAGTGCATCAGAAGTTATCTCGAGGGCAGAACGATCCTCATCATGAAGAACCTGAGCGTGTACACCCAGATCGGAATTATTGATCAGACGCATAAGCCTCTGCTGCAGGATTTCATGGGTGTCGCTGGGCTGCAGATCAAATTGCAGCTCGTAATGCAGTTTGTTTGTGATCAGATCAAAGGAATAGCTTCCGGCAGGCATCATAACGGGTTGATCTGCGCGCAGATAGCTGGAAGTATTACGCTGCGGCATGGCACAATGGTCAACACAGAGCGTGAATTTGGAAGGTGCTTTCTGATAGGAGGCTACCTGGTCGTTATCAGAGATATCATAAGAAACCTGAGCAAGTTCAGGATGACTGCAATAGGCAGTCTTGGTTGAAAAAAGCTGGCTTTCATCATCACAACTGAGAACATCGATCGTCTCATGCAGAGATTTGGCCTGTTCTTTTAAACGGATCGCATATGTGATTTCTTCAGTGGTAGGATCATTCAGATAGACCGGTGCAAAACGGTTCTTGCGCTGGATGGAACTGTAAAGTTGTTGAAGTTCCTTCTGATCATGAGTATCATAACGGGAGCTGCGGCGGCTGCCGTAGGTAGTCAGATAATGGTCGTAGATTTGTAATGTTGCATATGAAATTGGCATACTGCGCCCTCCTTTCTTCTGATCTAATACCCAAGAAGCGGAATTACCAAGGTCAAATGAACTCCCCCAGTAAAGGCACACATACACCTGTTACTTAACTCAACAATAGCATGATTGTCAGTTGATTGCAAGGGTTTTGGGGCTATTTTACATGTATTTTTCCAAAAAAAAGTTGACGATACGAATGGGGTATGATATAGTTGTTAGGCAAGATGTGAATTAGGTCTTTTTTTTATGCTTTTTTATGATAAGAAAGACATGTTCACAGACGGCAGATTAGAACACAGGTAAAATATTAGAACGCTAGCGGAGGTGGAATTATGCGTACAAAGATTACTTTAGCTTGTACAGAGTGCAAACAGCGTAACTACAATACCACGAAGGAGAAGAAGACTCATCCGGACAGAATGGAAATCAAGAAGTATTGTAAGTTCTGTAAGACTCACACATTACACAAAGAAACAAAATAATAGTAAGAATCCACAGGAGGCATACTATGGGAGATTCAGCGAAGACAGATGCACCAAAGGGTAGCTTTTGGAAAAGCGTTAAGACAGAATTTAACAAGATCATCTGGCCTAATAAGGAAGATCTTTTAAAGCAGTCAGTTGCTGTTCTCTGTGTTTCAATCGTAATGGGTCTGATCATTACTTTCCTGGATACTCTGATCCAGTTCGGAATTAACTTCTTAACTGCATTGTAAGAGTGAGGTTGAATAGTATGGAAGAGAAAAAGGAACATAGGGCAGTAGCTAAAAAGATTATTGAGCCAATGATGAAGGAATGGGAACCGGTATCACCCAAGAGACCGGAACCTGTTGTGGAAGAAGAACCACAGGAGAATGTGGAACCCGAAGTAGAAGAACAGCCTGAAATCATTCCGGAACCAGTTGACGAAGAGCCTCACAGCAATGTGGCACTCAGCGATAACAAGAGCGGTAAGGGAATGGGCTGGTATGTTGTCCATACTTATTCCGGATATGAGAATAAAGTAAAGGCAAATATCGAGAAGGCAATCGAAAACAGACATCTTGAGAATGAAATTCTTGAGGTAAGAGTGCCGACCCAGGACGTTGTAGAGCTTAAGAACGGCGTAGAAAAGAGCTCTCAGAGAAAACTTTTCCCAAGCTATGTTCTGCTGCATATGGATGCGGATAACAATGACGCATGGTATGTGGTTCGTAATACAAGAGGTGTTACAGGCTTTGTAGGACCGGGAAGCAAACCTGTTCCGTTGACTGACGAAGAACTTCGTGCTTTGGATTTCGGCAATGAGGTCAGCGTTGCATTTGCTGAGGGAGATATGATCTCCGTAATTGCCGGAGTATGGAAAGATACGGTAGGTACTGTGCAGAAGATTGATGCCAGCCGCCAGACCGTGACCATCAGCGTAGAGATGTTTGGAAGAGAGACTCCAGTAGAGATCAATTTCTCCGATGTCAAAAAGCTGTAAACAAATGATTGACAAAATAGTGTAGTTATAATACAATATTAGCCGGACTTTAAATATAAGTCTGTGTGGGAGGGTCATCCACCCAAACTACCACAAAACAGTTTTTAACTGAGAATGAATTAGGAGGTGCCTTAAAATGGCAAAGAAAGTAGAAGGATATATTAAGTTACAGATTCCTGCCGCAAAAGCAACACCGGCTCCACCAGTTGGTCCTGCACTTGGACAGCATGGTGTTAACATCGTTGAATTTACAAAGCAGTTCAACGCAAGAACAGCAGATCAGGAAGGTATGATTATCCCTGTTGTTATTACAGTATATGCAGACAGAAGCTTCAGCTTCGTAACAAAGACTCCGCCTGCAGCCGTTCTTTTAAAGAAGGCTTGCAATCTTAAAACAGCTTCTGCAACCCCTAACAAGACAAAGGTTGCCACTATTTCTAAGGCTGAAGTTCAGAAGATCGCTGAACTTAAGATGCCGGATTTAAATGCAGCAAGCCTTGAGGCTGCTATGAGCATGATCGCCGGTACAGCAAGAAGTATGGGTATCACAGTAGAAGAGTAAGCGGAGGTAGAGAAGAATGAAACACGGTAAGAAATATGTTGAATCCGCGAAGTTAATCGATCGCGCATCTTTTTACGAAACAGAAGAAGCTGTAGCATTAGTTAAGAAATCTGCTACTGCTAAATTTGATGAGACTGTAGAAGTACACATCAGAACAGGTTGTGACGGACGTCATGCTGAACAGCAGATCCGTGGCGCTGTTGTACTTCCTAACGGTACAGGTAAGACAGTTAGAGTATTAGTATTCGCTAAGGGCGATAAGGTAGCTGAGGCTGAAGCAGCCGGAGCAGATTATGTTGGAGGAGAAGAACTCATTCCGAAGATTCAGAATGATGGCTGGTTAGACTTTGACGTAGTTGTAGCTACACCTGACATGATGGGCGTTGTGGGACGTCTTGGTAAGGTTTTGGGACCTAAGGGCTTAATGCCTAACCCTAAGGCTGGTACAGTAACAATGGATGTTACTAAGGCTATCAACGATATCAAAGCTGGTAAGATCGAGTACAGACTTGATAAGACCAACATTATCCACTGCCCTATCGGTAAGGCTTCTTTCACAGAAGAGCAGTTATTACAGAATCTTAACACTCTGTTAGATGCACTTGTAAAGGTTAGACCTTCAAGCTTAAAGGGTCAGTACTTAAAGAGCATCACACTTGCAACAACAATGGGACCTGGCGTAAAGGTTAGTGTTGCTAAGTTCTAATCTAAGATATATTGGACCCCGGTTTGATACCGGGGTCTTTTTGTGTTATACTGTAGCCATTCGGATTGACAGGAAGAATTGTTTACGAAAGATTTTACGGGGTATGAAAGGGTATTTGAATTAATATGGGTGAACGAAGAAGGAAACACAGAAGAAAACTGGCTGGACTGTTCCTTAGTGTACTGACGGGTGTTCTGTGTATTGGAATACTGGGAATGGTATTGTTACATTATATAATGCCGGAAGAAGAAAGACAGGTCTATGAAATCTTTCATTTGCCTTCTTCTCCATTGGAAATATTTACATCAAATACTCAAAAAGATGAAATAGCTGATGCGGATCAGACATTGCTGCAGGATGCACTTTCCAGGAATCAAAAGGCGTATCTGGCTAATTGTGAACAAAAAGATGTGGTGACGCTGCTTTTTGTAGGAGATATTCTGATGGATGATCATTATGCGATTATGTCAACCTATCATAACAGGGGAAATGATATTCATCAGGCATTTAATCAGGAACTGATCGATCAGATGCGTAAAGCGGATATTTTTATGCTTAACAATGAGTTTACATTCACTGAGAGGGGGACACCCACAGCCAACAAGCAGTTTACGTTCAGAGCAGAACCGTCTAATGTGTCCTTATATGAAGAAATGGGCGTGGATCTGGTGTCTGTTGCGAATAATCATATCTACGATTATGGAGAAATCTCGCTACTGGATACACTGGATACACTGGACAGTGCAGGAGTTCCTTATGTAGGAGCCGGACGCAATCTGGAAGAAGCTATGGAACCTGTTTATTTTATTGCAAATGGTATGAAAATAGCATATGTAAGTGCAACGCAGATAGAACGCACAGGTGTACCGGATACGAAGGAAGCTACAGTGGATACACCGGGGGTACTCAGATGCATGAGCCCTGATAATCTGCTTTCAGTCATTGCGGAAGCAAAGGCCAACAGCGATTATGTGATACTTTATATTCACTGGGGAACTGAGAGTCAGGAATCGATAGACTGGCTGCAGGAGCAACAGGCGCCCATCTATGCGCAAGCAGGCGTTGATCTGATCATGGGGGATCATCCCCATTGTCTGCAGAAAATAGATACAGTAGAAGGTGTTCCTGTTATCTACAGCCTGGGAAATTTCTGGTTCAATTCCAAAACACAGAATACCTGTCTGGTGGAAGTGACTCTGGCAGAAGGAATTATGCAGACATTTCAGTTTATACCATGCAGACAGTCGGACTGCAGGACCGTACTTTTGACGGGCGAGAATAAAATGGCGGTGCTTGAATATATGAGGTCGATATCACCGGGGGTGACGATAGATGAAGAAGGGTATGTTACTTTTTAAAATAAATGCTTGACATGAATATATAAGTATGATATTCTATTTAAGGTTTTGAAACCGTGCCGAAGACAGTAGGTGCTGACGGGTAACCGGAAGCGTAAGTATATCGCCTACCGAGGAAAAGAGTTTAACAAGATTACTTTTTACCTCTCTGTCTTTGAATAGGGAGGTTTTCTTATTATATGAGACTCCTTTTCGGCAATTTGAAAGGAATACTTTCAGACTAAATCTATAAGGAGGTAGAACAAATGGCAAAGATTGAACTGAAACAGCCTATCGTGGAAGAAATTTCTGCAAATATTCAGGATGCCGCATCTGTAGTAGTTGTTGACTACCGTGGAATCACAGTAGCTCAGGATACAGCTCTTCGTAAGCAGCTTCGTGAAGCAGGAGTAACTTACAAGGTTTACAAGAACACAATGATGACCCGTGCATTTAAGGGTACAGCATTTGAAGGCTTAACATCAAGTTTAGAGGGTACAAATGCTATTGCGATCAGCAAGACTGATGCAACAGCACCTGCAAGAATCATTAACAATTTTGCTAAGGATTGCCCTGCACTTGAAATGAAGGCAGGTGTCGTAGAAGGTATCGTATACGACGCACAGGGTATTGCAGCAATCGCAAACATCCCTTCAAGAGAAGAACTGCTCTCCAAGTTCCTTGGAAGCATTCAGTCTCCTATTACAAACTTTGCTCGTGTGCTTAATCAGATCGCAGAAAAAGGCGGCGCTGGTGCATGCGAAGCAGCTCCTGCAGCAGAGGAAGCTCCAGCAGCAGAAGAGACTCCGGCAGAATAATTCTATCGGAACATATTAAAGAACAATTATATTAAATTATCAATGGAGGTAAATAAAATGGCAAAGTTAACAACAGCAGAATTTATTGATGCTATCAAAGAATTAACTGTATTAGAATTAAATGATTTAGTAAAAGCTTGTGAAGAAGAGTTCGGTGTATCTGCAGCAGCAGGTGTTGTAGTTGCAGCAGCAGCTGAAGAGAAGGACGAGTTCGATGTAGAATTAACAGAAGTTGGTCCTAACAAGGTTAAGGTTATCAAGGTTGTTCGTGAAGCAACAGGTCTTGGCTTAAAGGAAGCTAAGGACTTAGTTGATAACGCTCCTAAGACTCTTAAAGAAGGCGCTTCTAAGGCAGAAGCTGAAGAAATCAAGACAAAGCTTGAAGCTGAAGGTGCTAAGGTTACTCTTAAATAATTTAAGTGAACTGAGAACTTACAGAACCGGGTGGGGATTCCTATCCGGTTCTTTTGCTTTATTTCATTATCTAAAAATATGGAAAAAAGTAGTTGACTTGCACAAGGTGTTGTGTTAATATGTAGTGTGCGCTATTGTGATGAATTGTGCTCGTTTTGTGCCCAAATGGCGTAAATGTAAATAGATTTATATCATGAAGAACGGGGTGAAATGTCATGGAAAAGAACAGAATACGTCCAGTTCCCGCCGGTAAGACAATGCGTATGAGCTATTCACGACGAAAAGAGGTTCTGGAGATGCCAAACCTTATTGAAGTCCAGAAGGATTCCTATAAGTGGTTCCTTGATGAGGGACTTCGTGAAGCTCTTGCGGATATCTCACCGATTACGGACTACAGCGGACGCTTAAGTCTGGAATTTGTAGATTACATCTTAGCTGAAGATGAAATCAAGCATACGATTGAAGAATGCAAAGAGAGAGATTTAACTTATGAAGCCCCCTTAAAGATCAAAGTTCGCCTTCATAATAAGGAAAAAGAAGAAATTAGTGAACATGAGATTTTTATGGGTAATTTCCCACTGATGACTGAAACAGGTACCTTCGTAATTAATGGTGCGGAGCGTGTTATCGTCAGCCAGTTAGTACGTTCACCCGGTATCTATTATGGTATTGCGCATGATAAGATCGGTAAGAGATTATTCTCCTGTACAGTAATCCCTAACCGTGGTGCATGGTTGGAGTACGAAACAGATTCCAATGATGTTTTTTATGTGCGTGTAGATAGAACAAGAAAGGTACCTATTACTGTATTTATCAGAGCTCTTGGTGTTGGTACTAATGAAGAGATTCTTGAATTATTCGGTGACGAACCTAAGATTCATGCAAGCTTTACAAAGGATACCGCAGAGAACTATCAGGAAGGCTTGAAGGAACTATACAGTAAGATCCGTCCAGGAGAACCTTTCAGTTTGGATAGTGCAGAGAATCTGGTTACAGCCATGTTCTTTGATCCAAGAAGATATGACCTTGCCAAAGTAGGTCGTTATAAATTTAATAAGAAGCTGGCTCTCAGAAGCAGAATCCGTAATGCGCAGCTTGCTGAGGATGTTGTAGATCCTTTCACAGGTGAAGTGTTGGGACAGAAGGGTGAAACTGTTACAATGGAAATGGCAGATGCAATCCAGAATGCAGCAGTACCTTTTGTATGGATTCAGACTGAGGAGAGAGTTGTTAAAGTTCTTTCCAATATGATGGTAGACATCACTAATTTCGTAGACTGTGATCCTCATTCTCTTGGAATTACAGAGCAGGTATATTTCCCTGTACTTCGTAAAATCCTTGAAGAATATTCAGAGAATCCGGAAGAATTAGCAGATGCTATTCAGAGAAATGTACATGAATTAATTCCGAAGCATATTACTAAGGAAGATATTCTTGCTTCCATTAACTATAATATGCATCTTGAATATGGTCTGGGCAACAGTGATGATATTGACCACTTGGGTAACAGACGTATCAGAGCGGTAGGAGAACTGTTACAGAACCAGTACCGTATCGGTCTTTCAAGAATGGAACGTGTTGTCCGTGAAAGAATGACAACACATGATTCTGATGATGTATCACCACAGGTACTGATCAATATTAAACCTGTACAGGCAGCAATTAAGGAGTTCTTCGGATCTTCACAGTTGTCACAGTTCATGGATCAGAATAACCCTCTGGGTGAGTTGACACATAAGAGACGTTTATCTGCATTGGGACCTGGCGGTCTGTCAAGAGATCGTGCCGGATTCGAGGTTCGAGATGTACATTATTCCCACTATGGAAGAATGTGTCCTATTGAGACTCCTGAAGGACCTAACATCGGTCTGATCAACTCTCTGGCATCCTATGCAAGAATTAATGAATATGGTTTTATCGAAGCTCCTTATAGAAAGATCGATAAAACAGATCCTAAGAATCCTCGGGTTACAGATGAAGTTGTTTATATGACAGCCGATGAGGAAGATAATTACCATGTAGCACAGGCTAACGAGGCACTGGATGAGAATGGTTACTTTGTACGTAACTCTGTATCCGGTCGTTATCTGGATGAAACACAGGAATATCCCAAGACAATGTTCGATTATATGGACGTGTCTCCAAGAATGGTATTCTCAGTTGCTACAGCATTGATCCCGTTCCTTCAGAACGATGATGCTAACCGTGCGTTGATGGGATCTAACATGCAGCGTCAGGCAGTACCTCTTATGATTACAGAAGCTCCTGTAGTTGGTACGGGTATTGAGGTTAAGACCGCTGTGGACTCTGGTGTTTGTGTTGTGGCTAAGAAGCCTGGTACAATTACTTATGTTTCTTCCAAGATGATCAGAATGACTTATGATGATGGTGAGAAGGCAGAGTTCCATTTATATAAATTTACACGAAGCAACCAGTCCAACTGCTACAATCAGAAGCCTATCGTATTTAAGGGCGACCATGTAGAGGCAGGTCAGGTAATCGCTGATGGTCCTTCTACAAGCGGTGGAGAACTTGGACTTGGTAAGAACCCTCTGATCGGTTTCATGACCTGGGAAGGTTATAACTACGAAGATGCTGTT
>ERZ780137.693-NODE-693-length-26159-cov-4.132853_pt1 | contig 26159 bp, 22 predicted proteins | sample MGYA00511020_ERZ780137 | MGnify/ENA primary metagenome ERZ780137 (study PRJEB29588, sample SAMEA2157917) | human gut metagenome | biome: human gut; feature: human-associated habitat; material: faeces | place: Denmark | collected 2008/2010 ... | reverse complement strand
AAATCAGCTATGCGATTGATGAGATGAAGGAGCGTAACGGAGAGCGTTGGACTGTTAAGCAGATGGAGAGCCAGAAGAAAAAACTGGAGGAACAGCTAAAATCATTAACTGATGAGAGTAGAAAAGATGACCTGATTACCTTTGAGGAGCTTGGTGTAGATTCCATCATGGTAGATGAAGCGCACAATTTTAAGAATCTCGCCATATTTTCAAAGATGAATAATGTGTCGGGAATCAGCAGTTCAGGGGCTAAGAAGTCAACGGATATGCAGCTTAAGTGTCAGTATCTGTCAGAGATAAATGATGGCAGAGGCATTGTATTTGCAACCGGTACACCAATATCCAATACAATGTGTGAGATGTATGTTATGCAGCTTTACTTGCAGAAGGCGGCTCTTGAAGAGATGGGAATTTATCACTTTGATTCATGGGCAGCAAACTTTGGTGAGGTAACTACCGCATTGGAGCTTACAGTTGAGGGAAGTGGTTTCCGATTTAAGAGCAGGTTCAATAAATTTACGAATCTGCCTGAGCTTATGAATATCTTCCGTGAGGTAGCCGATGTGCAGACAGCAGACATGCTTGACCTTGATGTACCGGCTCTTCGTGGTGGCAAGCCTATCATTGTGGAGTCAGAGCCGGACTGGTATGTAAAGCAGGTCATGGAAAACTTTGTTGCAAGAGCAGAGCGTATCAGAAGTGGTGGAGTTGATCCAAGTGAGGATAACTTTTTAAAGATCACTCATGAGGCAAGACTATTAGGAACGGATGCAAGACTGATTGATAAGGATGCTCCAAATAATCCGGATGGAAAGCTCAATAAGGTAGCAGAGAATGTGTGGAAAGAATATGAGAAAGGAAATGCTGACGGTCATATAGGCTGCCAGCTTATTTTTTCGGATATCGGCACACCGGGACCGGATAAGGACTTTACTATCTATGATTATCTGAAGGAGACACTTATCCAGTATGGTATTCCCGCAGATGAGATAGCATTTATCCATGATGCCAAGACGGATGCACAGAGAGACGCACTTTTTAAGGAGATGAGGACAGGTAAGAAAAAAGTTCTTATCGGTTCGACTGACAAGTGTGGAACCGGAGTTAATGTACAGACACACCTTGTTGCTATGCATCATGTAGATTGTCCTTGGAAACCTTCATCTATCGAGCAAAGAGAAGGTCGAGGCATCAGACAGGGTAATGAAAACAAGGAAGTTGCAATATACAGATATGTTACCAAAGGAACCTTTGATGCATACAACTGGTCGCTTGTGGAGAATAAGCAGCGTTTTATTAGTCAGGTTATGACCAGCAAGGCAGTAAGCCGAAGTTGTGAGGATATCGACGAGGCAACTCTTTCTTATGCAGAGATTAAGGCGGTTGCAACTGGCAATCCGTTAATCAGAGAAAAGATGGAGATTGATAATGATGTCCAGAGACTTAAGCTTTTAAAGGCATCTTATGACAATCAGAGATATGGCTTGCAGGATAACTTTATGATTAAGTATCCAAAACTTATAAGGTCTGCAACAGAAAAACTTGCAAATGTCAGAGAGGATGTAAAGGCAAGGGATAAGGAGCTGATTGATAATCCGGAGTTTGCCATTACCATAGGCAAGGCAACTTACACAGAAAGAGTGGATGGGGGCGGAACCATGATGCTTGAAGCTATCAGTAAGTGTAAGACAGGTGAGACAACTGCAATAGGTAAGTTTCATGGATTTGAGTTGCTTGTAGAAAAGAATTTCCTTGGCATCAATTATATGGTGCTTCGTGGAAAGACAGAGTATAAAGCTGAGCTTTCAACAAGTCCGGTCGGCAGTATGGTGAAACTTGAAAATCTGTTCAATGGACTTCATGAGAATATTGATTTCTTAGAAAAGAAGATTGAACAGTACCAGAATGACCTTGAAGCATCTAAGGCGGAATACGATAAGCCATTTGCATACAGCGAGGAACTGGAGGAAAAGCTTGCAAGACAATGTGAGCTGAATGCCCAGCTTGACCTTGAAAATGCAAAGGCTATGGATGCTGATCTTGGCGGACCTGATGAGGAAAGAGAAGCTGATGACAGGGTAGAATCTGCAGGAATTGTAGCAGAGGATAAAGGCACTTATACAGCCGACAGAGAGGGCAGAATACGATAGGAGAGTGGATTATATGAGCATAAGAAAAGTAGTCGCAGGACTACTGATTACAGCAGGGATTGCCATTATGGCAGTCCCTTTTTTCTGGCGTACAACCGGGGAAAAACAGACAGAACAGCTTATAAGCGAGTTTGAGCGGACATTGGAGGATGATCAGGATGAAAAGAAAGATGTGGAGGAAGAGCAAACCTCCATTAGTAAAGAGGATGAAGCCATTTTGGAAGAAGGCAATGTCATCGGCATTATTGAGATACCGAGTATAGATATCAGATACCCGGTGATGGAAGGGACGGGTTCAGCAGTTCTTAATGCAGGGATTGGTCATATACCTGAGACAGCAGGAATTGGAGAAAGTGGAAACTGTGTGCTTTGCGGACATAATGGCAGCAGATATGGCACATTTTTTACACCACTTAATCAGATTTCTATAGGTGATGTTGTGACAATCATCGACAAAAAAAGACAGGCGCATATCTATGAAGTGACGGAAACAGAAGTGGTAAATCCTTATGACAACAGTATCAAGACACAGGGAGAGGGGAAAGAATTAACACTTTTTACCTGTTCGCAAAAAGGAACTATGCGTTTTGTTGTCAAGTGCAGATATAAGGAGGCAGCTGATGAATAAAAGATACAGATTGTGTGATGTGGAAGAAGCAGTATCAGGGTAAGCCAATTTATCATGATGTCTGCTATCCGGTAACAAAAGATTTCAGAGAGAAGCTTTATAACAAGATTATCTCCGAATATGAGAAAGCAAAGGATAAGAGCAACGAAAAGGCAAGGGAGAGCGCAGAGAAATATCATGGTAATCCTGACAAGGATAAGGACAAAGAGGCTACACCCTTTCGATAATTAAACACAAGGGGCGGCCAGTGCTGCCCCGTTTACAAGGAGGAAAACAGATGGAAGCAGAAAAGACACTTACAAATGAGGAGGTCATAAGGGAACTTCTCGAATTACTAAAAAAGAATACTATGAAAGAGCAGGCAAATGATGTATTTGAAATATGCAGTTATGTGGATGGTCTGGAGAAAAAGATTGATTCCATTATGGAAGAACTTACCAATATGCAGAATCAGATCAAGGAGATACAGGAAGATTCGCTTATCAATAATGCAAAAAAGGCATTATCAGAGGCACAGGAGCGACTTAATACCAGATGTGAGCAGATAAAATCACAGATATTTGAGGTAAAGGAACAGGTCAAGTTTACTGCAAGGAGTATTGTGGACGAGGCGAAGGTTAAAGGCAGAGCTGTATTATACAGGGTATCGGAATTCTTAGGTATTAAGAAAAGACTTCTTAATGTACGTGAGTCTGTAAAAGATGCGATTGTATCTACGGACAAGGATATAGCAAGGACTGCACTGCTTGCAAAAGGATTTCGTGAGGCTGGACAGACAGTAGCCAATGCATTTCGTACTTTTGCTGATAAGCCAGAGGTAGATTATGCACAGAAGGAGCAGAAGCATATCATAACAAAGGTAGTGCTTAGTCCAATGAAAGCAGTAAAAAAGATGCTTGTATCAATGAAACTTCATTTGGATGCATCTATTGATAAGCTGGATAATCTTGCAATGAATGTGCAGATTGATAAGGAAAAGCGTATGGAGGATGCGAAGGAGCAGACAGAGCCGAAGAGAGCGAAAGCTGAAAGAGTGGAAGCGGAGGTTGTCTATTCACCGATGGTAGCTGAACAGCAGGAGTACCAGTATAATGCAGATGCATTTGAGGCTAGGGGTGTGGATGATGTAAAGCAGGAAGCGGAACAGAAGAGGGCACCGAAGGTAAGGGAAGATAAAGCCAGATAGTTGTGAGGGCGTGGGAGTAAAATCCTGCGTCCTTTGTTTGTGTATGAATATATATTGCAGATGACTAATCTATGGTGTATCGATACTTGGACTTGCAAGTTACATATCGCTTCTCTTATATGAGTATTTATGGTATCATATAACCTGACTTTTGCAGGAAAATGAGTGTAAAATAAACGTCAATCCCAGTAATTACAAGGTTTGACGGGTTTGTCATTTTGTCAGATTTTCATAGTGTATTTTCCAAAATTAAGGTTTTCAAAAAATTTTTTTGGCTCTTGCTATTTTCGATGTATTGATGTCACTTCTTTTTGGAATCAGCTATTACCTGCTTTATTTCGCCAAGGGTTCTGATTCTTTTGCTGAAATCTATATTCGTCACATTTCCGATATCTTTGAGAACTTCATCTTAATAATCAAACACATAGTAGTTCTGCTGAAGCAAACTGCATTCTGCTCTTGATAACGAGTCTATAATTCTTTCTGTACTGTATTTATGTTCCAGTTTCATTTCAAGTATTCTAGAGATTGTTAAAGCTACGAAACAGGTCAGGAAATGCGCTTCTATATGTTCCCTGGTCCATACATAAACAGGTCTGGCTTCGAGTTCACTCTTTGTGATTTTGAAGGATTCTTCAATTCGCCAAAGACCTCTGTACATATCAATTATCTTGTCGTCAAGTGTATCCATTTCACTTGTAAGGAGCATGTAGTATCCATCCAGGGCTTCTTCCTCCCTGATTAGGTCTTCATCTATGTCGAGAATGGAAGACGCGGTAAGTATTTCGCCGGTATCTTTGTCGTAGTCAACCTTCTTTATGCACTTGGCAGCACCATATGATGTTGCTCTGGTATAACTTCCGGGATTGGCAGCAAGGTCTCTTGCCTTTGCAAGTGTTGCTTCACGTTCTGCTTTAGCTCTTTTGGCGTATTTTTCGCTCCAGAACACAATCTGTTTTTCATCTACTTGTTTCTTAATCTTTTTCCCGGAAGTCGATGTTACCTGTATTGTGCGGGGATACTTACGGGATTTACGTTTGTATTCTTTTCCAAGCCATACATATCCATCATCATCCAACACGTATTTTTTCATTGATTTTTCAGCACCACGGATGGACATGCTGAAGACGTAGCCGTCATGAGCAGGTGTATTAATGGTATACCAGATGTTATCACCGGTAGTCATTCCTTTGTCAGCGACAGAAATCACCCTGCCAAGGTTGAACCGCTTTTTGATTTTTCCAAAGTTTGGACGGTAAGTAAGACAATCATTTGTATTGCCTGCAAAGAGTTCATAAGTGATAGGTATAGCATTGTTGTCCATAAACAGACCCATTTGCACGATCGGATTTGGACGGTGCTCTTTTGATACACCTTTGCGAAGGAAATCATTCTGCTCATCTGTTTCAAAGTAATAATTCGTTACATCATAGTAGATAAGGCTGGTGTCTCTGCCATAGTTCTCTTTAATCTTATCATTCATCCAAACCTGGATCGTTTCCTTGTGTTTATTTAAGAAAGAAAGGCATCTGTAGACATCATCGATAGAGTAGTTAGTCTTTTCGAAGAACATCTCACGATGGTCAAAGGAAGATTTCTTGGAAGCAGGAGCAAGTATTCTGGAATAGACCAGCATCTTCAGGATGGTGTTTGCATCATAGGATTCCTTTGTATGCCGCTGGCGGTTATTAAGGAACTTGTCGAGTTCAAGTTCGTGGTAGATATTGCTCAGTGCTGTGTAGCCAAAGTTTTTTCTAAGGTTGTCTCCGACGCAAAGCCTGTCAGAATCATAAAAAGTGAAATTAATGGGAGCCTGTCTGGCTTTCTTTTCTTCCGTCAGTTTCTTTGCTCTTTTTGTGAAATAGTCTATTGGATCATCGTATTGTTTTTCAAGTTCGTCAAGATAACCCAGAGATTCAATAACTTTATGTTTTGTTTTTTTGGTTGCCTTATCATAATAGCCATCAACAATGGCAAGATTGATACGACCAGATTTATTTGGAGTTTTCTTTAGAAACATCAGTATTACCAAACTTTCAGATAATACTAATTATATCACATTAGACAAAAATAGATAATAGAAAACGGACAAAAAGTAAAAATAAAAAAAGCCCGGAAGCCTAATAAATAAAGACTTTCGAGCTATACTAAGCTAAAAGTTGTTGCAAAACTGTAGAAACTTTAATTGAAAAGAAAGCTTATTCATGTTATCATGTTATATATAACTGACAATTGATAACTTGTCTATTGAGTTAACTAAATTTACATAACAGAATATGTGTAATAAACAAGTGTCATTAAAGTGGAGGGGGAAAAATGGCAGACAAGAAAGGTATTGGACTGATTCAGTCTATGAAAGGAAAGGCAGCACTTATGGGCGTGCTTGCTATTGCTTCATCTGTTGTTATTGGTGGTGTTGGTATTATATCTATCAACAGAATAGTAAATAACGGTGAAACGGAAACGCTTATTAATTCTATCATTAAACTGCAGACAGATGATAAGGCAAATGATGCTTTATATCAGTATTATATTGACCGGCAATATCTTGATCATATTCAGGTTAATCAACAGCAGATGCTTGAAAATGTTGATAAAGTGACAAATCCTGAATACAGGGATATTGTGGCGAAGATTCGTAGTGGGGTTGAAACGACTAAGAGCAATTATGATACAATTGTTAAACTGCATAATGAGCGAGGATATGATAAGGAAACCGGCAAATATAGCGAGTTTTCAAGCACAAATGATCAGTTAAATGAGAGCTTTGCAGCTTTGTTTAATACTAACGATTGGGTTGAATTTTCATGGATAGATGCCAATTTAGGTGATGGTGAACTGGTTGAGATTGATGGTAAACAGTATTATAAGCTTATATATGACAGAGAACTTCCGGTAGTTGGAAAACGTCTTGATATAGTTCCTCGTTTAGGTGGTACACTTACATATAAGACCTCCTTCTATCTTACTAACCTTAAGTTTACAGGTGGAAGCGGAAATGTTGATGTTGATTTGACTTCTCTTGAAAGTGTGAATGGTGCAGGGGATGGTCTTGCAGGATGTAGCCTTACAACCTTTAATGGTGTACCTGCTATTAAGGTTGATGGTAAGTTTGATGCTGCTAATTCAACATGGGAAGAAACACAGGTGAATATTCCGATTGACCAGTATGACAATCAGGAGCATATCTCCTTTTATTATGAGATGTATCTTGAAAATACAGGTGACGTATTTGAATATAAATATGGTGGTGCTTTAACAGGACGATATGATTTTTATGCAAATTCAGAACGACTGGTAAAGCTTGTTGAAGAGTATAGCAGACTCGTAGTTGAGGGAAAAGACGTAGCAGATATAAGAGAACAGATACAGGCAATACTTGATGATATAGAGTTGAATATTCCTAAGTTTTCGACCAGTAAAGAAGCTATAGAGGATTCTCTTGCAAAGTTTAAGGCAATGAGAAGTGCATATGACAGCATGGTTGCACTTGATGACAGCATGCTTGAATTAAAAACTGCTAATGCCGCAGCAAATGCAATAATTGAAGAAGAGTGTATAAGTCTTGATAATGCAGTAGTACAAAGTACGCAGTCAGTAAAGAACAGTGCATTACTTATCATGATAGTATCACTTTTGGCATCGGCAGTAGTATTGTTATTTATTACAATTGTAATAAGCAGGAGTATCGATTCAAATGTTAAGTCATTTAGAAAGTCACTTGATAAGATTGCACAGGGAAGAATCGGTATCAGAGTTAAACAGAATAGAAAAGATGAGTTTTCACAGTTTGGTGAAAGTATTAACAAATTCCTTGATACCTTGCAGCATATTATTGTGGAGCTTCAGAATATGTCAAATGTTCTTTCAGACAAAGGTATTGAGCTTGAAGATAAGGCAGATAAAACGCAGTCGGCAACTGAGAATATAAGTAGTGCATTAAGTGATATTTCACATGGTGCAACAGCACAGGCTGGTGATATTGAGGATTCTTCACAGCAAATTATTGGAATGTGTGACAATATTTCAAATATTATAAAGAGTGTAGGACAGCTTTCTGAGACTTCAGAGCAGATGAACCGTAACAGTAGTGAAGCTTCAAATATAGTTAAAGAGCTTGCAGCTACAAGTGATATGACATCAGCAGCTTTCGATAAGATTGCAGCACAGATTATAAAGACTAATGAATCAGTAGTAAAGATTCAGGAGGCGGTAGACCTCATTGCTTCTATTGCAAGTCAGACCAATCTTCTTTCACTAAATGCCAGCATAGAAGCTGCAAGAGCAGGTGAAGCAGGTCGTGGATTTGCTGTAGTTGCAAGTGAGATACAGAAGCTTGCAGAACAGACAAATACTTCAGCCGGTATTATTGATACTATAATAGTGACACTTTCTCAGGAGTCAGAAGAAACAGTTCGGTCAATAAACGATGTTACGACCATGATACAGGATCAGAAGCAAAAGCTTGAAGAGACACAGGATAAGTTTAAGGCTGTAAATGAAGGAATAAAATCTACAGACAGAGAAATGAATGGAGTTCTTAGCCAGGCAGATGACTGTAGCAAGGCTGGCGAGCATGCAGTAGATCTTATGACAAATCTTTCTGCAATTGCTGAGGAGAATGCTGCATCTACAGAGCAGACCAGTGCATCTATGGCAGAGCTTGATAGCGGTACCTCTTCACTTGCAGATACAGCGCGAGAATTAAAACGTCTTTCAGATTCGCTCAATGAGAGCTTGAATTATTTCAGTACAGAAGAATAAAAATTTATAGGGCAGGCAGTATATCTGTCTGTCCTATTTAGTAATTATTTATTAGGAATGAGTGATATAAGTGAAAAATATAGAAGTAACTAAAGAAAAAATACTTCAGGCAACTATTAGCGAATTTAGTAAAAAGGGCTTGAAATTTACAATGGATGATATTCTGGTATAACTTCCGGGATTGGCAGCAAGGTCTCTTGCCTTTGCAAGTGTTGCTTCACGTTCTGCTTTAGCTCTTTTGGCGTATTTTTCGCTCCAGAACACAATCTGTTTTTCATCTACTTGTTTCTTAATCTTTTTCCCGGAAGTCGATGTTACCTGTATTGTGCGGGGATACTTACGGGATTTACGTTTGTATTCTTTTCCAAGCCATACATATCCATCATCATCCAACACGTATTTTTTCATTGATTTTTCAGCACCACGGATGGACATGCTGAAGACGTAGCCGTCATGAGCAGGTGTATTAATGGTATACCAGATGTTATCACCGGTAGTCATTCCTTTGTCAGCGACAGAAATCACCCTGCCAAGGTTGAACCGCTTTTTGATTTTTCCAAAGTTTGGACGGTAAGTAAGACAATCATTTGTATTGCCTGCAAAGAGTTCATAAGTGATAGGTATAGCATTGTTGTCCATAAACAGACCCATTTGCACGATCGGATTTGGACGGTGCTCTTTTGATACACCTTTGCGAAGGAAATCATTCTGCTCATCTGTTTCAAAGTAATAATTCGTTACATCATAGTAGATAAGGCTGGTGTCTCTGCCATAGTTCTCTTTAATCTTATCATTCATCCAAACCTGGATCGTTTCCTTGTGTTTATTTAAGAAAGAAAGGCATCTGTAGACATCATCGATAGTGTCATGTTTAACACCTAAATTAAATACATATATTGCGGTTTGTACGCCTGCCTTGCCATGAAAAATATCTGACATATGGATGCTTGCAACAAGAGTGTTATTTTCTAATATGTTTTTTGTATAAGGTAAACCATTGCCACTGCCTGCATTTTCTTGTATGAGAATAACTGCTCGACCATTACTCATACGTTCTAATGCTTTTTCTACAAAGATCTATTTCATAAATACGAGTTCCTGCTTCATCATATCCATTTACTCTGATATCGAGGGTGGTCGGAAAGGAGAACAAATTATATGCAGGTTAAACTCGTAGGTGTACAGCCAGTAAACTTCATCAACAATAATGGTGAGACAATTAACGGAACTAACATTTTCTGTGCATTCAGAGATGAGAATGTAGAAGGTCTCAGAACTGAGAAATTCTTCATTAAGGACGCAATCAAGTTACCAGATTGCAAGATTAACGATACAATCGAAATCTCTTTCAACATGAAGGGTAAGGTTGAGATGTTATATAAGGCTTAATCGTAACAAATAACTATAAGGTGGCAAAGGGAGGAAATGCTCCTCCCGATGCTTGCCTATTAAGGAGAACATAATAATGAATAAAGAACTTGAAACAAAGCTTATTGAATGTCATATCCTCATGATTGAAGCTCTGAAAGGATATGAAGATAGAGCTTTTCAGAGCAACAAGCTGTTTGAATTAAGACAGTATAGCAATCAGCTTCCAGATGAAATGAATAAGAAGATTACAGAATATGCAAATGGCATAATTCGTCCGATGATTTATGATGCCGACTACTGGGCATTTATTGAGAAGGATGAGCAGTATGGTTCATGTGATGAAAACAATCATTTTATTGTTGATAGCGACCGCTCGCTTGAATGCATTATTTTCAGAAAATATCAGCATATATGCCGTTTACATGAGAAGTTAAACGCTTTTATGTTAAAAGAATTTCATCTGGCTTATGGTTGCTAAGTATATTTCTGGGGGAATGGGTATTCCATTCCCTTACTTGCTAAGAAGGGAGATATATGGACAATAAAGAATTTAATGAGCAGAGACATAACAGAAAAAAGCAACAGTATAGATTTATCCTTGGAATCCAGCAGTTATGGAATTATCCATTATTAAATCTTATATGGGGATTGTTTGCAGGTGGCGTTGTGTTTCTGGTTATGGCTAAAAGTAAATATATTGCTATGACTGTTACACCAGCTGGTAGCAACATCGGAATCAGTCTTAACACAGAGGCCTTCTTCGAGGAGTACGACAAGTTCTACATAGAAAAGTAGAGTCCTGGAGAAGTATAAGATCCCTATAAATGAAAATACTAACAAAGTATTTATCTCCTATAGATTGAATTATCTCCTAATACGAGATATAATTTAGGAGAAAAACGAACAATTAGGAGATGCATTATGAGAGATTTTGATTATTCATCTTTAAAAAATAAAACATGGGATAGTGAGATTATTTCACTTGTTGCGCAGATTCATGAATATAAAGGTAGGCAGGAAGTATATCTTAGGCAGAAGCCAGAAGAGTTGGAGAAGCTTGTAGAAATAGCTAAAAGGCAGAGTACAGAGGCATCAAATGCTATAGAAGGAATACGTACAACTTCAACTAGATTAAAGCAGCTGTGTGAGGAGAAGACAACTCCTAAGAACCGTGATGAGGAGGAAATCCTTGGATATAGGGATGTGTTAAATACAATTCACGAAAGCTATGAATATATTCCAATTAGATCAAACTATATTTTGCAGCTTCATCGAGATTTGTATAAATATACGGAGAAAAGCATTGGTGGACAGTTTAAGATTTCACAGAATGTGATTGTTTCAACAGATGAAAAAGGAGAAGAGCATGTATTGTTTACTCCATTAGCTCCATTTGAAACGCCAGGAGCAATAGATTCTATATGTGAGAATTTCAATCACATTATTGAGACGGAAGAGCTTGATGCTATTCTATTAATTCCAATTTTTATTCACGATTTCCTTTGCATACATCCATTTGGCGATGGCAATGGAAGAATGAGTCGTTTGCTAACAGCTTTATTGCTTTATAGAAGCGGATATGTTGTTGGAAAATATATATCAATAGAAAGTAAAATAGCTAAAAATAAGGAGCTTTATTACAAAGCATTAGAAGAATGCCAGGAAGGCTGGCATGAAAATAAGGAAGATGTAATTCCATTTGTAAAATATATGCTGAGAGTGATTCTAGCAGCGTATAGAGATTTTGAAGAAAGAGTGGAGTTAGTAAGTGAAAAACTTCCAGCAAAAGAGATTGTCAGACGAGCTGTTTACAGTAAAATAGGTAAGCTGAGCAAGAGTGATATAGTGGAGTTATGTCCTTCTATAGGCGTAAAATCTGTGGAACTGGCACTAAAGCAACTGGTTGATGAAGGAGTATTGCTAAAGAAAGGGTCAGGAAGGGCTACGTTCTACGTGAGAAGTGATTCTGAGTAGCAACTCCTAATATTAGGTTGTTTTTAGGAGCTGAGAGGTTCATTAGGAGAAAACAGAATAGAGAAAATACACATAGCAGTGGGGAAAAGTCTTCACTGCTATTATTTTGCCAATTTTTAGAGAAGGGAGGGATAAGATGCAGGAAGAAGTGGAGCAGAAAACGGTGAACCTGGCTGTCACTACAACAAAGCTCACCAGTCGAGTTGCTGTAAAGGCAATTGCCTGGTATTTGCGGCACCGCAAAGAGAAGAAGCTGGAGAAGGCTAACGAGATTCCACACGGAAAGCAAAGCGTAAAAGAGTTAATTGGTCAGAATGCAGGAGTATCTACTATTGATGTTTCCAAGACAGGCCTTAGAGATTTTGAGCGAATTGCTAAGAAGTACAATGTGGATTTTGCAGTGACTAAGGATAAGACAGTTGATCCACTAAAGTATGTGATTTTCTTCAAAGCACGTGATGCAGATGCCTTAATTTATGAAGAAAGTCAGGCGTGGGCTCATGGACCGGTATATCCTCAAATATATAATAAATATAAAAAGTTTGGATATAAACCAATTGATGACGGAATTTATAGTACACATGGTTGTATGTTGTCAAAACTTACAGATAAAGAAATAAATGCAATTGATTTAGTGATTAATACTTTTGGTCTTTATTCTCCTAAAACATTAGAAAAAATTAGTCATTCACAAGAACCATGGAAAGAAAAGCGAATTGGATATAAAGAAGATGAAGTGGGAAGGGAAGTGATTGATGAAAATTCAATACGTTCATTTTATATAGAAAATATGTTAAATTCTGAAGAAACTATATTGAAATATATAATGAACTGTATAAAGAACATTCAGTGTTCTTGAATAGTAAATGATATCAAAAAGACGATAAAAAATATCCGTTTAATTCATAATTGTATTATCTCCCCATAATTGATATAATAAGTATAAGAAAGAAAAAGTCCTCACTGAGCGGAATGGTGTTTAGTGGGGGCGTTCTATATATGGAAATGTGTTCTGCTTGGTATACAGGAGGGGGAAATTTGAGAGCATATAGGAAATTCAGCCGTGGGCTGGATAGAATTACAAAAGAAGAATATGATGACTGGAATCGCATTACGTTTCGGGCATTTCATAAAATATGGATATTGGTATTTGTTGTAGAGGTTTTCTTATTCCTGTTTTTTAAGCCGAACGCTGAATGCGGCAGATTACGATATTTCTGGCTGTTTATTGTGAAGCCTAGTGGAATGCAGGGACTTGCGCTTCTTGTGGTAGAAGGAGCCAGCCTGCGCAAAAGGAAAGTTTATCATAAAAGGGAAATGTTCCTTGGCACTATTATACTGATCAGTATATTTGCAGCTTCGGCAATCTGGATTCACACAAGTGTTGAGCTTATGCCTATGCTGTTGATGCTGCCATTGATCATTACTACCCTTTATAAAGACAGAATGCTCACCTGGATACAATTGGTGATCTGTATTGCGATTTACGTACTGAAGGAACTTTATTTTTACCCTCATACACCATATTTTCCACCACTGAACAGTTTTATTAATGTAACCATATTCTGTGGAAGTATTTTCGTAGAACTATTCCTGATCCAGCATGTACAGGATTATGTGGGAATCATGGAGAAAAAGGCGAACAGAGACTCCATGACGGGATTGTATAATCATAAGGTATTTTATGAGAAACTGGAGCAGGAATATCTGGAACATAAAAAAGACGGAAAACCGCTTTCTTTGATTGTGATAGATATTGATAATTTTAAACAGATCAATGATACTTATGGACATGCTTTTGGTGATGAAGTTATCTGTAAAGTTGCAGGAATCCTGACAGAATTGAAAGATCCCTGTCTGTGTGCCAGATATGGCGGTGAAGAGTTTGCAGTGATATTAAATCATACAGGAATGAAACAGGCTGTGGAGATTGCAGAGCGGATTCGACATGAATTTATTGCACACGAATTTGTAACTAAGGAAGGCAGTAAAAAGTTTACGGTCAGTATAGGAGTTGCAGAGAATAAGGCACAATACAAAGAGGGAAAAGAGATTTTCCTGAATGCGGATGCACAGTTATATCGTGCAAAACAGAATGGTAGAAATCAGGTCTGTTATGAAACGAAATCATAAAGAAGAGAGATGCTGGATATTGGTTACAGCATCTCTTTTAATTTTTGAAGTACGCCGTTTTCCCAATAGGGAGCACAGGTCTGTCTGGCAGCGGCGCGAACTTCCTCTCTGGCATTTGCAACAGCATAGCTGGTCGTTGCACTTTGCAACATTTCGATATCATTGAGGTTGTCACCGAAAGTACAGATCTCATCCGGAGCAATTCCAAAATGATTCTGAAGAAATTCAATGGCAGTACCCTTGGATACACCTAGAGGATTGCAGTCTACCCACTCTTTACCGGCAGCAGCAAGCTGGGCTTTGTCTTTCCAGGAAGGAATGAAGAGAGGAGTACACATTTCTTCACAGGCGTTTTTGTGATAAACAGTGAATTTGATGATATCAGTCTCTGATATATTTAACAGATGCTGTGCCTCACGGATATCATATCCGTAGGAGTCCTTAAGCCAGCGGAACATTCTGCTGTTGGCATCTTCGGCGAGACAGTAATCAGGTGTAGCAACGAAACAGTCGCAGTGTGGCATCTCATCATGTACCATTTTGCACATGCCTTTCCATACCTCTTCCGGCATGGTGTGGACTTTCAGGATTTCCTTTGGGGTACGGACTACAGTTCCACCATCCGTTACGTAGAGCAGTTCATCCTTGATGGGAGCGAATAATTTGCGCTCACTGATAAACTGTCTGCCGGAGCAGACAACAAAATGGATTCCTTTTTGTATGAGCTGATGGATCACGGTCATATATTCGGGATCAATGTGCATGGTGCCGTCTTTGACCAGTGTTCCATCAATGTCTGTAGCAATTAACTTTATCATATAAATCCTCATTTCTGAGCGCCTTTTGCGCACTGATATTTATATTTTTTATCATACACTAATTTTTATACATTTATTTCTTTCAGATGTCAAATGTGATAGACTATGTTACAAAGGATTTCAGGGGGGATAACAATATGAGAGAGTGGATTAAAGTACTGTGCTTCCTTATAATAGGAAGTTTTTTTATTTATATCGTTGGAAACAGGGTACAGGGTTGGGGAGAAAAAACAGAAGAAAATGGTGCATCACTGGTAATTTATACACAGCATCCCACAGAGTTCGTAACACCGATCATAAGAGAATACGAAGCAAGAACCGGTGTGGAAGTAGAGGTGGTACGTGGAGGTTCCGGCGAACTGCTTGAACGGATAAGAGATGAGAGTGAAGCACCAACAGCAGATGTTTTATGGGGCGGTTCCCTTTATACGGTAAAGCCTTATGCAGAATTGTTCGAGGACTATCAGACAGAGAATGAGCCGTACGTGCAGGAGCAGTTTAGAAATATAGAGGGCAATCTGACCAGATTTACAGATGTGCCGAGTGTTATTATGGTAAATACAGATTTATTGGGGGCCAGGACGATAGAAGGATATGAGGATCTTTTGAACCCTGAATTCTATGGAAAGATTGCATTTGCTGATCCCAATCGATCGTCTTCCTCGCTGGAACAGCTTATTAATATGCTGTATGCCTGCAGAGAGGACGGGGAAGAATGGGGCTGGAAATATGTAGAGGCACTATGCAGGCAATTGAATGGACAATTATTGTCCAGTTCCTCAGCAGTATATAATGGCGTGGCAAATGGAGAGTTTGTTGTAGGACTTACTTTTGAAGAAGCAGCGGCAGGGTTGATGGATGAGGGAAGGCACGTAGCGATCATATACATGAGAGAGGGAGTTGTTTCTACACCGGATGGAGTATATCTGGTAAAAAACGCACCCGATAGGGAACAAGCCAGGGAATTTCTTAATTTTGTGACAGGATATGATGCACAGTATATGATTACCACGCAGTTGAACCGCAGATCTGTCAGAACAGATATACCTGCGACTTCTAAGCTCCTGCCCAAGGAAGAGATTGTCATGTTACAGCCTGATCCCTTACAGATAGAGGTCAACAGGAACGAATGGCTGGTACAGTTTAACCGGATATGGAAGGAGTGCGGCAAATGAGCAGGAAAACGGCGTCTTTTCAGGAAAACATCAGGAATACGTTCCTTTCTTATGCAGTAGTACCTTCTCTTATACTGGTATGTTTAGGTTTGCTGCTGTTCTTTTGGGGCTGGAATTATTCGATCATTCATTATAATCGGCAGGATAATGCTGCTATCATAAATACATTCAGCCAGGTAGAAGAGACTTGTGTGGAGGAAATGAGCCGTCTGAGTGAACTGATAGAGCAAAAGGGCATAGATGAGATCAGAAATACGGATACTTTGTCAGCAACAATATATGAAGAAATCTACAGAGTAAATCAGCAGAATCGTTGCAACAGTCAGTTATATCTTCTTGATTCAAATGGCGAACTGCTTTGGAGCGTATCTGATGGCGGTATGGATTTTCTTTTACAGCCGGAGTATCGGCAATGGGGAATCCTGAGGCAGATCCGGCAGAATCCGGAGAGTGTATCAACTTACTTTCAGAATGGATATTGGTGTATGGGGCGTGCTGTTTTGGATAAAGGCGGCAGGTTTCTGGGATATATGGTCGTTGGATTATCCCAACAGGAATGTGCCGGTATGCTGACAGGAATTAACAGGCAGTATGCGATCACGGATGATATGGGCTGGATCTATATGAGCAGCAATCAGGAACTTTTAAGTGACGATCTTGGCAGGTTTGTGCAACTGAGGGAGAAGGAGGATGGATTTTTTACAGAAAATGGCAGGCACTTTTACCTTACACAAAGTAATATGTCAAATGGGAAAATCCATGTTTATACCATGACGGATACGGAGCCCAAAGTACATATCATGGCATGGATGATATTAATGATCGTGGTCATTTTCTCCATTATTGGTGTTGTTACCTTTTATTCAACGAAAAAAGTTGCTGTAAAATATACAAAGGATGTGAAGGCGATTGCAGATGCATTTACTAGCGTTGAGAATGGAGAATGGGATACAAGGCTATCAACGGACAGTACACTGGAGTTCCAGACGATAGGAAAAGCTTTTAATAAAATGATCGACAGTATGAAAAAACAGTTGGAAGAGAATAAAGAGCTTGCGCTTCATGCTGCTTTTGCACAGGTAAAACAGTTAGAGTCACAGTTCAATCCCCATTTCCTTTTTAATACACTGGATAATATCAGATTTATGATAAAAATTGATGCTGCAAAGGCAGATAAGATGATCACGTCACTGTCCAAACTGTTGCGTTACAGTATCCATGATTCAGGAGAAGAGATTTCGGTCAGAGAAGATACGGAGAATATGCAAAGTTACTTTAATATCCTTCAGATCCGATATAATAAGAGATTTGCATATGAAATTGATATAGAGGATGAAATCCAGAATTGTATGATTCCCAAACTTATTATGCAGCCACTGATTGAAAATGCTGTGAAATACGGATTTGAAGATCAGGAGAAACTGACAGTAAAGATCAGAGGTTATGAGAAACAGGATAAACTTATCTTCAGTTGTGAGGACAATGGAGCAGGCATGAGCAGTGAACAACTAGAAGACATCAGGCGCAGGTTGCAGCAGAAGGAAAATAAAGAAGGGCATTTGGGATTATATAATATTCATCGGAGAATACAGCTTATGTATGGTGAGGAATATGGTATTTATATTGAGAGCGAGAATGGCAGAGGTGTATCTGTAGTATTGGTTTTGCCGGTAAAACGCCAGATTGGGGGAACAGAATGTACAGGGTGTTGATCGTTGAGGATGAAGATATTATCAGAAAGGGAATTGCGTATACCATGGACTGGATGGCGATGGATTGTGTGATCGCTGGGGAAGCCGCCAATGGTAAGGAAGGCGTGGAGAAAATTCTGGAATTGAAACCGGATATTGTGGTTGCAGATATTATGATGCCATGCCTTAACGGTATCGAGATGATTCGTCAGACCAGGGAGGTAGTGTCTTATAAAAGTATTCTATTGACCAGTTATGCGGAATTTTCCTATGCAAAGCAGGCAATCGACCTGAAAGTATCTGATTATCTGATGAAACCGGTGGAGGAAGAAGAAATAAGGAAGTCAATTGCAAAAGCGGTTGCTGAGATCAAAAAAGAACAGGAAATAGCCAGAATCTGTGAACGCCACGCAGACGAGTTCTGTCTGGAGGATTATTTCAGATCGATTCCCAGGGATAATCCATATGTGAAAAAGGCATTGGAAATTACGGAGAAGGAGTATGCAGGTAAGGTCAGCGTGGAAAATATAGCTGATCAACTGGGGGTGTCTGCCAGCTATTTGTCACGTAAATTCAAGCAGGCAACAGGGCTTACTTATCTGGATTTTCTAAATAAATACAGAGTCAGTCAGGCAGTGAAACTTCTTGAGACAGGACAGTATAAAGTATATGAAGTGTCCGAAAAGACCGGATTTACAGACTATAAGCATTTTAATGCAGTGTTTAAACGATATACGAATCAGTCCCCTACAGAGTTCATGAAGTAGGATATCAGTTCAGAAATTCTGACAATTATGCATAAAAATGGGTATATGTTAACCATATATAACGATAAAATATAATTATTCAGAACAATATCTACAAAAAACAAATGTATTTGTCAGAAGGGAAGGGGTAAAAATGAAGAAGTTAACTGCATTATTATTAGTTGGTTCACTGATGTTCACTATGGCAGGCTGCGGCAGCAGTTCTGAACCGGCAAGTACCGACACACAGAAGGATACGTCAGGTGATACAACTGCTGAAACAACAGCAACGGCTACAGATACTTCGGATGCAGCAGATACATCTGCGCAGGCAGATGGTATGGATGCTTTGATCGAAGCAGCGAAAGCAGAGGGAAGCCTTACAGTATATGGTTCCTGTGAGGAAGCATATCTATCTGCAGCATGTCAGAAATTTGAGAAGTTGTATGATATTAAGGTAGATTATCAGAGATTATCTACAGGTGAGGTATATACAAAGATTCAGGAGGAAAAGGGAAGTCCATCCGGTGATGTATGGTTCGGAGGTACAACGGATCCTTACAACGAAGCGACAGCAGCAGGATTGTTAGAGCCGTATGATGCGATCAATGCATCCAATCTGATCAGTGATACATACAAGGATGCTGATAATAACTGGTATGGTATTTACAAGGGTATCTTGGGATTCATGGTAAACAGAGAAGAGATTGAACGTCTGGGTATTGAAGAACCCAAGGACTGGGATGATCTGTTAAAGCCGGAATATAAAGGATTGATCGGTATTTCCAATCCGTCAACAGCGGGTACAGCGAAGCTGGTCATCAACACCATGGTACAGATGAAAGGCCATGATGAAGCAATGGAATACTTCAAGGAACTGGATAAGAACGTATATCAGTATACCAAGAGTGGTTCCGGTCCATCCAAGATGGTAGGCCCTGGAGAATGTGTTATCGCAGTTGGTTTCCTGCATGATGGTATCACACAGATTCTTGCAGGATATGACAACATTGACCTGATCATCCCAGCAAGCGGAACCAGCTATGAAATCGGTGCGACTGCAATTTTCAAAGGCTGCAAACATCCAAATGCTGCTAAATTGTGGATAGAATATGCATTATCGCCTGATTGTGTGGATATTGCAAAGGATAATGAATCCTATCAGTTCCTGGTGATCAGCAATGGTACACAGCCTCAGGAAGCAATTGATTTCGGTCTTGATCCGGACAATGTAATTGACTATGATTTCGAAGATGCAAAAGAGAACACTGCTCGGTATGTAGAAGATTTCTTCGAAGCAGTTACAAACGGCAGTGCGGATGCAGCAGACAGTTCAAGATTCCTGACAGAATAAAACAATACAAATAGAGGGATGGTGGCTGCCATCCCTTTATTATACCATAGGAAGGTGGGATATTTGTGGCGGCAAAGAAAAAGAGTGCACAGATTGACAGGAAGAAACTTTTTTCAGATCCTGTTATGATAGGTATGATTGTTGTTCTGCTGGTATTTTTGATCTTATTTATTGTTTATCCATTATTTGTTCTGTTAATTGACAGTGTATTTTCAGAAGGAAAAATCTCTCTGGATGTATTCAGAAGAGTTCTGAGCATGCAGAGATTCAGAACAGCATTTGTAAATACTGTGGAATTGGGATTGATCACAGGTGTCCTTTCCTCAGCGATTGGACTGCTGTTTGCTTATGTAGATGTTTATGTGAAATTAAAGTATAAATGGATAGAGAAACTGTTTGGAATTGTTTCTTTATTACCGGTTGTATCACCGCCTTTTGTACTGTCATTATCAACGATCATGTTATTTGGCAGAAGTGGTATCATCAGCAGATACGTATTCAATATTTATGATTCCAATGTATATGGATTAAAGGGAATTGTTGTTGTACAGACACTTACCTTTTTCCCGGTATGCTATCTGATGCTCAAAGGACTGCTGAAAAATATCGATCCTTCCATTGAGGAAGCAGCGCGGGATATTGGAGCCTCCAGATTGAAGGTATTTCTCACAATTACGCTGCCCCTGATGCTTCCGGGTATTGGAAATGCTTTTCTGGTTACTTTTATTGAATCTGTAGCAGATTTTGCAAATCCTATGCTTATCGGTGGTGACTTTGATACGTTGGCGACAACGATTTACCTGCAGGTAACAGGTTCTTATGATTCTACAGGTGCGGCAGCAATGTCGGTTATTCTCCTATCACTGACCCTGATCCTGTTCTTTATCCAGAAGTATTATCTGGAGAAAAAGACAACAGCGACTCTGACCGGCAAGGCATCCCGTGTACGTATGCCTATCACGGATAAGAGTGTTACGGTTCCGCTTACTGTATTCTGTACAGTAGTGGCTGCTTTTGTTGTACTGATGTATATCATGATTCCATTTGGAGCACTGTTCAAATTATGGGGAAGAGATTATTCCCTGTCCTTGAAATGGTTTGATTATCTCTTTAAATACAGTGGCTTCAAGGCATTTAAGGATTCTTTCATATTGTCTGTTATAGCAGCACCAATTACTGCATTGATGTCTATGGTCATTGCATATCTGGTAGTTAAGAAGAAATTTAAGTCCAAGGCATTTATAGAATTTACCTCAATGCTGGCGATGGCAGTACCGGGAACTGTTCTTGGTATTGGATTTATCAGAGGCTATGCAAACGGTATTTTCCAGACAGGTGTGTTAAAAGGAATCTATGGTTCAGCAGCGATCCTGATTATTGTATTTATCGTAAGAAGTCTTCCGGTAGGAACCAGAAGTGGTATATCTGCACTCAGACAGATCGATAAGTCTATCGAAGAATCCGCATATGATCTGGGGGCAGGAAGTGGAAAAGTATTTACTTCCATTACATTACCATTGATCAAAGATTCCTTCTTCAGTGGTCTGGTTACAGCTTTTGTACGTAGTATTACGGCAATCAGTGCCATCATTCTGCTGGTTACACCTCAGTTCCTGTTGATAACCTGTCAGATCAATGAATTTGCAGAAAAGGGATACTATGGTGTTGCCTGTGCATATGCTACGATCCTGATCGCGATCGTATATGCGGCAGTACTTATAATGAATCTGTTCATTAAATTCTTCGGAACCAGTAAAAAAGTCAAGGATGCAGAAAGACAGGGTGATTAGTATGATAAAAGAAAAAAAGGGAGTGCGTCTGGAACATATCTCTAAAATATATAAAGATCCAAAGACAGGAAAAGATTTCTACGCGGTAAAAGATGTTTCTCTGAATATAGAGCCGGGAAGTTTCGTTACATTACTTGGACCATCAGGCTGTGGAAAAAGCACTCTGCTGAGAATGATAGCAGGACTGGAAGAAATGACAGAAGGTGATATCTGGATTGATGGCGTACATGCAAATGAGCTGCCACCGAAGGATAGAAAACTTTCTATGGTTTTCCAGAACTATGCATTGTTTCCACATATGACAGTGCGAGAAAACATATTGTTTGGACTGGATGTAAAAAAGATATCGAAAGAGGAGCAGCAGGAACGCCTGCAAAAGGTTGCACAGATCATGGGTCTCTCCGAATATCTTAAACGGAAACCGGGACAGCTTTCGGGCGGACAGAGGCAGCGCGTAGCACTGGCGAGAAGTATTTGCAGTCAGGCACCGATTTGTTTAATGGATGAACCTCTATCCAATCTGGATGCAAAACTCCGCGGGCAGATGAGAAGTGAGATCAAAAGGATACAGAGAATGCTTGGTCTGACGATTGTCTATGTGACACATGATCAGGTAGAAGCCATGACAATGGGAGATCGGGTCATGGTTTTAAATGAAGGACATATCCAGCAGATCGGAGAACCGCTTGAAGTATATAATTATCCGCAAAATAAGCTGGTAGCAACTTTTATCGGAACTCCGCAAATGAATATCTTTCATGCACGTGCAGAACGAAATACATTGATTCTGGATGATGCGATTCCTGTAAATATCAGAAACACAAATATCCGAAACTTTCCGGATGGAGAATTCTACGTGGGTGTACGTGCAGAGCATCTGGATAAAGAGCAGGAGAATGCAGATTATGTGATAGAAGTGGAAGCATCCGGTGTGGAATATACCGGGGATGAGACACAGATCTCTTTTCGTCATGGAAATGAATATGCCATTGCAAAATGGTTTGGTCAGATTCCGGTAACAACAGATCATAAGCTGAAACTGGGCATTCAGGATAAAAATCTGTACATTTTTGATAAAGCAGATGGAAAAGTGATTGCCTGCTAGGAAGGAGACCAGTTATGAAAAGCAAACATACTATGCAATGGGCAATGGTCTTTATCATGCCATCATTGCTGATCTTTATAGTATTTACGTTGTATCCGTTTGTCTGGACTTGCATACAGAGCTTTTTTGCAACGAATACCAGAGGTGAGCTGATCAGATTTAATGAACTTGGAAATTATCTGATCTTACTGAAATCTACTTTATATAAGATAAGTTTTAAAAATACGATCATGTACATCATACTGACTGTGCCTGGAACCGTTCTTCTGGCACTTGTTATGGCATTGCTTACGAATGCAGACATCAAGGGTATGAATATTTTTCGTACGATATTTACCTTTACAATGGGAATATCTTGTGCAGCTGCATCCATGTTTTGGAATTTTATGTATCATCCGACTATGGGACTTATCAATGCGATCATTGCCAAACTGGGCGGAGAAAAGATTGGCTGGCTGACAGATACACATGTTGCGATCATATCTATCAGTCTGGTAACAATCTGGTTGAATTCCGGTTATTGCTACCTGATTCTGGTCGGAGGATTAAAGAGTATAGATAAGGTGTATATGGAGTGTTCGGCTATTGCCGGCTTAGGTTTCTGGAAGAAACTGAAAAAGGTGATTCTTCCGCTATTATCTCCGTTTTTGTTTTATGTACTGGTCATTTCGATTGTAAATGCATTTCAGTCATTTGGCGTGATCGATATGATGACACACGGAGGTCCTGCTAACAGTACAAGTTTACTGGTTTACTCAATCTATAAAGATGTTTTTGTGAATTTTAATTACAGTTCAGCAGCATCACAGGGAGTTGTACTGTTTATTATCGTTACATTGATTTCGTTATTTCAGATGAAAATTGTGGAAAGGCAGGTGACTTATCAATGATGACCTGGCGTAAGAAAGCAGTGCTCTATACGGTATTGACCATTTTAGCAGTGCTTATGGTATTCCCCTTGCTTTTCACTTTGTCCCTCAGCCTGTCTGACAATGTAGATATTATGAACGGTAATTACATTCCGTCAACTTTGCATTTTGAAAATTATGTGGAAGCGTTTCATAAAGCAAATCTGCTTTATTATATGAAAAATTCGATCATCATATCATCTGTGACAACTGTTGTACAGGTGGTGCTGGCATTATTGACAGCATATGCGATTGTATTTATTCCATTTAAAGGGAGAGGATTTGTATTTTCTCTTTTTATGTCAGGTATGATGATTCCCATGGATGTTCTGATGATGTCAAATTTCCAGACAATTCGGAAGTTGGGATTGATCAATACCTATGCAGGCATTATCCTGCCATGCCTGGTATCGGTATTTGGCATTTTTCTGATGAGACAAAATATGAAACAGATCCCGTTTGAACTGCAGGAGGCAAGTGAAGTGGCAGGTGTCGGAAAGTTCTATTTCTTTTGGAAGGTTGTTGTTCCGCTTGTGAAAAACAGCATTATTACATTGGGTGTATACAGCTTTCTTGTCAGTTGGAATAACTATTTGTGGCCATTGATCGCGACAACGCAGGATACAGTCCGTACGATTCAGATCGGACTGAGACAAATGGCATCTTCAGATACACAAACAGATTTCCGTTTAGTGGCAGCAGCTACCATGATTGTCACATTACCAACTCTGGTTTTAATTTTCCTGGGTCAGAACCGTCTTAGAGAGGGGCTGACAAAAGGGGCATTAAAATAAATAACCTATAAACCATTACTGGAGGAGAAAGAAGAAAAAATGAAGAAAAAACTTTTAGCAGCAGCACTTGTTGCAACACTGTGTCTTACAGGATGCGGGAACACAGCAACCAATGAAACACAGAAAGAGACAAAAACTTCTGAAATTGTGGCATCTGACAGTGCCAAAGCAGATGACACACAGGAAGCCGGTACAGAAAGCGATAAGAAGACGCAGGTTCTGTTATGGCATGTTATGAGTGGGGATAGGGAAGAACAGTTACAGGTAATTGTAGACGGATTTAATGCCAGTCAGGATACATATGAAGTTGTTGCCGAATCACAGGGGGATTATGATGAGGCTGCAGCAAAATTCTTAAATATGGCAGGTGAAGATGGTTCGCCTGCGATCATGCAGATCGGTGATCAGCATCTGCAGGCAATGATCGATTCTCAATTAGTAGAGAATATCAGTGACATGATGGATAAATATGGATATGATAACAAGTTACTGCCACAGGTAGAAAACTTCTATACCGTAGATGGTATAATGAGCGCAATGCCATTTAATTCATCATCAGGCGTAATCTACTATAATGTAGAAGCATTGAAAAAGGCTGGAATCGATACACCGCCGGATACATTTGAAGGACTCATTGAAGCTGCTCCTGCGATTGCAGAGGCAAATGAGGGAATGAAAGAATTCTCCATTACATCATGGGGATATCTGCTTGATCAGATTCTTACAAACAGCGGATATATGATCGTTAATAATGATAACGGACGTTCAGCAAGAGCAACAGAGGCTGTTTACGGAGAAGGTATCCAGAGATTTTACCAGTTTATCAGTGATCTTGATAAAGCAGGTGGCTTTGTAAATTACGGAGAAAGTGATGATGATATCAATGCTGGCTTTAATAATGGTGATATTTCCATGTTTATCACAACTTCTGCATGGGCAACCAGCATTATCAAATCTGCACCATTTGAAGTGGGAATTGCATGCCTTCCACATTTTGCTGATAAAGAAGCACAGGGTGTTTACGCAAGTGGTGGAGCGTTTGTTATGGCAAAAGATCTGAATGATGATGTACAAAAAGGAGCATTTGAGTTCTTAAAATATGCAACAAGTTCAGAAGTACAGGCGACATGGGCTGCTAATACAGGCTATTTCCCTGTTAACCTGGATTCCTATGATACAGAAACTATGAAACAGTTGTATACAGATAATCCGCAGATGAAGATAGCTTCCGATCAGCTTCGCAATGCAAAGGTAAATGAAGTGACTGCAGGACCGCTTGTAACAACACTTGTACAGATCAGAAATGATATGATGGCAGGTGCAGAAACCGTATTTAACGGTGGCGATCCAAAGGAAGCTGCGGATATGGCGGTAGAAAGTACAAATCAGGCACTCGAAGCAGCTAATCTGCAGAAGTAGAAAATTTTAATTCAATAAATACACACCGAAATTCAGATAACCGGCGATGGTTACCCGGAGCAGATAAGAAAGCTAATGGTAACCAGCCGGTTTTTTGATGCCATGCATAGGCAAAATATGTAGAGATCAGTCTTTTACAATATGACATTTCAG
>ERZ780137.690-NODE-690-length-26219-cov-3.741553_pt1 | contig 26219 bp, 36 predicted proteins | sample MGYA00511020_ERZ780137 | MGnify/ENA primary metagenome ERZ780137 (study PRJEB29588, sample SAMEA2157917) | human gut metagenome | biome: human gut; feature: human-associated habitat; material: faeces | place: Denmark | collected 2008/2010 ... | reverse complement strand
TATAATAGAACTTGGCGAACCATTTACCAGTTTTTTCATCTTTGTAAGCTGGCATAAATATCATCTCCTTTTTGTAAAATTGTTGTGCAATCATCAAAAGGCTATGATATAATCTACTTGTTCAGGGTGATTATAAAGCCTTCGGGTCAATCACTTACATAGCTTCGGTTATTCCTTTTGCGAGAAGGAGTGTGCCGGAGCTTTTTCTTTACTAAAGGTGTAAGCCTGCAATTATTCAGTTTTTGAATCAGCTTCATTATCCAGTCGGGAATCCTTATAATATGCTAACATATCTGATTTCCATGAATCAAACTTTTCTTTTGAAAGCTTTCCTGTCTGAAGCATATTCTTCTTTGCTATCCAGTTTTCCATAAAGAGACAGAAGTCTGCATCATATTTTCCATTGCCTTTGCCATTAACCTTGATCCCGGCAGTCCATTCAGGATTTTCAGGAGGTTTGGTGTTGGTCAGCTCAAATGAAAAATCAGTAAGTTCAGTTATGGCAAAGAGAGCGTTGATTACATCTGACATAGTGTGGAATTCATATGCCGGATATTTAGTAGTCGTATTATCTTTGGGAATATTATTATCTTCTGGAGATAAAAGCTCCTGCCATGGAACATTTAATTCATTAGCAATCTGTTTTAAAACATCTATCTTCATTAGTATTTCACCAGACTCATATTTCTGGATAGTGCGTTCTGATTTACCAAGATGCTGTGCAAACTCTTTTTGAGTAATCTTCTGTGCTCTGCGCTGTTTCTGTATTGCCTTCCCGATTTCTTCTGGAGAAGACATAGTGATTTTAATGGAATGAGAATTAGTCATTCTGTCCACCTTCCTTTATATGAAATAGTCCGTTGTAAAGATGCGTATAAGATTGATAATAAATGAAATACGTATCAGTAAGTGACTTATTTATGATTGTACGATTACTTTATCATAAACAAAAACGAATTGCAAGTGCGTAAATATAAAAAGTTCTATTGACAAATTCTGAAAAGGATATTAAGATAAACACGAACTAAAAATACGGAATAAATAAAGAATAGGATAGCTGCTTTGTGAAAACACGTATTTAAAATAACAATTTATGAAAGGAGGAGCTGCATGAAGGGTATAAAGGAAGCATTCATAGATGCAGGTGAGATAAGCCAGATGCTTGGTATCGGGATGACAAAGGCATATGCAATTATAAAGGAATATAATGCAGAGCTTGAAGCAAAAGGTTATTTCACCATGCGGGGCAAATGTCCAAGGAAGTACTTTGAACAGAAAATCTATGGTTACGAAGATTATTACAATCCGGATTATGAGCCGCAGCGTAACCGGAGCAAGGTTGCAGAAGAAATGGATTATGAAGCGGCAGGTGGGGATTCTGTGATAAGTGAACAGGATGAAGTGGATATACCGCCTGAAACAAATGAGATGCCGGAAGCGGATATAGATGTAGCAGAAAATGTGATATCGGATGCGAATGAAATGGCAAAAGAGATAACTGAATAGGTGAATCCGGCAAGTGGGGGCGAAAAGTGCCGCCAAAACATGAATATGGGGGCAAAAAGCGCCACCAAAACCACAAAGTGGGGGCAGAAAGCGCCCCCGCACAAATCAGAGCCGAAAAAGTGTGGAGGCAAAAAGTGCCGTCAAAATGCAAAAGTGGAGGCAAAAAGTGCCGTCAAAATGCAAAAGTGGGGGCAAAAAGCGCCGTCAAAACAGCAAAGTGACGGCAAAAAGCGCCACCACTCAAATCAGAGTGAAAAAAGTCATGGTGGCGGAAAGTGCCATCAAAATGGAAAAGTGGTGGCGGAAAACGCCACTAAAACAGCAAAGTGATGGCAAAAAGCGCCACCATATCAGTAATTGTGGTGGAATATTAACCACCACATATCATATACAGGGTGCAGGTGCTCCTGCCAAGACGAAAAATTATGTAAACGCTGATGCGTTTATATTTTTTCGGGAAAAGGTCCGACCTTTTCCGCATCTTGCAAAACCTATAAGCAGAACTTTTAGAAAGGATGAAAAAAGCAATGGTACAGATAAAAAGAGATTGGTTTGATACAGAATTTGGAAATTACGAAAGGGGAAAAACGTATGGCAGATGGAAAGAGAAGATACAAGTCTGACAGGAAAGATTATAAGATATCTGTGAAGCTGTCAGAGAAAGATATGGATATTCTAAAAGCAGCACTTAAACGAACAGGAATGACAGCAAGTGCATATATAAGAGAATTGATCCGGACAGGCGGCGACATTGATACAAGTTATCCCGAGGACAGGGCAAGAGTAATCCGTGTTATTGCCGGTATTGCAAATAATATTAATCAGGCGGTAAAGCTTGGCAATTCACAGGGAAGATTGTATTACAGCGATATTGATAAATTGCAGAACAGTCTGGATGATGTAAAGAAAACATTCGGGGAGGTGCTGGAAGTATGGCGATTACAAAGATCTTAAATATAAAAGAGTCAGAAGGTAGAAATCCAGCATCGCACCTAAAGAATGCTTTGGAATATATCCAGAATCCGGATAAGACAGAAGAATGTGTACTGGTGGGCGGTATTAACTGCCTGCCGGATACGGCATTTGAGCAGATGGAGGAGACAAAGAATATATTTCATAAGACAGGTAAAAGACAAGGCTATCATGTGATTATATCGTTTTCGCCGGAAGAAAAAGTAACTGCAGAACAGGCAATGTACGTCCTGGAGCACTTTGCGAAGGATGTGCTTGGTGATGATTATGAGGCTGTGTATGCAGTCCACACAGACAGAGAGCATATGCATGGACATCTTATATGGAACAGTGTCAGCATGACAACCGGCAAGAAATACAATTCACCGAAAAGCAACTGGAAGAATCATCTCCAGCCTATCACAAATAAATATTGTGATGAACTTGGACTTTCCATAATGCCGGCAGAGTACAGCAGGAATCCAAAGAATATCAGCAGGGACAAGTGGGAAAAGGAAATGTCCATGAAAGAAATAATTCTTCGTGATGCCAAGATGTGTGCATATGCAGCCGGGAATGTGGAGCATTTTAAATATCTGATGAAAAGACTTGGATATGTATTCAAGAAAGATGCGTGGATGGAAGTGCAGGCACCGGGATTCCGATATTATCATAGTCTGGTAAAGATGGATGAAATGTTTGCAGAGGATAGGCTTAGACATCATGTAGATATGCCTTGGATGAGCAAGCCCCACTTTTATTCGTCTGATATCAGAGGATTGCACAAAGCGAAGCTGTCACCATATCAGAAGCGGTTTTTTGCAAAGCTATATAGACTGAGGATTGTGGAACAGAAACGATTTGTTGTTGGTGGAGCAAAGTATACCGAAGATTTGAAAAGGTTTCATCAGCTGCAGGACGAATACCTGTTACTGGTAAATAATGATATCAGAGATGTTGTGGGACTTATAGATTTCAGAAGTGAGCAGAAAGATAAAATACAGCGGATTGATGACAGACAACAGGAGATATATAGAGAAAGCTCTAGCCGGAAACGGAGAATTAAGACAGAAGCACAATATAAGGAGTATCAGATGTGGCATGTGGAAGTGCAGGAAGAACTGGACAAACTGAAGCAGGAGAAAAGAGAGATTAAGAGGCAGTTGCAGCTTGCTGATGGCATTATGAAAGAAGATTTGTATACAGCTTATTATGCGGTGTCGGGGAACGAGGAGATTGTTGCTGATAGAGAGATTGAAATACCGAGGATGGAAGAAAAGACTGCGGTTGAGGAAGGAGCGGCAGTAGTTGATGAGCCTGATGCAAATGTTGAGGTAATGAATTCAGATAATAATCAGAATGAAATAAGCAGACAGAAAGAGCCAACTGATGGAGTTAGGAAACAACAGAATGATTTAGATGGCATAGAAATACCAGAGATTCTTAATTTGTCTGACGTGAATGTAGCAAAAGTTGGTGATAGTATGACGGATGTAACAGATAAAAATAAATTTGTGGAAATTAGAGAAACTGAACCTGTGGACAAAGCTGACTGGATTGTCAGGAGAATATCAGAGCTTGGTGGTTATGAGAATGTCAGTAATTCTGTTAAGGCAGATATATTCGGATTTGATATTGCTGATGTAAGTGGAAGCATAAGGTTGTTTTCGGAAGTAATGAAAATGCTGGAGATAAAGCTGGATGGAGATGAGCTTTATGAGGAGTTTCAGAGAATTTATGATGAGAGTGTCGATAGAGATGCTGGTAAAGATAAAGCGGAAGATAAAATTTGGAATAGGGGCGGAGGGAGATGATTCCTCTGCTCAATATTAAATTAGATGAGATATATAATTGAATATTAAAGATGTATTAAATGCTAATAAATCATATTTAAACAGTGAAATAGAAGTTGAGGAAAACAGCTGTTCGTGTTATAATTTATTTGCTATTTTATACATTTCAGAATTGGAGGAAGACTATGTCTGAGACTACTGAAAAATGGTCGAATTTAGAAGAAACAGCCGAATATTTAGGTGTAACAAAAGACACTATAAGAAATTGGATAAAAAAAACGGATATACCGGCACATAAGATAGGACGACTTTGGAAGTTTAAATTTTCTGAAGTGGATGAGTGGGTAAAAAGTGGAAACGCAGCATTGTAATGATTAATTGATTTTACATGTGTCCGTTTTATTGTACATAGAATATGATATGATATTAAAATACAGGAGATCTTTTACTTTTAGTAGGAGAAAGAATTATGAGTCAAATAAAAGAGTTTTATATATTAGATTTATTTTGTGGAGCTGGCGGATTTTCGTATGGAATGCATAAAAATTCACATTTTAAAACAGTTGTTGCCATTGATTTTAATGAAAAGGCAGCAGATACATTTAAGAAAAATATGCCGGATACAGAGGTGATTGTTGGGGATATTACAGATGATAAGACTAAGGATAGAATAATTACAGAGTCTAAATTAAAGGGCGTAAATATGATTATAGGTGGCCCCCCGTGCCAAGGATTTTCAATGAAAGGGAAAAAATTAGGATTAAATGATCCGAGAAATTTTCTTTTTATGGAATATCTGAATCTTGTTCAAGAAATACAACCAGAAGTGTTTGTTATAGAAAATGTAAAAAGTTTATTGAATACGGCAGGTGGATGGTTTAAGGATGAGATTCTTAATTATATCCATAAATTAGGATACAAGGTGCAATATGGAGTGCTTAATGCAAAAAAATTTGGAGTGCCGCAGGCAAGAGAGAGAGCTATATTTATATGTTCAAAGCATAAGGATATTACCTTACCTAAGGGAACTGAAAGTATAGTTACAGTTAGAGATGCTATATCAGATTTGGCATATTTACAATCGGCGGAAGGTGAATTTGAACAAGAATATATTACAGCTCCAGAGACTGAGTATCAAAAATTTATGAGAAAAGGCAGTAAGCATTTATATAATCATAAAGCATCGGCACATTCAGAGAAAGCTTTAGAAAAATTGGCAATGATACCAGCAGAAAAAGGAAAAGAGTGTTTACCAGAAGAACTATGGGGAAAACAAAAATTTAACACAACTTGGGGAAGACTTGTATGGGATGAGGTTTCACCAACAATAGATACTAGATTTGACACTCCTTCTAATGGAACTAATTCTCATCCCGAATTAAATAGAGCTATTACGCCTAGGGAGGCAGCTAGGATTCAGAGCTTTGATGACAATTTTGTGTTTTATGGAAGTAAATTTTATATAAGAAGTCAGATAGGAAATGCAGTTCCGCCATTATTAGCAGAAGCAATTGCAGATAGAATATGGGAGATGTATAGAAATGAGTAATAACATTACCTTTGAAGAGAAAAGTATAGATTATGAAAAGTCTTTGGATGGAGATTTTAAAAAGAATAATGGGATATTTTATACAGATACTGAGCTGGCATCTAGTATTGTAAAATTTCTTAAAATTCCAGAAAAAGCAAGTATATTAGATCCATGTTGTGGAACAGGAAGCTTTATATATGCATTGCAGCAAAAAGGATATAGTAAAGTTTATGGATGCGATTTTGATTTAATGACAGTTAAAAAATGCCGTGAATTAACGGAATCTAAAAAGATTAAAACAATGGATACAATTGGGCAAAGTGGTGACATAGTATTGAAAAAGATGAGACATAGTAAGTTCGATTATATTATTGGAAATCCACCATATGCTCCATTAGGAAAAAATGTGAGCATCGAAGGAGATGCACATTTTGTAGCAAAAGTTAAAAGTGCAGGCTCTAATTTATTTGTAGCAGCTATATATAGAGCATTTGAATTGGCAAAAACGGATGGTATTATATCATTTATTATACCTAAGAATCTTCTGCACATCTCATCATATAAGAATATACGAGAAACTCTGCTTAAAGAAAAGACAATAATCTCTATAATTGAACTTGGAATACATTTTAAGACTGTCCGAGGTGAACAGGTGGTTTTGACCGTTAAAAATAATTATGAAGAGAATAATAAGATAAAATTTTATTCATATAATCATGGTAAAATTACATTTATGTCAGATGTGGCACAAAATTATTATGAAGATGAAATAATAGTATTTACAGATAATGAGGAAGTTCCAATATATGATAAGTTAAAAGATTCATATGAACAATTGGGAGATGTTTGTACTGATACTATTAAACGTGGACGAGATAAATCAGAAAAAGCAATAAGAGGAAAACAAATAAGAAAATTTGGATTCAAAGATCAAGATGTGCCAGACGATGGTAATCAAATATTTATTCAGAATATTTTTAGTGCTGAAGCAGGAATTACAGCAAGCTTTGGTGGAAATTTGAAACCATCGGAGACAGTAACAACGATAAAACTTAAAAATACAAAAATGTGTAAATATGTTTTGGGATTACTTCATTCAAGGGTATGTAATTATTTTTTAATACGATTTGGATTTAATAATTCCAGACTTACAATCCATACAGATGCTCAATATTTGAAAGGAATTCCTATTGTTATTGATGATGATGCATTTGAAAAAGTAGTATCAATTGTTAATAAAATGGAAGCAGTTACATATATGGACGATGAATGGTATAAGCTTAATGAACAGCTTAATGATATTGTCTATAAAATATATGAACTTAATGTTAATGATAAAAATTATATAGAGAAAGAAATGAAAAAAATAAGTGCAAGTAAGTGGTATGGAAAGACAACGTGTACAGCGTAGTCGTCAAACAGAGCATAGGAGGAGTATTTTGTGAGCAGAATTGAATGGAAATCTGTTGAAGACAAGTATGAAGCAATAGGATATTTAGCAAAACCTGGCGTTATAGAAACAATAGAAGCTACTGTACCAGAAGATAAGCTAGATAAGTTTAAAGAAGAATATAAAGGAAAATATTCGGAAGAGTTTCCCTATGTGACAAAACCAAAAAGTAAATATGGATATCAGTTTAGAATATATTTGAGCGACACGGATGGCTGCCCTAGTTGTTTAGTTGATTGCTTGGATAACAAATATGGGAACAGAATAAACGATAATCATTTTATTGCAGAACTTGTAAAAGAATATGGATTTAAATTCACAAAGACTCAGCAGAATAGTGAATATATTCATAAATGTGTAATTGAAAAAGCAGTTCAGTTTGAAAAAGATTATTTTAAAGGTTTTAATGTGTATACAAATTTTTTGCGGACATTATCAAGTAAACTACTTGATGGGAAAGCAATAATGCGACCTAATATTGTACATATAACATCATCTGTAAATAAGTCCACGCATAGAAATACCAAAAAATCAGAAATGATGAAATCATCATTTACTACGGAGCAATTATTTCGCTTAGGATGGTTAGGTGAACAATATGTATATAAATTACTTATTAACAGGGATAATAGATTGTTAAAGGCATTACGAATTCAAAAAGCGGATTTAACTGAAATTATATGGCATAATGAAGGAGCAATAGAAAATGAAAAATGGGATGATAAATCTATTGGTAAGGGATGTGACATAGAACTTAAGTTGAATAGTAGGCATTTATATATTGAAGTGAAAGCAAGTAAAAGAAAAAACGGCTTGTTTACTATGACATCAAATGAAATGCAGAAAATGCGTGATAAGGGTGATGATTATTATATTATAAAAATTAATTGGCTTGAGAAAATAATAAAAAATGAAAGTCCTGATGTATATGTATTTGAATCACCGTATATTAAGTTTTTTAAACCAGAAAAAATGAAAGAAGCTACATTTAGAATAGAAGGTGAAAGTAATGAATAATGAAATGGCATATTTACTAGGAATGGTAACTGGTAATGGAGAAATACAAAGAGGTGTTAATGAAACTACAGTTGTAATTGAAATTCCACATAAAAAATTAGAAACGGAATTTCAAAAGGATGTTGCCATATATGTAAAAGCCAGTATTACAGATATAAGGCAAGTACTTGAACCATTGCTTGGAACTTCTTTAATGTTTAATCAAAGTGCAAATGTTTCGTATCTTTCATTTAGTAAATCCAATGAAGATTATTTAATGAGAGAAATTTTACGATACATAGGTAGGGCTACATCACATGAAAATATAAGGATTTCACCAGAAGTGTTTTCATTTACAGAGGATGAAAGAAGACAGTTTATTAAAGGTTTTGCCGATGTGACAGGATATATAAGAAAATCAAATTATTTTTTTGAAAAAGAGATGCATAGAGTGTATTTTGAAATACCTCAAAACTGGGAATTAGTAACAGATTTTTGTAATCTTTTAAAAAGTGTAGATATTCCAGTGCAAAATATTGATTGGGGACATCCTAATATGAGAGATGGCAATCTAAAAAAATATAACGAAGGAAAGCCGGATTTTTGGAAAAAAGAACATCAGGTTAAGGTATGGGCAAATGAATACGAGCCAATAGGATTTGCTGTTATTCATAAAAATGAGGCTTTAGATACCTTTGCCAATGAACAGATTATGTTTATTGAACAGCAAAATAAAAGAGTTTCTGATGTAACACACAGATATTATTGGGAATTAACTGGAAAGAAAAAAGTTAAACCAGCCCATCCAAGTGAAAATGACGAATTCATACCTGAAGAAATTAGGGGACATCATTATGATTCATGGAAGGAAATAGCTCATGATTTAGGATATGGTAAGGATAGCAAATGTTAGAAGAAGAATTATATGAGCCAATGAGAATGTGGCTTGAACAGTATATGATAGATAATTATAAGGGATATGAAATCATTACAACAGACTGTCACAGTGAGAGACTTGATAGAGTACTTGCAAAATATGACATTGTAAAGGAACAGGCGAACGGAGTAGATATACAGATAGATGTTCTTGGAATTGCAAGAAAACAGGGAAAGGTCAAACTTGTTTTTATAGAAGCTAAGAAGACAAAATTAACTTTAAGAGATTTAGGGCAACTATGGGCTTATTGTAAACTAGTGGATCCGGAAGAAGCTTTTTTACTTACATCAGCGGATTTGGGAAGTTTAAGAAAACTTATTGCTGGATTTAAAAGAGAAGATTTACTAGAATTTGGTAATGGAAAAATAATAAAGAAAATGAAAATCGGTAGATGGGAAGTAATTAAGGATAGACCGGATTTAAGTTCGTTTTTACCGAAGATATAGAAGAGGTGCCTGTATGAGAAAGAAGAGCAGTGGATACACATTTTTGGATATGACAAAGGAAGTGATGGAGATGGAGAAAAAACCATTGACAGTAGCTCAAATTTGGAAGTATGGTGAAATAAATAACTTGACAGATAAAATTGGAAGTAAGGGTAAAACACCACTAAATACATTACAGGCACGCCTTTACATAGATATCCGTGATAATGAAAATAGTATATTCACGCAAACATCTAAGAGACCTTCTAAATTTTATCTCAAAAATTTAGAATGTGAGGATGGTACAGATGGCGAAATAGTTGAAATTGAGCCAACAGGATATAATGAGAGAGATTTGCATTTATTATTATCTTCATATGTTTATGCCAGTCCTGAATTTCGCTGTGTAACAAAAACAATTTTCCATGAAAGAACAGGTAAAACAAAAAAAGGATACAACCAGTGGTTGCATCCAGATATTGTAGGTGTACATTTCCCTTTTGAAGATTATTCAGACAGAACTTTGGAATTACAGCGATTGGTAGGTGATTGTCCATATAAAATCTACTCGTTTGAGATGAAGAAAAATTTAAATTTTACAAATTTAAGAGAGTATTATTTTCAGGCGGTGTCAAATTCAAGCTGGGCAAATGAAGGATATATTGTCGCATTGGATATAGATGAAGATGAAAGTTTTTTAGCAGAGTTAAAAAGACTGAATAATGCATTTGGTATTGGGGTTATTAAACTGAATGCAGAAAATGTGAGTCAAAGTGTTGTAATGTTTAATTCAAGGCAGAACGAAAATCTTGACTGGGATACAATAGATCGACTTGCAGAAAATCCAGATTTTGATCAATTTATTGGTGATATTAAAGATGATGCTGATATAAGAAAGATAAAGAGTCAATATGATTTGGTATATAATGACGATGACAAAGTTGCTGAATATGCGAGAAATAAACACATTATATAAAAAAGGAGAATTAAAGTATGGGATATGTTTTAACTGGAAGAGCAATGGATATTTTTACATCAGAACAAGGGCTTTGTTACATATTGGGATATTTGGCAAGACCGGGTAGAATAAAATATATTGAGGCACAGGTACCATATGGAAAAGAGCAGAAATTTATGAATGCTTATCCAGGTGCTGACTATGATAATATGAAAATAACATCAGATAAACAGAGTTTTCAATTTAGAATAATTTTAAATTATAATGGACAATGTCCTCAAGAGTTAAAAGAAGCATTGACTAGTGGTGGGGGCGCATTTTATAAAAATTGTATCTCACGAGGCAAATTTATAGAGAGAATTATTAATGAGTATGGATTCGAATTTTTTAATGCTCCAAATCCAAGCGTTATAAGAAATATTGTTCAAAGAAGGCATCCAGATTATTTGATGGATTTTGATGAGGGATATAACATTCCATTGTCTGGAAGATGCTGAAAAATAGATTTAATAAGTAATGAAACTAAGTATGCTGTGGAATATGTGGGAAATCTGTTGTGTCGGATAAAATAATACCGATTCTTGAAACGAAAGAAGGGATGAAGTTGAAGTTCAAAGCACTACATATAATAATTGAGGGGCATAATTCAATATATGATGATGTTGAGAAGATTATATCATTTGGAAAAATAAGTATGAATATAATAATGAGGTGTTCCTGATAGAAAAGAAGATTGTTGATAATAGATATTTATGGATGTATTGTCAATATGATAATTCTAAATTGTATGGTGAAATTGTTCTGGATACGGAGAAAGAAAAACAACATAAGAATACAAGAAAAAAGTATGAAATAGAATTAAGAAAACAATTGTTTTTAATTTTAGATACAGAATCTCAATTATTATATTTAAGTGATATTACAAAAAAAGGTGCTATAAAAGCGTATTTTACAGAGGAATTACAAGCGGACATAATAATAAAAAATTTATATTCCTCTTTAGATGAATTTCAAAAGTCAGTAAAGGTTTAAAAAAAATTAAAGTTTACACAGTACAGAAATATATCCAATACGTTAGATAAAGAATCTATTTTTATGCAACAAGCAAATGAACTTGGATTAGATATGCCTGAAAAAATAATGATGCAAATTGAGTATCCAAATACATTTGTTGGTAATTTGAAAAACGGAATTCAAATTCTCAAGAAAAAGAAAGATCAAGGATATTTTAGTGATATTATATTGATTGGCGAGGATGACTTTGGCATAGAGCAAAGTTTTGATTTTACGTCTATAATAAAAAATATTGAAGTAGCAGTTAGAAAAAATGAAGATGATAGATATGATGAAAATGAAGTTGAACGGAATTTCTTTGAGAAAATAAGGTGATTGATAGATGTATAAAAAGCATAAAATTGTGTTGGGAATAATTGTTATATGTTGTGGGATTTTATCTTATGTGTTTAAGGTAGAGTATTCAGTTATAGCATCTGATGGAATAACAGTTGTTTCAATTGTCTTGGCAATATATATGACTTCTTTTTCCGGTTTGGTGTCTTCTGATTTAGCAAAAAAAATGCAGAGAAAGGAAGACAAAATAATTAATGGAAAATCTCAATTAGGTGTATTAAAAGGTTATTTGAATGCTGCGGTTGGAATAGGGATTATTAATATAGTAGTTTCATGTATATCGCTAATTTTGAAAGATAAAATGATTGAGATTGTTAATAAAAACACAGTTTATTATATTGTTTCTGCAATCGGAATTAGTACATTGGCAGCAAATTTATTTTTAATGTTTTTATTATTTCGCTTTATGGTTAATAGACAATTATGGGATAAATAGTTATATTAATCAGGCTTTTGAAAAAATTGATAGTAAAGTGATATATAAATGAAAACAAAATTAATATTAAAATAAAAATGACAGGAGAAGTTTGCAATAAAAAGAAACTTATTTGTATATTTAATATTGATTTATATGGAGAGTGGTGCATATGGGAAATATATTGATGGAAATATCAGTTCCGTTAGATAAGGATTGCTTTATAGAGATGGAATGTGATTTTTGCAAAAACAGATTTATGTTGCATAAAGATGTGTATGAAAAAGAAGATAATATTAATTTCTTTTGCCCTATATGTGGATTGCCTAATAAGATTAATACTTTTTTTGTCCCAGAGGTTTTGAAAAAGGTGCAACAGAAGGCGATGAATTATATGCTTGAAGAATTAGAACAAACATTAGGTAAGAACATTAAAAAGATTAATAAAAGCGGGTTTATCAAAATGTCTATGAAAAGCTCTAAAAAAGAAGTTGAAAAAGAATTATATACACCAACAGTGGACTATATAAAGTGTACAAAAGTATGTTGCAACATTGAAATAAAAGTTATGGATATAGATAAAGAAACAGGAACATATTGTCCTGTATGTGGGAGAATGGAATGATAAATAGAAAAGAAATACAGAAGATTTCTTTACAGTATAGAACTTTGTCTTCTCAAATGCTAAAAATGAATTCACAAGAAGAAATATACTGTATTCAACAGTATTTTGCTTTTATAACTAAAACAGAATTAATTATGCACTACATAAATGAATGCAACAAGAAAGTGTATGATTTTGAACAAATTTTTTCGGATAAAGGATGGAGAGATGTACTAATTCTTCCTGCGAAACAAGAAGATTTGATTAGTTATGGATATCAATTGTTGCAATATATTCTTGATGGACCCAAAAATCTTATTGCATTATGTATGGGATATACAGGGAGTAATAAGTTCTCAGATAATATTGAAGCATTTATGAGAAAATCAATAGAACCTTTTGTTGTAGCAATTAGAACTTACATAGAACTTGAATTTATAGATTGCGAAGATGTAATTGAAAATACAAAAAATAAAATGGTGACAATTTTCATGTCATATTGTCAAAAAGATGCAGATGTTGCGGACTGTTTAGAAAATAGTATGGCATCTTGCATTTATAATAAAGCAAAGATTTCAAGAGACATTAGAGATGTGGAGTATCATGAGAGCTTTAAACGTTTTATGCAGTCCATTGAAAAACATGATTATGTAATAACAATAATAAGCGACAACTACTTGAAATCTAGAAATTGCATGTTTGAAATGCTAGAAGTAGTAAAAGATAGTGATTTTTCGAAAAAATTACTATTCATTGTGCTACAGAATGAGGATGTTAAATATTATAAAAATACTCCAGCTGAAAGTATAGGAGCAGATGTTTATTCTGCAATGGGACAGGCTAAATATAGTAAATATTGGAGTTCTGTTGACAGAGCATTAGAAAATGAAATACAAGAAATAGGAAATCCGATGCATGCAATTTTGCAAATTAAAGAGAAACAAATAGTACAAAAAATACTGATAGACCTGCCGGAATTTTTAGAATTTATAAGAGATAATAAGGGGATTTCATTATCAGCACATATTGATAGAGGTTTTGCAGATATGATTTCATTTATGCACTTGTGACAATAGAGAGGTAATGCAATATGGAAATAGTTGATAAAATAAGTGAAAAAGCCATAAAATGGTTAACAGAGTATATATTAAGTTTGGTTAAAGAGTCAAAAAAGAATAATTTATGGGAAAAATCTGTTAGGAAAGCATGCGAAGCAACAGAAGGAGTAGATGATTCATTAGCTGATTATATTATAAAATTGCCTACTATACAAAGACATTTTTTATGGATTATAAGCAATAAGTCATTGGATAATATATATTATAGTTTTATTATTAGGAGGTAATAAATGATAAATTTTAATATTGAAGATGTTCAAAATATTTTAAGAAAGTGTAATGTTAATGATTTGGTGGTTCATCCACATATTTTAGATAATTGGTTTGAAATGAATGGAGTGAATTACCAAGATATAGATATAAGGAATCCAATAATAGGAAATAAAATTTCTGATATTGTTAATAATAGAGAACGATTATATCGTGAATATTTCTTGTTGTATAATGATCCAATTGCTAAAGATATAATAAGGGTTTATTATCCTAAGAATGGTGAAAGTTGGATAAGTTGGAATAAAGAGTATAGTATAGACATAAAGGTGAATTTGTCAAAAGGAACAGAATATGGTTTTTGTAGAATAGGATTTTCTTATTGTAGAATAGATGAAAGAGATAGCACAAAATTTTTAAAGGTAGCGTATGTAAATGAAGATAGGGAGATATATAGATTTGAAAATGATGACATGATTGGTATAGACGATAAAAAGATTCTTTGGGTAAATTAAATGAATCTAATGTTGAAGTTGCACAATTTAATTATTTGTGCAACTTCATAAGATGGTTTAATTAAATTGATTCATAGCATCCACATATTCCTGTAATCCATTAGGTTTGCAAGCCAATTCAGTATATAGCAGAGGGCTTTCCTGTGCCAAACGATATAGATATGCAATATCATCAGGTGAATCAAGCAAGACAGAGGAATTGCATTTTTTACAACTGATAGTAAGAGGCGTACTGGTATATGTATTATTGATGGCATTAACAATAACGGAATCTGTATCAGGTTCATACATGCCAAACAGGTAATAAGGATTATTTTGTTTCATGGTGTTCTCCTTCCCACAGATACTTAGCACCATCAAGCAGGTCAATGATGGCTGTAAGCATATTGATGTAGTCGGTCTGTAGCTCCTTGATTTCATCACTGTTAGGAAGATGGCTTAAAGTTTGTTCTTTACAGCATTCAGTAAATGATATCTGCATTTCAAGTAATTGCAGATACAGAGCATTAACAGTCTGTATAAGAGGATATATGGTTTCTTTCTTGCCGACAACGCATATGCGGTTATAGATGCAGGAACGGACAAAGTAATCTTTCTTCATCATGCCGCTGGCAAGGATACGGGCTTCGATTTGCTTGCGTTCAGCATCATTGATTCTAAAACTTATAGTTGGGTGTTTGTGTTGATTGCTCATAGAAAAGCTCCTTTCATAGTGGGTGTGGCAACAGGCACAGTTAAGCACCTGCAAGCCACATTGGATTATTCGTTTTTAGTAGTAAAAGTAGATTATATCTGCCATGAATTTCGTGTAAGCAATATTGAATTATTGCAACTAATTTGCTACTAAAGTTTTTGAAAACGATATGAAAAGAGTAACATTAGATGAAACAGATGCGGTGGAATGCCGCATAAAATCAGCATTTTTGATTTGATGATACTTCCTTTGGGAAGAGTTTGAATAGTAAACAGAGCTTCATAAATGGCGTAAACAAGCCATTTATGGGGCTTTTTCTTTTATCGTGATACCTATATGATACCTGTTTTGATAGTACCACAGATATTAATGTGTACTAAACAGAAGTGTCATAGGTATTCTCAATTATCACATTTCTTTTTATTTTCAAAAATTATCCCAATTATATGAAGCACCAAAAATTGGTGCAAATTAGTGAAAATACACCAGTGGTGTCACTTCCGCAATTTGTGGGTTGGTTATAGAATTTATCTCACAGAAAGTTTTTAACACACAATGTGCCAGTGTTGCCACAATGTTACCTGATGACTCCGACAGTGTTTGTAGAGACATCTTTATAGGTTTAAGTATGGATTAATTGTACTTAAAGATAAAAAAGTCCGTCAGAGAATATGTTTTGACGAAAAAAGTCCACGAGAGAATATTTAGCAAATTCATGCTTTGAATTAGAATGAGTGATGTAATCAAGAGACAGGGATGCTGCTATATTTGTAAAAAAACCGCTATTGTACCCTTATCTGAGAAAAAGGGTCGGGTTTGTCCCTTTTAAAATTTAAGACAAGAAAATACAATAGTTGCAACGAGTTATATAGAAGTTGTAGCTGTCAATATAAGTGTTTGATACATACCGGTAATTGCCGGGGAGAGGAGGTGAATGCACCATGGAGAAGTTATATTACACAGCAAAAGAGGTTGCTGAGATGCTTGATGTATCGGTATCTCATGCATACAAAGTAATAAGAGAAGCTAACAGGGAGTTATCTTCTAAAGGCTTCTATGTCAGAGCTGGCAGAGTAAGCCGCAAGTATCTTGACAGTAAAGTATATGACTTATGTGATAAGACAGCATAAGGGAAAGGAGCAGTTGTATGGCAGCATACAAGGATGAGGCGAGGGGGACATGGTATGTCTCCTTCCACTACAACGATTGGACAGGTAAAAACAAAAGAAAGCTAAAGCGTGGCTTTCGGACTAGAAGGGAGGCATTGGAATACGAGCAGAAGTTTCTGCTGCAGCAGGCAACAAATCTGGATATGATGTTTGCGGACTTTTACAAGCTGTATGAGGAAGATTTAAAGCCTAAGCTGAAGCTTAACACATGGCGTACAAAGGATGTCATTTTTCAGAAGAAGCTGATTCCATATTTCAAGGACAAGAAGATGAATGAAATCAGTCCTGCGGATATTATAAAATGGCAGAATGAGATGATTAAGAAGAGACAGGCAGACGGCAAGTCCTATAAGCCGACTTATCTGAAAACAATGCAGTCAGAGCTGTCAGCCATATTTAATCATGCGGTACGCTTTTACAATCTGAGAGAAAATCCTGTAAAGAAGGCTGGGACGATTGGTAAAGGCAAAGCCGATGAGATGGATTTCTGGACAAAAGAAGAATATCTCAAGTTCATAGAATGTGTAAAAGACAAGCCAATATCTTATTATGCGTTCCAGATTCTTTACTGGTGCGGAATAAGAGAAGGTGAACTGCTTGCCCTGACACCAGCAGATATTGATTTTGAGAATAAGAAACTTCATATCACAAAGTCTTATCAGTATATCAATGGTGAAGATATCATCACAGATCCTAAGACGGAAAAGAGCAGAAGGGATGTTGTAATTCCTGATTTTCTGGTAGAAGAGTTAAGACAGTTTATCGGAATGCTGTATGGATATGGAAGAGATGACAGAATATTTCAGATTACAAAATCTTATCTGCATCACGAGATGAGCAGAGGAGCTAAAGCGGCTGGAGTAAAGAGAATAAGAATTCATGATCTCAGGCATTCGCACATTTCTTTACTTATTCGCCTGGGTTTTTCAGCGGTAGCCATTGGAAATAGGGTTGGGCATGAGAGCCAGACAATCACATTTCATTATGCACATATGTTTCCGACAGAGCAGATTGAGATGGCTGATAAGCTTAATGAAGAATTTGTGCCGGGTACAGGGAATGGAGGTGATGTTCAGTGAGTGGAGTTCATAAGAATCCGACAATCAGTTTTCGCATATCAGACTATGAAAGGCGTGAAATTGAAGCAAGAATCAAGGCAAGTGGAATGATGAAGAAAACATTTTTTACAAGATGCTGTATCTATGGTCGAATCTGTGTTGTAGGTAAGAAAGAAACTGTATATATGCTTGTGCAGACGCTTGAGAAGATGCAGGCAGATATTCACAAAATGTATGATGAAATCATAGAAACAGGACAGATAAAAGAAAAAGAATCACCGGTTGATGGTGAAGCTTATACAGATATTGAAGAATTGCAGCATGACTATCTTGCTATGATAAAAACAGTTGTGGATATGCTGGATGGAGCAAAATACCTCTGGCAGAAATAGTGGCTTTCCAGACGGCAATCGGGAAAGCCACGGCAGATAACAAAAGCGGGCTTCTGTTACCAAAACACCAATTAAAGTATAACAGCAGCCCACTTTTGAGACAATGATTATTTACGAAAGTGAGGCAGACAGTGGAAACAAATACAGAATTAAAAATGATACACCTCTCTGAGGTTGAATCACAGCAGATTAAATGGCTGTGGTATCCATTTATCCCTTATGGAAAGCTGTCAATAGTGCAGGGAGACCCCGGTGATGGGAAATCTACGCTGATACTTAATATTGCAGCAAAGCTGTCAATGGGAGAATGTATAGATGAAAATATGAATATTACTGAGCCTGTAAATGTAATATATCAAACGGCAGAAGACGGACTTGCAGATACAGTCAAGCCAAGACTTGAAGCAGCAAATGCAGACTGTAGCAGAATATCAATCATAGATGAGTCTGATAAGAGTGTTAGTATGACGGATGACAGGATAGAGGAAGCCATAAAAAGAGAAAATGCGAAATTGTGTATATTTGATCCGATACAGGCTTATCTTGGCGGTGATACTGATATGAACCGGGCAAATGAAGCCAGAGAAATGACGAAGAAGCTGGGAAGTATTGCTGAAAGAACTGGCTGTGCCATTGTTCTTATCGGTCATATGAATAAAGGCTCAGGAGCAAAGGCTGCTTACAGGGGAATGGGTTCCATTGATTTCTTTGCTGTGGCAAGGAGTGTAATGCTTGTTGGCAGAATAGAAGGGCAGAGTAATCTCAGGGCAATGATACAGATAAAGAATAATCTGGCAGCATTTGGTCATCCAAAAGCATTTGAATTGGCAGAGGACGGATTTCATTGGTTAGGTGATTATGAAATTACTGCTGATGAAGTACTGGGCGGTATGGTGCCAAAGGCAAGTAAACTTGAGATGGCAAAGCAATTTTTAAGAGAACGGGCAAAAAGAACACAGAAAATTTTAAGTACAGAGATTATAGAACTTGCAGCACAGGAAGGAATATCGAAAAGAACACTTGAGACAGCAAAGAAGGAACTAAAGATAAAGGCTGAGCGTTGCAATAATAACTGGTACTGGAATTTGAGAGTATAAAAATCAACATCGCAACATTGCAAAGTGTCAGGTTTTGCAATCTTGAAGCTTGCAAGGTTGCAAAATATATAGACCTTGCGATGTTGCGGTCTTGAAAAGAAAGGACAATTACGATGACATTATTTGAAGAATTAGGTGTTGAATATAAAGAAGTGGATGGGATTTTATATCCTCTTTTATCTGTAGATGAAGCAGAATACAATCTTACGGATATAGGAAAATATGGTCGGATGTGGCTTAGGTATATGAAAGAAAATAAACCTTCTGAGTATCGTCATATGGCACGAATGGGACAGCTAAGAAAGCAGGCAGAAGCAGTAAATGAAGAAGCATATGAGCGATTGGACAATATTGAAGCAGCATGGTTGAAAAAGCATATGACGGGTAAAAAGAAAACATTTATGGAGCAGCTGTATTTGCGGAATCAGGCAAGAGCGATGGCAGAAGAAATCGTGATAAATGAGATTGTGTTTAAGTGCAGATGAGGTTTAAAAGGCTGATGCCAAAACCCTCGGAGAGCCCCCGCAGTTTTGTCAGCATGACGAAACTGCTAGGGGGTTATCATCTATGGCAGAGCCAAGATGATAACTGTATCTCTCCGACAGAAATTACGAATAAGAATATATTACAGATAAGGAGATGCGAATGGGAAATATTTCATATACAGCTCATGTGAGCAATAAGAAAAGTGCCATTACATCGAAATCCAAGCTGGCAGGTGTTGCAAAGCATAATCTGCGGAAATATAAATCATCAGATTACAGCAAAGACAATATTTTTATTGTCTACGGAACATCAAATCTGATTGACGATGTAAAGACAGTATACCACAAAGAATTCGATGAGGCATTAGAAGAATATAATAAAAAACAGACACGACCAGACCGCAGGATAGAAGATTATTTTGAACATGTCGCTGGCAAGGAGCAGGATATGGCAGTAGAGATAATCATTCAGATAGGCGATAGGGAGTTTTGGAAACAGTATGATGATATGAAGTCGTATATAAAGCTATCGTACGAGATAATTTTGGGCGAGTTTATAAAAAGGCTGCCAGGGTTTGTGGTGGCAAATGCAGTGGTTCATCTTGATGAGGACAGTCCTCATATGCATATAGTGGGAGTACCTGTGGCAGATGGATATAAAAAGGGGCTTAGCAAGCAGGTGTCAAAACGAAAAGTATTTACTAAAGAAGTTTTGTCACGAGTGCTGCAGGATGAGTTAAGGGAGGTCGCTAATAAAGAGGTTAATGACTGGTTTGGAGAACAGATAAAGGCGAAGTCGAAAGGACGGAATAACGACTTATCTGTGACAGAATATAAGGTGGCACAGGAGAGCAGAAAACTTGAAGAAATCCAGCAACAGAACAATGAAGAACAGGCGAAAAATACTAGGCTTAGAAGCAGCAATGCCAGTATATCATATCAGATAGCCACACAGGAGAAGAAGCATGACAGGAATATTGATATGATAGCTGCGGATGAGGATAGACTTGAGAGAGTCAGAGATAACATTGATGCAGCAGAGAATGAGTATGCTAAATATGCAGATATGATTACGGATAAAAAGAATAAGCTGGAAATGCTTACTTCTAAAGAAAATGAACTGGTAGAGCGTACAAAAATTGCTGAGAATGTATATGATATGTTCCGACATGGTGGTGATGACGATGTAAGGGAGAAACTTATTGATGTTATGTATGAGAACCAGAGACTTCAGGAGGAGAATAAGTCGTTAAAGGAGTTGTTGGAGAAGGCTTATGATTTTATGAAGCAGTTTGTGATTGATGGGGTTAATCTGCTGGAGAAGTTTATGGAGAGTGTTGGGAAAGTGATGGAAAGACTTTCCCCAAAAATAAAATAAAAACATCTGTTCGTGCAACAAAGTATTGACATTGTTATACTACGGATTTATGATTGATAATAGAAACGGAGGAACGGACATAATGAGAAAATCAATTTCAATCAGCATAAGAGTAAGTGAAGATGAGTTGGAAAAATTCAAAGAGGCTGCAAGACTGGAGGCATATGCTTCATATAGTGAGTTTGTTAGAAGAACGGCATTAATAGAAGCTACAAGAATAATCAAGGAAAACAATGAAGGAGAAAATACCTATGAACATAATTAGTTTGTTTAGCGGATGTGGGGGATTAGATTTAGGATTTGAAAGCGCTGGGTTTAATATTCCTGTTGCTAATGAATTTGATAAGACAATATGGGCTACATTCAAAGCTAATCACCCTAATACACATCTGATTGAAGGAGATATAAGACAAGTAACAAAAGGAGATATTGAACAGTATATAGATGGTGAAATTGATGGAATTATAGGTGGACCACCTTGTCAGTCATGGTCTGAAGCTGGATCATTGAAAGGTATTAAGGATGCAAGGGGACAGTTATTTTTTGATTATATAAGAATTCTTAAGGAATTTCAGCCTAAATTCTTTCTGGCAGAAAATGTTAGCGGAATGTTAGCTAATAGACATTCAGAGGCAGTACAGAACATACTCAATCTTTTCGATGGAGCAGGATATGATGTATCTTTTACACTTGTTAATGCAAAGGATTATGGTGTGGCTGAAGAAAGAAAAAGGGTATTTTATATAGGGTTTAGAAAAGACTTGAATATTGATTTTGGATTTCCTAAGGGGTCAACCAAAGAAGATGATAAGAAGATTACTCTTAGAGATATAATATGGGATTTACAGGATACAGCAGTGCCTTCAGGAGAAAAAAATCATCATAATCCAGAAGCAATCAATAATAATGAGTATTACACAGGAGCATATTCTCCAATTTTTATGAGCCGAAACAGAGTGAAATCCTGGGATGAGCAAGCTTTTACAGTACAGGCATCAGGAAGACAATGTCAGTTACATCCACAGGCACCTAAGATGGTTAAGGTGGGGCAGAATGATTGCAGATTTGTAGAGGGCAAAGAACATCTTTATCGCCGAATGACAATAAGAGAAGTAGCCAGAGTTCAAGGGTTTCCAGATAATTTTAAATTTATATATGAAGATACAAACACAGCTTATAAAATGATTGGAAATGCAGTTCCAGTTAATCTTGCATATGAAATAGCAGTAGCAATAAAGAAATACTTAGAGGGTAATAGTGCAGATGTGGTAGTAGATGATGATGTTATAGATGCAAAGGAGGTCAATGAGAAAAAAGTGAGTACAAAGAGTAATGATCAGGGAAGAGCATATGAATATGCGTGGATTAAAACACTTTATAAGGCATTGTGTGAAATGCGTAAAACAAAAATAGTTGATAATTCCAGCTTACATGCGAATGAAAAAGCATGGATGCTTATGGATGAGGAAATGCAGCAGACATTTATGATTTCTGCTGAAGCTGCAATTAATGAAGTACTTGAAATGGAGCCAAGATTATCAGAAAACGATAATGACGAACTGACATTAGAGTTTCAAAAAGATGGAGCTGGCGTTAAAGGCGATGTAAGAGATATTGTTATTCGCAGAGACGATATTGAATGGGAAATAGGATTAAGTATCAAGCACAATCACGATGCAGTTAAACACAGCAGATTAAGTCATAAACTGGATTTTGGCAAAGAATGGTTTGATATACCTTGTAGTAACGAATATTGGGGTGCGGTTAATCCAATATTTGATATGCTGAAAAGTGAAAAAGAAAATGGCTCACGATGGTCAGAAATAGTGCAGAAAGATGAAAATGTATATGTACCATTATTGCAGGCTTTTATGGATGAAGTTAATAGGGCATATAAAGAAGATAAGAATATGCCTGAAAAGATGATAGAATACCTTATAGGAAAAGAAGATTATTACAAGATAGTTAGTCATGACAGTAAACGACTTACATTGATTCATACTTTTAATATGCATGATACTTTAAATAAGTCGAGTAAGGATAAGGTTTCGGAAATTGAAGTTCCTGTGGTTGAATTACCGACAAGACTGATTGACATTGGATTTAAGCCGAAAAGTAATAATACTGTAGAAATGATTTTGGACAATGGATGGCAGTTGAGTTTTAGAATTCATAGTGCAAGTACAAAGGTAGAACCAAGTTTAAAATTCGATGTGCAGTTTATAAGTATGCCTGTGTCAGTATGCACTATCAAATGTGTATGGAAATAAGGTGGTGCAAGTATTGAGAAAAATGTTGTTAAGCTTCAGACCAGATGTGTATGAAAAAATAAAATCTGGTCTGAAGATATTCGAACACAGAAGAAATTTTCCAGATGAACCGATAATGGCATATATGTATGTTAGTTCACCAGTAAAAGCGATTACGGGTATTGTTTATTTGGATAAAAGGCATTGCCTATCTGATTGGTTGGAAGAATATAAGGAAGATAGCAATTCCATTGCCAGAATAAAAGAATATATGGAAACCTACCATTACAGATATGCGATGGAAATAGCTAAGTTTCAGGAAACATCTAAGATATCATTAGATGACTTGAGAAAGAATGTTCCGGGATTTGTAGCACCACAGATGTATATATATTTGGATGGTACAGAATTGTTGGAGTATATAGAGAGTAACTTAAAAATGATAGATTTGCAGGTAGAACATTCATTTGAAAGAATAGAGGCTTGTCAGGTTTGTGTGCATTAGTTAGGCATTGTTAGAGAGGTGTGAATTAACGTTTTATGGAATTTTTTTCAACAAGAAATAAAATTTTAAGTATAAATCCTAATGGATTGAGAAGTACAAGTATTCAGTTGCGAGAACGCATATGGAATGTATTTTATAAAGAAGAGTATGATTATTATGATACATTGGAGTATACGTCTTATACAACGGGAATAGAAGATATGATGTTGGAAATGGGAATTAAATATGAATTTCCAGCAAATAAAATATACAAAAATCAGAATGCAGAAAAGTTGCATAAGCATGTGGTTCAATGTGAAGGTATGTGGTATAGAATATATGATTTTATTGAAAAATATCTTAGAGTGACTGATAGTGAAAAAACACAAAGGTTGACGATAGAATTCAATCGAATACTAGAAGAGGAAGTTGCTCCATACAGAATTTTAAATGGATTAGTTGTACCGATTATTGGTAAAAGTGAATTGAACTCAATAAGTGAAACAATTGACTTGGAATATGAATCTGTTAGTAAACATATGACAAAGGCATTAGAGTTATATTCTGATAGAAAAAAACCAGATTATGAAAATTCAGTAAAGGAATCAATAAGCAGTGTAGAGTCTATGTGTAGTATTATAACAGGACTATCAGGAGGTGCAGCGACATTAGGGAACACATTGAAAAAGTTAAAAGAGAATGGAGTGAATATACATCCGGCATTGGAAAATGCATTTAAGCAGTTGTATGGATATACTTCAGATTCAGGTGGAATAAGGCACGGAAGTATTGAATTTGTTAATGTGGCAAGTGAAGATGCGAAGTATATGTTAGTGTCATGTTCAGCTTTTGTAAATTATTTGACGGAAAAATGGATAAAATACAATTTAAAATGACGGGATATTTTATATGTCTAGATAAATTGGTGAGTATGTATGAGAATTTTGTTTTGGAATACACATAGAAATGTTGATATAAATTCATATATTTTGGATATAGTTAATCAAAATGAAATTGATGTATTAGTATTAGCAGAGTATATGGCAGAGATTAATGAATTAAATGATAATTTAAAACAATGTAAAAAAAGATTATTTAATTGGAACACTAAAGGGTGTGAGAGAATACATATATGGGGAAATTATATTGATGTTACGCCTGGAGAACAGAATAAATATTTTTCTGTTCAAATTGTAAATAAACAGTACATCATGTGTGGAGTGCATATGTATTCAAATCTTAATGGAGAACATTATGATGAGAGAGTAGCATTAGCTGAAGAAATTATGTATTCAATTAAACACATAAAGCAGAGATTACAAACAGAGCATGTTATTGTTATAGGAGATATAAATGAATCACCTTATGAAAAGGCATGTTTAAGTGCAAAGGGATTTCATGCTTTACCAGCATTACAAATTTTAGATAAAGGTTCGAGAACAGTTTATGGGAAAGAGTATGAAAAAATGTATAATCCTATGTGGAATTTATTTGGAGATTTTAAATACCCACCTGGAACATACTATAGAGTAGAATCTAAATTATATAATCCATGCTGGTTTATGCTTGATCAAGTGATTATTAGTCAGTCTATGATTCCATTAATGGTTAAGGAACAATTAAAAATAATAACAAAATGTGGAAAAGGTGTACTATATACTGATAATAGGTACCCTAATAGTAATATAAGTGATCATTTTCCTATTATGTGTGAATTTAATATTTGATAGAAGGAGATTAACTATGAACAAAAAAACATTTAATTTTGAATTAAAGGATACAATGTCACCTGAAGAAGTGATTATTGAAAGTGGAAAAAAAATAGCAGAATGCACAAATGATATGGTGATTTGTAATGTTGATGTGTATGAAGGGCAAACAAAATCATATGTTAAAAAAAATAACCTTTGGGCTGCGACAGAAGCTTTTAATAAAGTCGAAGAAACTGTAGATATTCAAGATGTATTGGGAGAACAAAGTGGAATTGACAATAAATTTGAAGTATTTTTATCAGTTAAGGGGTTAGAGTATTATAAGTATAGAATTATGTTTTTAAGATATGGTGCTATTGCTTATCCAGTTGAAGTTGTACTAAACGAGGATATAGCTGAAGCATACAATGGAAAGAAACAGTATATTTATGATGTTGATTCTATGGAAGAATTAAAAACAATGTTTGAGACGATTATTAATACAGACTTCTGTACTAACTTAATACAGAGTTTGATATATGAATCAATGAGACAATCTAGAAAAGATAAATCAGAAAATTAGAATGTGATACCCATATGATACCTAAATTTTTGAAAATATAAAATAATTGTGATAAAAGGCGGAATAATCGCCATTAAAAGCTCTAGAAATCAAGCTTTCACAGGGATAATAAGTTTCTCT
>ERZ780137.685-NODE-685-length-26321-cov-5.609229_pt1 | contig 26321 bp, 19 predicted proteins | sample MGYA00511020_ERZ780137 | MGnify/ENA primary metagenome ERZ780137 (study PRJEB29588, sample SAMEA2157917) | human gut metagenome | biome: human gut; feature: human-associated habitat; material: faeces | place: Denmark | collected 2008/2010 ... | reverse complement strand
ACACCGTCCCCGCGACCCGCGGAGCGCCGCCCACCGGGCGTTCTGTCTTGCGCAACTGGAGCGGATCGCCGCATTGCACGGTCCCGATTTTCGGGCCGAGGCGGAATATTTCCGCCGATGTATCGAAATAAATTCGTAAATTTGCGGCCAATCACACACACGCAATGAAGCACAGGATCATTTTACTTGCCATAGCCGCCCTGGCGGCATTCGAAGCCGCGGCGGCACGCCCCCGCCTGGTCGTCAACATCGTCGTAGGCTCGATGCGCGCCGAAGACCTCGGCCGGTATGCCGACAACTACGGCGAAGGCGGGCTCAGGCGCCTGCTGGACGGGGGCACGGTCTTCGCCGACAGCCGCTACGACTACCAGCAGACCACGACGCCCGTATCGCTCGCCACGCTCACCACGGGCGCCATGCCTTCGACGCACGGTGTAATCGGCGCCCGCTGGCGCGACTACGTCGAAAACGACGCCGTGGAACTGATCGCCGGGCGCAAGGGCCCGGGGCCCTACAACCTGATAGCCCCGACGCTCGCCGAGGCGCTCCTGCAACACGAGCCCGGAGCCAAAGCCGTCTCGGTTGCCACCGAGGCGATGTCGGCGGTCATCATGGCCGGGCACGGCGGCGAAGCCTTCTGGCTCGATTCGGCGCGCTGCGGCTGGGAAACGTCGCCCTACTATGCCGCCGAAGTGCCCGAATGGATCGCCCGCAGCAACCGCGAACGCTACAACCTCTCATACATCGCCCCCGAGTGGCGCACGCTCTACGAAAAGGGACGCTACCTCAACACCCGCAACTGGGACATCGTTCTCACGGGCAAAAGCAGGAAAGACAAAGACGAGCCGGGCGAAGGGCGCCTGAAACTCACGTCGGACTACGACAAAATGCTCTACACCCCGGCGGGCAACACCGCCGTGCTGGGCTTTGCCAAGCAGGCCATCGCCCAGTTCAAACTCGGCGACGACGCGACGCCCGACCTGCTGAACATCTGCCTCGACACGCCGCGCCGCATCAGCGAGGCCTACGGCCCCGAGTCGGTCGAGGTCGAGGACATGTACTACCGCCTGGATCGCGACCTGGCCGATTTCCTGACCTTCGTCTTCGCCCAGGTCAGAAACGGCGAGGTGCTCGTCGTCTTCACCTCCGACCACGGCACCAGCCCTTCTTTCGACACGGGGCACGAAGAGAGCGACCGGTTCAACACCCGCCAGTTCGAGGTGATCGTCAACGGCTTCCTCAACGTCCGCTACGGCATGGGCGACTGGGTGCTGGAGTACGAGGACAAATGCGTCTACCTGAACCACAACCTGATCTACGAGCGGGGGCTCGACCTGGCCGAGGTACAAAACGAGGTGGCGATCTTCGCCATGCAGTTCCGGGGCGTATCGCACGCTCTCTCGGCGACGGCCATGCGTACGAGCTACTTCGGGAGCGGCTATGCCCGCAAGATGCAGAACAGCTTCTATCCCCGCCGCTCGGGCGACGTCATCATCAACCTGATGCCGGGATGGATCGAAGAGCACGACCACAAACGCTCCTCGTCGGGTTCGATGTACGGCTACGACACCCGCGTTCCCCTGATCTTCTACGGCGCAGGCATCCTTCCCCGGCAGATAGACCGCCCCGTCGATATGACGGCGGTCGCCCCGACGCTCTGCCGTCTGCTCGGTATCGAGGCTCCGGCGGCTTCGGAGGGAACGGTACTCGAAGAAGTTATTTCAAGCAATATTTAACCATGGCAAACGACAAACGACAAGACGAGATCATCGAAGAATTTTCGGTATTCGATGAATGGCTCGACAAATACGAATACCTGATCGGATTGAGCGACACGCTCCCGGCCATCGCACCCGAGCACCGCACGGATCAGTACCTGATCCAGGGCTGCCAGTCGCGGGTTTGGATCGACGCCCGTTACGAAGACGGCAAAGTCTGGTTCACGGCCGACAGCGACGCGATCATCACCAAAGGAATCATCGCACTGCTTATCCGGGTGCTGGGCGGTCGGACGCCGCAGGAGATACTCGACACGGACCTCTATTTCATCGACGCCATCGGCCTGAGCGCCAACCTCTCCCCTACGCGGAGCAACGGTTTGCTGGCCATGATCAAGCAGATGCGGCTCTATGCGCTCGCTTTTTCAAAAAAATAACTCTTACGCAACATGACACCAGAAGAGATTTTACAGGTAGAAAAAGATATCGTCGCCACGCTCAAGAATATCTACGACCCCGAAATCCCGGTCAATATCTACGACTTGGGGCTGATCTACGAAATAGACTACGAACCGGACGGTGTGGCGAATATCCGCATGACCCTCACCGCCCCCAACTGTCCGATGGCGGACATGCTGGTCGAAGACGTCAATCAACAGGTCGCCAAAGTCAAGGGCGTGAAGAGCGTCAATGTCATCCTCACGTTCGATCCCGTATGGGACAAGAGCATGATGTCCGAAGAGGCGCTGCTCGAACTCAACATGTTGTAACCGGTGGAACCCCGCGCGGACCAAACGGCAGAGATCCTGGAACGGCTCCGAACCGGAGCCGCCGGCCATGCCTGCGCCGGATTCCTCACGACGCTCGATCCGCTGCACCTCGCAGACCTGCTGACCGGGCTGGTGTACGACCGGCTCCGGCGCAAATACGATGCAGCCGCAGAAATCTACCGCATTTCGGGGCAGAACTGGAACCAGACCTTCTATACGCTGCTGTTCCGCTACATCGGCGACCTCTCCAATCAGGACACCTATACGGAGCTCGCCCGGCGTGCCACTTATACGATGGTGCTTCGGGAAAGACGTTCGCTGCCTCGGATCGAAGCCCTGCTGTTCGGCACCTCGGGACTGCTCGACACCTTTCGGCCGGACGATTACATCCGTCGCCTGCGCGATGACTTCGCCTACTTCCGTGCACGATACGACATCGAACCGATAGACCCTTCGGCATGGAAAACGGCCAATATCCGACCGGGCAACCTTCCGCGGCTGCGCATCGCGCAACTGGCCTCGTTTCTCTCGCAGCATGATTTCGTTTTCGAACAACTGCTGGCCTGCCGTACCCGCCAGGAGGTGAACCGCCTGTTCCGTACCGAAGCGTCGCCCTACTGGTCCGGAGCCAGACATACCCCGGAAGGACCGGAGGAGAACCCCAAGCGGGTCGGACAGCACAAAACGGATGTCTTCGGTATCAACGTGGTCAGCATCCTGCAATACGTTTACGGCTCCTACATCCAGAACGAAGAACTCCGCGACCGGGCTATCGCCCTGCTGGAATGTATTCCCGCCGAAGAGAACAAATACACGAGGCCGTGGATCGCAGCCGGAGTCAATCCCCGCAACGCATTCGACACGCAGGGGTTGATCCAACTGTCGAGGGAATATTGCGCCGCACAACGTTGCGAATGTTGTCCCGTCGCGCGGCGGATCATCGATAAAATCACCCGATCGCAATAATCGGGAGGATACGCTTCCCACCGGCAGCCATCTGTTCCGCTTTTGCCGGCAGTCCTGATTTTTCAAAGGAAATCATTGGGGAAAAAGCCCGGCCTGCGAATAACGACGGCCGGATTTCAAAAATCCGAAGAGCTGACGACGGGGGATAAAAAACAACTGTCAAAAAATCCGATTCGCAACGGTCCCGGGACCGGCGAATTACCGTAAAAATCATGCAGACGATCAACTGGAAAGGACACGGCGCCATGTTCGGCGCCAACGCTATTTGGGGGCTGATGTCCCCCGTCGCCAAATTCGTAATGCTCGGCGGCATCGTTACGCCGCTGGCTGTCACCGACCTGCGGATCGTGGGCGCCATGATCCTGTTCTGGATCCTTTCATTCTTCCGAAAGTCCGAACACGTACCGCCGAAAGACCTGGCCAAACTCTTCGGTGCATCGCTGCTGGGCGTGGTCCTCAACCAGGGCAGCTTCATCCTGGGCGTGGGCATGACTTCGCCCGTAAACGCCTCGATCATCACCACGAGCATGCCGTTGTGGGCGATGATTCTCGCCGCAATTTTCCTCAAGGAACCGATCACCGCGAAAAAGGTACTCGGCATCGCCGCCGGAGCCTCGGGAGCCTTGCTGTTGGTCCTCGGCAGCGGAAATACGGACAGTGCCGGAGGGCACTCCGTCGCGGGCGACCTGCTGGTCCTGTTCGCGCAGTTGAGTTACGCACTCTACTTCGTGTTATACAAGAATTTCGTCACCCGTTACTCGCTCACGACCATCATGAAATGGATGTTCACTTTCGCCACGCTCTGTATCCTGCCCTTCACCGGCCGCGACCTGCTTTCTACCGATTGGCAGGCCCTTTCCGCAGCAGCGATCGGCTCCCTGGCATTCATCGTCGTCGGCAGCACGTTTCTGAGTTACATGCTGATCATCGTCGGACAAAAAAACCTGCGTCCGACCGTCGCCGGCATGTACAACTACATCCAGCCGCTGGTCGCTACATTAGTGGCCGTATGTTGGGGAATGGAAACATTCGATCCGACCAAAATCTGCTCCGTATTGCTGATTTTCAGCGGTGTCTATCTGGTGACGACAAGCCGCAGCCGGGCCGATGCGGAGAAGTCCCGCTTACAGCCGGAAAGCCCCCGGAAACGGCAGTAGAATCCCGCACGCCGCATACGCAGCGCCCGGGAAACGGCGAAGATCCCCGGAAATATCGGCCCTTCCGTCCGGAATATGCCGAGGCGACCCTCCCGGACGCCGATAGCGAATGAAAAATCCGCCTTATTCGAGGCAAATTCGTATTGTATTTTCCGAAATAATGAATATCTTTGACAGATTTAATTTCCACACGAAATAACAACATCGAAAATATGGACATAGCCGCCAGTTTAATCAAGCTTTTTTTCGGATCCAAAGCCGACAAAGATCGCAAAGAAGTAGAACCTTATCTCGTAAAAATCAAAGCCGTTTATCCGACGATCGAGGCGCTTTCGAACGACGAACTGCGTGCCCGCAGCAGTAACCTGAAAAAACAGATCGCCGACTTCATCGCTGCGGACGAAGCCCGTATCGTCGAGCTGAAAGCCCGTCTCGAGCTGCCCGACACGTCGCTTTCCGACAAGGAGAAAATCTCCAAGGAGATCGACGAAACGGTAAAACGCATCGACGAGAAGATCGAACAGAAACTCGACGAACTCCTGCCCGAAGCTTTCGCCATCATGAAAGACACGGCCCGCCGCTTCGCCCAGAACGAAACGGTCGAAGTCACGGCCAACGATTTCGACCGGGAGCTGGCCGCCACCAAGGACTTCGTCAAAATCGAGGGCGACAAGGCGATCTATGCGACGCACTGGCTCGCCGGCGGCAACGACGTCCGCTGGGATATGATCCATTACGATGTGCAGCTCTTCGGCGGCGTGGTGCTCCACAAAGGCAAGATCGCCGAGATGGCAACGGGCGAAGGCAAAACCCTGGTGGCTACCCTCCCCGTGTTCCTGAACGCACTCGCCGGCAAAGGCGTCCACATGGTGACCGTGAACGACTATCTGGCACGCCGCGACTCCGAATGGATGGGGCCGATGTACCAGTTCCACGGTCTGACGGTCGATTGCATCGACCGCCATCAGCCCAACTCGGACGCCCGACGCAAGGCTTACATGGCCGACATCACCTTCGGCACCAACAACGAATACGGCTTCGACTACCTGCGCGACAACATGGCTTCGTCGCCCAAGGATCTGGTGCAGCGCAAGCACCACTACGCCATCGTCGATGAGGTCGATTCCGTATTGATCGACGACGCCCGCACCCCGCTGATCATTTCGGGACCCGTCCCCAAAGGCGACGACCAGCTCTTCGAACAGTACCGCCCGGCCATCGAGCACCTCTACAACCTCCAGAAAAACCTGGTGACCAACCTGCTCGCGGAATCCCGCCAGCTGCTCGGCGAAGGCAAAAACGAAGAGGGCGGCATCAAGCTCTACCGTAGCCACAAAGGTCTTCCCAAATACAAACCGCTGATCAAGTTCCTCTCCGAACAGGGTATCAAGGCCCAGATGCAGAAGACCGAAAATATCTACATGCAGGACAACAACCGCCGCATGCCGGAGATTACCGACGACCTCTACTTCGTCATCGACGAGAAGATGAACTCGGTGGAACTCACCGACAAAGGCCACGAAGCCCTATCGAAATATTTCAACGAGGAGGGCTTCTTCGTCCTGCCCGACATCGGGGCCCGCATCGCCGAGATCGAAAAGGAGGAGATTACTCCGGAGGAAAAGGCCCAGAAGCGCGATGCCGTAATCAACGACTACGCCGTCAAAGCCGAGCGCGTACATACGGTCATCCAATTGCTGAAGGCATACGCGATGTTCGAGAAAGATGTCGAATACGTGGTGATGGACAACAAGGTGAAGATCGTCGATGAGCAGACGGGCCGTATTCTGGACGGCCGGCGCTATTCGGACGGGCTGCATCAGGCCATCGAAGCCAAGGAGCGCGTCAAGGTCGAAGCCGCGACGCAGACCTTCGCTACCATCACGCTGCAGAACTACTTCCGCATGTACCACAAGCTGGCCGGTATGACCGGTACGGCCGAAACCGAAGCATCGGAGTTCTGGAGTATCTACAAGTTGGATGTCGTGGTCATCCCGACCAACCGCAAGGTTATCCGCGACGACCGTCAGGACCTGGTTTACAAGACCAAGCGCGAGAAATACAACGCCGTGATCGAAGAGATCGTCAAGCTCGTCGAACAGGGCCGTCCGGTGCTCGTGGGTACCACCTCGGTCGAAATATCGGAACTTTTGAGCCGCATGCTCAAGCTGCGCGGCATCAAACATAACGTACTGAACGCCAAACAGCACCAGTTGGAAGCGCAGATCGTCGCCGAGGCCGGACGCTCGGGCCAGGTGACCATCGCCACCAACATGGCCGGCCGCGGTACCGACATCAAGCTGACACCCGAAGTGAAACAGGCGGGCGGTCTTGCCATCATCGGCACCGAGCGACACGAGAGCCGCCGTGTGGACCGTCAGTTGCGCGGACGTGCCGGGCGTCAGGGCGACCCCGGATCGTCGCAGTTCTTCGTATCGCTCGAAGACGACCTGATGCGTCTGTTCGGCTCGGGCCGCATCGCCTCGATGATGGATCGCATGGGCCTCAAGGAGGGCGAAGTGATCCAGGCCGGCCTGATGACCAAAGCCATCGAACGCGCCCAGAAGAAGGTCGAGGAGAACAACTTCGGCATCCGCAAACGCCTGCTGGAATACGACGACGTGATGAACTCGCAGCGCGAGGTGATCTACACGCGCCGCCGCCACGCCCTCTACGGCGAACGGATCGAGATCGACCTGAACAACATCATGTACGACTTCGCCACGACGTTCGTGGAGAATCACGAAGGCGTCGAATTCGAAGATTTCCGTATCGAAATGATCCGCGAAGTGGCCATCCAGCCTTCGTTCGACGAGGCGGCGTACGAAAAAGCCAAGCCCCGCGAGCTGATCGAACTGATCGTTGCCGACCTGCAGGCCGCCTATACTCGCCGGATGAAGGCGATCGCCGATATGGTACGCCCCGTCATGGTGCGTGTCTATGAAGACCGCAAGGACCAGTTGGACACCAATATCTACTTCCCCATCACGGACGGACACCTGGGTTACAACGTCCCGGTGAACCTGCAGCGCTGCAAGGATTCGGACGGGGAGGAGATCTTCAAGGTATTCTCCAAGGTGGTGATGTTCACCACGATCGACGACGCATGGCGCGAGCACCTGCGCGAAATGGACGACCTGCGCCAGAGCGTGCAGAACGCCACTTACGAACAGAAAGACCCGCTGCTGATCTACAAACTCGAATCGTTCCAGCTCTTCTCGAAAATGCTCAACAAAGTCAATGCCGACGTATTGAGCACCCTCAACAAGGCCTACATCCCGGTGCGGGAGAATACGGCCGAGAACGTACAGCGCGAACGCCAGGAGCGAGCCAAAGTCGATGTCAATAAGTTGCAGGCTTCGCGCATGCAGGCTGCGGCACAGGCGGGACAGGCCGAAAAACAGAAGCCGATGCCCGTGCATGTAGAGAAAAAAGCCGGCCGCAACGATCCCTGTCCCTGCGGCAGCGGCAAGAAATACAAGAATTGTCACGGCAAGGGCTTATAACCGCAAAAACGGACCGACGATGGGTTACAAGGAAGAGAAACAACACCAGCTCGACATGCGCTACCTGCGCATGGCACGCATCTGGGCGGAAAACTCCTACTGCGTGCGCCGCAAGGTCGGGGCGCTGATCGTCAAAGACAAGATGATCATCTCGGACGGCTACAACGGCACGCCGGCCGGCTTCGAGAATATCTGCGAGGACGAAACGGGTAAGACCAAATCCTATGTCCTGCACGCCGAAGCCAACGCCATTACCAAGGTGGCCAAAAGCGCCAACAACTGCGACGGCTCGACGCTCTACATCACCGCCGCCCCTTGTATCGAATGTTCGAAACTGATTATTCAGGCCGGTATCCGACGGGTGGTTTACAGCGATGATTACCGCTCCGAAGAGGGACTCGACCTGCTGCGCCGGGTCGGCATCGAATGCGTACAGATCGAATTCGAAGCATAGGTCCGAATCGTTACGAAAAAAGGAGCGCAATAATCATTGCGCTCCTTTTTCATAGACACTTTCACATCATGGGAATCGTATCTTCGAGAATCTCCCGAAGCGCCGCTCGGCCAATCGACTATTTCCAAAACAAGCGGGTCGCCGTTCCGTCGGCATCGGCCAACATCCCAGGAACGAACGCCGTGCATCTACCCTACAGCACCCCGAACAAAAATGGGATGTGTCCGATGAAATAACAGGACACCTCCCATTTAAGATACAGAACGATTCAGAGTAAGAAGAGCGAATCCGAAACAAACGCCCGAACCACAATACCGGGAATAACAAGGCGGCTTACCTGTTCGAATATCCCGTTCCGCCCCTTACTCCATGCAGACTACTCCGCATAAAGAACTTCGTAACGGCTACGATAGGAGGTAGTACGCACCAGGGTACGTTCGCCCGTCACTTTGTGTTCCTTATAAACCCGCAGCTCATAGGTGGCATCGGCCCGAACGGGATAACCCTCGCCGTCGCAGGTCCAGACCATCGGCAGCGCACTGCCTTCGGAAACATAACGGTACTCGCTTTGGGGATCATCCGGCATCCCCGGTACGTCGTACTCATCGGCCGAGGAGGTGGTCAAAAACGCACTCCGCTCCCCCATCAGTCCCGCGAGCGCCAAGATACCGCAGACACCGTCGTCCTCGGGATCGGTAGGCACGGCTCCGAAGAACGCATTGAGGTCTATGCTCAACCGCTCCGGATCGTTCGAGAGGTCGGAGTAGGCGAAATCGTACACATAGTCCTCCATCCCGCTCCCAGCAACGGCCGGTACGACCGTCTGCATCAGATTACCGCCGCTCCAGGTGAAATCGGCCCGGGGGCGGAAATCGTAGGAGGTTTTCGTCGGGTCCTCTATCACGCACGATTGGGCATAACCCGCCGCATCGTAAGAAGTAGTCCAGACTACCGACTCGCCCTCGCTCACCACCTTTACGGCCCGACCCGCCGCATCGAGCGTAACGGTATAAACCTCTTCGAAATCGTCGTCACGGGCCACGACCTTCATCGTCGTCGCATCCAGGTAAGTAAACTCGATCGGCGTTTCCATCTCGCCGGCACCGGTTTCCGGCGAATCGTCGATCACGACACGGGCAACACGCCCCTCGGTGTCGTACTCGATATTACAGCGGAAATCATGATGCAGCTCCCCGCCGGGTTCGTCCCCATTATCGGAGAACGAATCGAACGCCACGATCCGTCGCCCCGGTTTCGGTTCAGGCGACGGATCGGGTTCGGGCGACGGGTCCTCCCCGCCTGCCGCCTGCTGCCGGACCGAAACCTCGACACGATTCTCTCCACAGCGGATGACGATCGAAGCCGAGCGCTCCTCACCCGTATCGTTAGGGGTCAATGCAATCTCGACAGTCACGCGTCCCGCCCCGCCGTGATCGGGCGAAAGACTTACCCACCCGGTCGTCTCGTCAGCACGCGAATCGCCGTACACAACCTCCGAGGTCCACGCCTCCGCCACTTCGAAAGTCAGCCTGCTACTCGTCTGATCGGCCTTAAAAGTCTGATCCAACTCCCCGGTATCGGGAAATTTCAAATTTCCGAAATCGCCGCTCCCGTCCTCATCGTTACCCCCGGCCGACAGAAAAGCCGCCGCTGCACAGAACAAAAATTTCAGTTTCATCTTCGACTAAATTAAAAAATACCCCATTTCCAAAATTCACACAAAGATAGCATTTTTTTTAAATTTCAAGGAGGGTAATTTTTCAAAAAAAACTTGTATAAAAGAAAAAATAGATGTATTTTTACTTTATAAAGATTGTACTATTAGTGAAAATGTGCTGCGGAAAATTTTCAGGAGGTGTGGAAAATACGATACAACACCTAATCATTAGAACCTTATTTACAAACCTTAACCAAAACACGTATGAAAAAATTTAATTTGTTGATGGCGCTTATGATGGTATTCGCACTATCGTTTGCCGCTTGTAATGATGAAGAGCGAATTTCCCCCCCCCACGATGGTGGTAATTTGACTTTCGAGGTAACGGTTGGCGAGATTACCTCATCCTCCATTGCCTACACTGTAACTCCCTCCGACCTTAAGGCCGAGTACCTGTGCATATTGGCCGATGCCAAAACAGTCGAGTCGTTTACTCGCGATGAATTTCTCGTGGAGGCCATCTTGGAGGAGCTTAAGGCTGAAGCCGGCGCACAGGGCAAGACTTTAGCAGAGTATATGCCGGAAATCGTTGATAAGGGGGCTATCACCGATGGCAAGTTCTCGAATCTGTCCCCGGCGTCCAAATACTACATCATCCTGTTCGGAGTAGATCCGGCCAACGGATATAAGGCTAACTCTGACGTAGTTAAGAAAGACGTTACGACTGAAGAGTTCCAGGATCTCAACATAACATTCGAGGTTAAGACGACTGTGGACGGCAACTCTGCAACATTCAAAATCATCCCTTCGAACAACGATGACGTGTGGTACTTCACCACTCTTCCCAAAGCCACTTACGACACATACACCGATCCTGCCGGTCAATACAAGATGGAAACACGGCAATTCATGCTCTTCTGTCTCCAGCAGGAAATCGAAGCCCGGCGTCAGCAAGGCATGTCGGATACTGAAATTATGAATGCGATCTTCCACAAGGGGGCTTTGGAACTCGAAGGCAAGGGACTTACCGCCAACACGGAGTATATCAACCAAATCGCAGGCTTTATCATAACTCCGGAAGGTCAGGTGACCATCGCTACCGATGTTACTACAACCACCTATACCACCGGTAATGCCCAGGCCCAAGATTTTACTTTCGAAATTACCGTTGGTGAGGTCGAGGCTATGAATGCCGCTATCAAGATCGTTCCGACAGATGAAACCGCTACCTTCTGCTGGATGGTGGCTCCGTGGGATGGGAAGAAGACAGCTACGGAGGTTATGAACGACATCGTAGCACAGTATGGCAACTTTATGAACAACGGAGCCATGCTATATAAAGGCGTTCAGGATTACACGGGCGGCCCCGGCAGCCCGTATAAATACAAACTCGATGCTGCCGACACCTACTACTACGTCATTGCCTTCGGCTATGCCGGCGGTGTAACTACAGAGCCTGTGATGGAGACTTTCCGCTCCCTTGCGGCTCCGGATCCGGAATCGACCACCTTCCAGATAACTGCTTCCGACATTTCCCCTTATGGTTTCTCTGCAGAGGTAACACCATCCGAGACTACCACATACTATACGGTGAAATTCATGCCAACAGAAGAGTTTAAGACTCTTGATTTTGACCAACTTACCGCAGATATAAACGCAGGTTTCGATGAGATGTTCGCAACGTCACAGATGTTTGATCCTAACACTACTGTTGCTCAAGTTCTTAGTACATATTACTATAAAGGTGTTTTCCTTGCCGATGCTTCAGGATTGACTCCTGAAACTGCTTGCTCCGGCTTTGTAGCAGCGCTCTCTGTTGAAACAGGCCATGTTGTCAAAATTCACAAGTTCGAAAACATCACAACTACCGGCAAACTCGGCAACATCAATCCTTCCGTCGAGCTTATCGGCTACTGGTCAGGTGACGACGAGGCCGGTCAAATCTTCGGACAACCAGACGCAACGAGAGGTAAGGCTATCACTGTCGTCAAGTATAGCGGTTTCGATGGTGCACGGAAACTATCTGCTGTAATGTGGTGGGGCGAAATGACAGATGTCGATCAATACCCCGATGCATCCCTTTGGAGTCAGTTGAAAGCAAGTTGGCTGGAGATCGATCAGTCACAGCCGTACTCATTCTATGTTGTTAATTGGGAGGAGCCGCAGACAGCATTTGTCTATGCAGAAGACAACGATGGCAACCCGGGTACTTTTGGTCGTCTCTCCACTCTCGCAACCGCAGAGAACAAGGGTGACATTCAGGATTTGATCGATCTTGTTGAGCAGATCAACGCAACATCAAAGAGTTCTTTCGCACTCCCCAAGTCCGATGTGATCGGCAAGAATACGGGTCTTACACTCAATGCCAAGAGTTTTGAAGCAAAGGTTCCTGTCGCAAAGACTGTCAAGGCCGAAGTGAAGGTTGCCGAACCCAAGCCATACGCACCGTCTTACAATGTATCATACGTTCGGCCTTTCTATATGTAATTGTTGTATAGAACATAATATTGGACAGTTCGTCTGGCGGGTTCGCCAGACGAACTGTTTTATTTTCTGTATTAACGATCAATACATATACAATATATATTTATATAAAATCGCAAAATCCGACGAATCGTACTATCTTTGTAAAGGATAAGAACACGCCCCTGAAAACTGCAAATCCCCCGTTTTCTTCTCGGCTCACACTGTCTTTAATTGTAAAAATTCATCGATTATCCCCATGAATCGAATCGTCATCCTCGGGGCCACTTCCGGCATCGGACTGGAGATCGCCAAACTGTATATCGCCGCCGGCTGGCAAGTCGGGGCCGCAGGTCGCCGCACGGAAAACCTCGAAGCACTTCGGGCTGCGGCGCCGGACCGGGTAAAAATACGTTCGATCGACATCACGGCCCCGGAAGCGGAAGAGCTGCTGCTGCTGATTGCCGATCTGGGCGGCTGCGACCTGCTGCTGCATTGCGCGGGCATCGGCTACAACAACCCGCAGCTCGACGCCGCACGGGAAATCGCAACGGCGGAAACCAATACCGTAGGGTTCACGCGCATCATAGACACGGCTTTCGACTATTTCCGCAGGCAGGGCGGAGGACATCTGGCAGCGATCAGTTCGATCGCCGGGACCAAAGGCCTCGGCGCAGCGGCGGCTTACTCCGCCAGCAAACGCTACCAGAACACCTATCTCGACGCATTGGCACAACTCTCACGGATGCAACGGCTCGACATCCGCATCACCGACATCCGGCCCGGATTCGTGGACACACCCCTGCTGCGCGAAGGGAAATACCCGATGCTGATGCGCCCCGAAAAAGTCGCCGCACGAATCGTCCGGGCGCTGGGACAACGGAAACGGCGCATCGTCATCGACCGCCGTTACGCCGTGCTGGTATTTTTCTGGAGGCTGATTCCCGAATGGCTCTGGGAGCGGCTGCCGATCCGCACGAAATAAGGCCCGTCAGCAAGATTTCTCCCGACACCCCATGCTCCCGCCACAGCTATCCACCTCTAAAATTTCCCCAATGACATCCCAACAAATCGCTGCCATCGCCGCCCGCAACACAGAGAAAGCCCGACGGATCATCCGAGATACCGGCATCATCGACATCTGGGAATCCGCCGGAGCCGAAATAAACCTGGTCGGCTCGCTCAGCACCGGTCTTTTCATGAAGCACCGGGACATCGACTTCCATATCTATTCGGCTGTCCTCCGGCCAGAAGATGATTTTACCGCTTTAGCGAAGCTTGCCGCCAATCCTGCCGTCAAACGAATCGAATACGGCAACTTGCTGGCGACGGAAGAGCGGTGCCTCGAATGGCACGCTTGGTACGAAGACCAGGAAGGCGAACTCTGGCAGTTGGATATGATCCATATCGAGAAAGGCTCCCGCTACGACGGCTACTTCGAAGAGGTGGCCCGACGCATTTCGGCGGCCCTGACCGATGAAACGCGCGAGGCGATCCTGCGGCTCAAGTGGGAAACGCCCGATACGGAAAAAATCGCAGGCATCGAATACTACATGGCCGTCCTGCGGGACGGCATCCGCAGCTACCCCGATTTCGTTCGCTGGCGCGAAGCACATCCCCTGACGGGTGTAGCGGAGTGGATGCCCTGAACCGGATCGCCCCCTATCTCCATCCGGCAGCGCTGCGATACCGTCGGCGCCCGAAATACAGACCTATAAGGCCGGGGGGAGGGCAAATCCGGTCGTCACCATTCTCAGCCTCGGGAAATATTCACCGACCTGCCCCGCTTCCAACAATCCCCTTCCCCCAAATATTGTCGGATAACCGCCGGACACGCACCCGACTCCCGAAAGGTAAAATCCCGCCCTCATATCGGGCCGAAAAAAATCCGCCGGACAGGTAAAACCGGCCCGGCGGATATTCAATTGTAATAGTATGGAAAATCAGAACGGGAGATCGTCCGGATCGTCCGCAGCAGGCGTAACGGGAGTCTGGGCCGCAGGCTGCTGGTACGAAGGCTGCGCCGGCTGCTGATAGGACGGCTGTCCCTGCGGCTGGGCATACCCGCCTGCCGGAGCTCCCGCCGACTGGTTATCCCCACGGCGTCCCAACAACTTCATATCGTCGGCCAGAATTTCGGTCGTATAACGCTTGTTGTTATCCTTGTCCGTCCACTCGCGGGTACGCAGGCGCCCCTCGATGTAAATCTGCGATCCTTTATTGACGTAGCGATCCACTACGTCGGCCAAACCGCGCCACAAAGTGATCGTATGCCACTCGGTATGTTCCTTGGTTTCGTTGGCCTGGCGGTCGAACAGCCGTTCGGTCGTCGCCAGACGAACCCGGGCAACTTTCGCTCCGCTTTCGAGCGTGCGGACCTCGGGATCCACACCTACGTTGCCGATCAAAATCACTTTATTTACCATATCGCCTCGTTATAAGTTTTTTATCATCTCCATAAAGAGCTCGGCCATCTTCACGCCGGCTTTGGCCCCCTGACGCTGCACATCCTCGTGGTCGCCGACCTCATCGCTCAACCCGCAGTTCGTAATGACCGATACCCCGAAAACGGGAATCGACATGTGCCGGGCCACGATCACTTCGGGCACGGTGGACATACCGGCGGCATCGCCGCCGATCGCCTTGAAATAACGGTATTCGGCCTGCGTTTCGAACGTCGGACCCGTACCGCCCACGTAAACGCCGTACTGCAACTTGATTCCCTTCTCCTCGGCAATACGGGTCGCACGGATAATCAAGTGCTGATCGTAACAGTTGTGCATATCCGGGAAACGGGGGCCGAACTCGGCCATGTTGGGGCCGATCAGCGGATTGGGCATCAGGTTGATGTGGTCGGTGATGACCATCAGATCGCCTACCCGAAACGAAGGATTCACGCCGCCGCTGGCGTTCGATACGAACAGGTAGCGGATCCCGAGCAGCTTGAGCACCCGCACGGGGAACGTCACCTGCTGCATGGTGTAACCTTCGTAATAGTGGAACCGCCCCTGCATGGCCACTACGCGGCGCCCTTCGAGCAAACCGAAAATCAATTTTCCCTTATGTCCCTCGACCGTCGAAACGGGAAAATTGGGAATCTCCTTATAGTCGATCGAATATTTCTCATCGATACGGTCGGCGAAATCGCCCAATCCGGTACCGAGAATAATGCCTACTTCCGGTTGGAAGTTTTCGATGCGTGCCTGAATGAAGGCCGCAGTCTCTTTAATTCTCTCTAACATCGCACTCTAATTTTTGGAGAAAATCCGTTTCCGAATCATCTATGAATGAAATATTGATGGGCAGGAAATACATTCTCTTGCGTACTTCCGCCGGTATCTTTTCGGGATGGCTCATCTTGACCGCGTCCTTTTCGGTCATGATGATCGCCGCCTTCGGGTGTTTTGCCAGCAAATTCGCTACCAATTTCATATCTTTCACCCGGTAAACATGGTGGTCGTCGAAACGAACGTCCTCGATCACCTTGTAATTGTTCCTCAATCCCTCCACGAAAGGTCCCGGATTGCCGATACCCGACATGGCGATCACCTGCTGGCCGTAATTCAGTTCCTCATCCACGAACTCAGGGAAGAGCGGCCGAGGCCTGAAACTTTCGAAACGGGTAAAGTAAACACGCTGATAGGCGACCTGAACCAGAACCTTGCGCAGGATGCGCCGGTCTATCGGAGCCATATTCTCAGGGCATTTGGTCACGATGAAATAATGCGCCCGGTGCAACTGTTCGGGCAAATCCCGCAGATTGCCCGCAGGCAACATCCGATCATGCTGCACGGGCCGTGTCGCATCGATCATGACGATATTGACTTTAGGCTCTACGTAACGGTGCTGGAAGCCGTCGTCCATCACGACGAGATCGACCTCCGGATGCTCCTGCCGAAGACGGCGGATCCCCTCTGCCCGTTTCTCGCACACGACCACGACCGTATCGGGAAATTTGCGCTTGATCTGCAACGGCTCGTCCCCCACTTCGCGGTAGTGCGATTCGGGAGTGACCTCAATATATCCTTTCGTTCGCCGCCCGTATCCTCTGGAAATCAACGCTACGTGATGCCTTTGAGCCATGTAGGCGATCACCATCTCGGCCATCGGGGTTTTGCCCGTACCGCCTACGGTGATATTGCCGATGCAGACGACCGGAATATCGAACTTCTCCTGTTTCAGAATCCCCCAATCGAAAAGCCGGTGGCGCAACAAGACCCCCAACTTATAAAAGAAAGAAACAGGCATCAAAAAAAAATTCGACATTCTCAATACTGGTTTATAGCAATCAAAGATAGCAACAATTCAATGAATTACAAAAGAAACACCCCAAAACTTGGATAATCCGACCGCAGAGCAGCGGAAATTTTGTTTTTTTTCTTATCTTTACCGGAAGAAAACTTCCGTTAAAAATCAGGATACATCCCGACCGGACTCCAAAAAATTTGACCCGGTTCGCAGTTTTATACCTTAATTATTAACATGATCAAACAACTGAAACCAGCTGTCGCATTGTTAGCAGGCCTGCTCTTTTTCGCAGGATGCGGCCGCACGGCAACGGATGCCGAAGAAAATTCCGATGAAATCATAGAACCCAACCTTTTATACGGCATTCCCGCCGACAACTACCGGCTCGAACAGCAGATCATCGACCGTGGCGAAACCCTCGGTCAGATTCTGAACCGATACGGTGTTTCCGCCGCCCAGATCGATCAGCTCGACAAAGCGTCCAAAGACGTATTCCCGCTCCGCAACATCCGGGCCGGGCGCAGCTACACGGCTTTCATCCACGAAGATTCGCTCAACGCGCCCCATCTGGACTATCTGGTGTACGAACAGAGCATTTCCCAGTATGTCGTTTTCAGACTGGCCGACGACTCGATCAGTGTCACCAAAGGTGAAAAAGAGTATGAAATACGTCGCCAGAAAAAGACTGCCACGATCGACTCCTCACTTTGGGAGGCGATCGTAGGCGCCGGCATGCCGGCCTCCCTCGCCGCCGAAATGGAGGACATCTATCAATCGACGATCAGTTTCTTCAGTATCCAGAAAGGAGATAACTTCACGGTCATCTACGACGAGCGTTACATCGACACCCTACCGGCCGGCATCGGGCGTATATGGGGGGCCAAATTCAACTACGGCGGCAAGACCTATTACGCCATTCCGTTCCGCCAGGGCAATAAAATCGCCTACTGGGACCAGGACGGCAACAGCCTGCGTAAGTTGATGCTTATCACGCCACTCAAATATACGCGCATCAGCTCCCGGTTCACCTATTCGCGGCTCCACCCCATCTACAAAACCTACCGAGCCCATACGGGCGTCGATTTCGCAGCTCCGAAAGGTACTCCGGTACACGCCGTAGCGGATGGCACGGTCATCTTCAAAGGCTGGGGAGGCGGAGGCGGCAATACCCTCAAGATCAAACACAACAACGGTTTTATGACCGGTTATCTGCACTTGAGCGGCTATGCCAAAGGGATTCGCCAGGGCAGCCGCGTATCGCAGGGGCAGTTAATCGGTTATGTCGGCAGCACCGGAGCATCGACGGGCCCGCATCTGGACTATCGCGTCTGGCGCAACGGCAAACCGATCGATCCGCTGAAGATTCCGCAGGAACCGGGCGAACCGATTCACAAAGCCAACCGTGCCGCTTACGAATATGTCCGCGACCGAATTATGGCCGAACTGGACGGCGAGGTAAAGGAAGAAGACAAGATCAAACAACTCGACTCGATCGTACTCACCCCGTCGAAAACGGTAGACAGCCTGGTTTTCAGCAGTAAATTATGATCGACCCGCGCATTGTCCGCTTTATCGGCCGACACCACGTCCTGACACTGGCGACCGTCGCCGGAGAACAGCCCTATTGCTCGCACGCGTTTTACGCCTACGACCCAGAGCGCAATCTGCTCGTATTCGCGGCCGATAAGACGACGCGCCATGCGGAGGAGATGCAGGCGAACCGGCAGGTAGCGCTGGGCATCGCGCTCGAAAGCAAGGCAGTGGGCAAACTTCAGGGGCTCCAGCTTTGCGGAACGGTGCGGGAAGCGGACGAAGAGGCACGAAAAACATATATCCGCCGCTTCCCGTTCGCAGCACTCGCCGAGCTGACGTTGTGGGTTGTGGAGATTTCCTACATGAAATTCACGGACAATACCCTCGGATTCGGAAAGAAACTGATATGGAACAGCAAGGAACAGGAGTAATCATCGTCGCCGGCGGGAGCGGCAGCCGCCTGGGAGGTCCGCTTCCCAAACAATTCCGCATGCTGGGATCGCTGCCGGTATTGGGCCATGCGATAAACGCCTTTGCAAGAACGCTGCACAGCACGCAGATCGTCGTCGTCCTTCCCGAAGGACAGATCGATTTCTGGAAGAATCTGGCAGCCCGTTTCGACATAGCCAAGCACACCTGCACGGCGGGCGGGCCGCAACGGTTCCACTCGGTACGCAACGGCCTGTCCGCTCTGCCCCGAACCGTCGCACTGATCGCGGTCCACGACGGCGTACGTCCGCTGGTATCGTCCGACCTGATTTTGAAAGCCGTGGAGTGTGCGGCGGCCCACGATACGGCCATTCCGGTCGTCGAAGCCGTCGATTCCCTGCGGCAGCTCACACCCGACGGATCGCGCCCGATCGACCGCAATACGCTGCGAATCGTACAAACGCCCCAGGTCTTCGACGCGGAATTGCTCCGTCGTGCCTATGAACTCGACTACTCCCCCGACTTCACCGACGACGCCTCGGTCGTCGAACGGGCGGGACATGCGGTCACGCTCTGCCACGGAGAGCGCGGCAACCTGAAAATCACGACAGCGGACGATCTTCCGATCGCTGAAGCAATTCTTTTATCCAGAGCATTCCGTGAAGAAAATCTATAAATACAGCTTCAGCCGCCACACGCTTTCGCTCACGACAATCTACCTCACGATCTTCCTCGCACTGGGGATCGGGCTCTACTTTCTATATGAAGGAGGCTATCTTTCGGCCTGGTTCTTTTCGTTCATCGTGGCGCTCGTCGCCCTGATGTCACTCTCCATTCCGCGTCGCATCCTCGTGGACGACGAAGGACTGCATATCCTCTGTCTGCTCGACATCACGGAGCTTCATCCCGAAGAGATCGCCTCCGTACGGCAGGTCGAGAAACAGGAACTCCGAGGCTACGTACCCTATTTCGGCGGTTACGGATTTTTCGGGTTCTACGGACACTATTTCGACCTGAAAAATCTCGAAAGGGTCAAAATCTACGCTTCCGAATGGCGGAATTTCGTCGAAATCACCGATATATATGAAAATCGGATCTATGTCTCCTGTACCCAGGGAGAAGAACTCGTAAACGACCTGCGGGAACTCATCTCGCACGCCCGAGAACGACGAGAACAGGAGCTCCAGTCCCAGGAAACGACGGAAACACGATAGTTTTCACCTTCCGTCATCAAAACAAAAGACACCGGCCTCTACACTTCTCCCCCTCTCCCAAATTCTCTTCCCGAAGGGGATCTCGATTCATTACCTTCCCCAAAAGGATGCTATGTTGTGTATATCAGTATCTGCATGTTAAGGGATGATAAACACACGAATTCCGAATTCGAAATACGATACACGACAATCCGGCCTGCATTAACGCATCTTCCGATCCCATTCGCCGCAGAAAAACAATCAGGGGAAACTGTGTACCAGTTTCCCCTGATTTCAATGTATCGTTCAATCTTAATTCAGATTCGGCAGGAAGGAGTAATCCCGGCTGTATTCGAGCATCTGCTTCACGTAGTCGTTCGGATAAGAAACCTTCACATCCACGACCTTGCCGTTCTTCTCCACCAGCTCGTACTGCGGATTCACAAAACCGCTGTAAGGCTCGATATCGAGGGCTTTGTAACGGGTCAGCACTTCGGCGTGCAGCTTCGGATCGACCGTCACGGCATATTTCTCGACCAGTGCTTTGCCGGCCTCGAAATCGCCTTCGGACTTGATACGCTGCACCTCGCGGAGCATACGGCCCAACAGCTCGCGCAGCTTCGTATAATCGTTCACCACGACATACGTTTTACCATCCTGCTCGACCCACTCGATCACGTTGTCGGCCTTCCCCTGCTCGTAGCACCATTCGGCGATCAGCTTGCGGTTGCGCATGTGCGCCTCCTCGACATTCTTGCCCGGCTCGATACGTGCGAGCTGCGTCATCATACCATTCATGATATACCGGGCATATTCCGCATATGCCACATCCAGCGACGGAATCAACCCCAATTCGACCATTTTCGGATCGCCCAGGTAGTAGAGCCCGAAAAGATCGGCACGGGCCTCCTCGAGCGTCGAGGTATAGTTCTTCAACTCACCGCCCTTCACACCCGGAGCCAACTGCCCGGAACCGTGTCCCAAACATTCATGCAGGTCGGTATGCAGATCGTCGGCCAACTTGCCGTACTTGTCGATACGTTCGCGGTCTTCGGGACGCAGCATGAACTCCTCGAGGAATCCGTCGCCATGCGCCGCCTGGGCATAAGCGTAGGTAATGTTGTCGATGGTCACCGACTTCGAACCGTGCTCCTTGCGGATCCAATCCGCATTGGGCAGATTGATACCGATCGGTGTCGCAGGATAACAGTCGCCGCCCAGCATCGCTGCCGTAATCACCTTGGCCGAAACCCCTTTGACCACCTTCTTCCGGTAGGCGGAATCCACGGGAGAATGATCCTCGAACCACTGCGCATTCTCGGAGATAACCTCCGTACGGCGACAGGCCTCCTTGTCCATGAAGTTGACCAGCGACTCCCACGACGCCTTGCGTCCCAGCGGATCGCCGTAATCTTCGATAAATCCGTTCACGAAATCGACGTTGGATACGGTATCCCGCACCCACAGGATGTTATAACGGTCGAAATCGTGCAGGTTACCCGTCTTATAATAGTCAATCAGGGCTGCGATGGTCGCCTTCTGCGGCTCCTGGGCAACGCCTTGCGCCTTCTCCAGCCAGTAAACGATCTTCTCGATCGCCGGCGAATACATACCGCCTACTTTCCACACCCGCTCGCGGATCGTTCCGTCCTCATCCTTCACGAGCTTCGAATTCAACCCATAGGAGACCGGTTCGGGATCGGCAGGATCGGCCATGGCACGATAGAAATCTTCGGCCTCGGCCTGTGTCACGCCTTCGTAATAGTTGTTGGCGGAAGTGGCCACCAAATCCTGACCTTCAGCCTGATTGAGTTGAGTCTTATAAAGTTCGGGGTTGAAAATCGCCTCGCAGACCACAGCCCGCAGCGCATTGAGCTCGTCGCCGAACTTCTCGACGGGGATCGACTCGGCAACCGCGAGGAAATACTCCTTCGGAAATTCGGGTACGAACTTGTCGTTGGAATAGTGGTGATGGATGCCGTTGGCGAACCACACTTTTTTGAGGTATTTCTCCAACGCTTTCCATTCGGGCGTCGTCCGGTCGCCGTCGTAATTCTCATAAATCACCTCCAACGTGCGGCGCACGGGAAGGTTGTATTTGAAATTCTGGTCGAACATGATGTCGCGGCCGCATTTGGCGGCTTCGGCCAGGTAGTAGATCAACTCTTTCTCCCGAAGAGGCAGCTCGGCAAAGCCCGACACCTCGTAGCGGAGAATTTTAATATCGTCGAAGCGGTCCAGGATCCAGGGAGCATCCTCCGTCTTCTTTTCATGGCAGGAAATCATCGTCGTTGCGGTTAAAGTCAAACAAATTGCACTCAATCGGGTCTTCATAGGCACCAGGTCGTCGGTTTAACGGGATTTTACAAAACAGCACGAACGAAACACACGGCCTCGATTCGCGCATCTTTGCAAAGATACGAATAAGCCGGGTACAAAAGCAAATTTATTTGCATTTTGCCGCAATGAAATATCCAATTATCCGATCCAAATCGAAGACAGAGAAAAATGAGAACAATCGTACAGGCTTATACACAAAAATCGCCCAACCGCTTCCTATCTTGAACAAGGATAAACAAATATTCATCCCCGGCAAACACGGAACATCAGTCCCCCAACAGTCCGACCAGCTCCGATAAAACCGACCGCAACTGGTTCAATCCGACACACAACCCTTTCGGGTTATTTCGTTTTTCAGACAAAATACGTTCCACACCACATATCGTCCACAACCGAACAAAAAAGTCCCGGTCGGAAAATACCGACCGGGACTCCAATTAGCGTTCCGCATATCTAGACATCGATGCCCGACACGGCTTCAATTATCTAACGACCGATGCGGACGGCATTTCATCGTTACTATGCCAAGTACCAGTCCACTTGTAATTTGTCTCAAAATACTTCTGGAATGCTTCGATCTGCGCCGAAGTAGCCCAAATATCGACCAGATTAGCCGCAGGAATGAAATTAGCAGGATCTGTCAACTTTGTATTGGTATAGATATTTATCGAAGGATAGATCCATTTACCACTATTAGGTTCACTCTCCCACTTCTCCAAATAAGAGCCGGAAAGATTCAGAGAAGTCAATTCCGTACAACCAGTTACGGTCACAGCAACAATCGCCCGACAATCCTTTACCGTCACGGATTCGATCTTCGGACATTTATCCAGTTCGACACGCTTCGGCCCAACCTCCGTACCGGCCGCACCTGTCACCACCAAGGAGAAAGTCGTCAGGCTCTGAAGACCGTTGCAATCGATTGCCGTCAAACCTTTCACCAACGAAATATCAACCGAAGTCAAATTGATATTACCAACAGCCAAATTCGTATCATCCAAAGACTCCAACCCAGACACCTTCAGCGTCTTCAAATTCCGAAAATATTCGATACCAGCCAAAGACTTCACTTCCGCCGCATTGTCGGCATTAAGCTCCAAATCCGTAACCCGATCAGCTTCCTCCTGCGTAATACCCCCATTGGAACCATAGGTCTCAATCAGGAACTCACGGAATGCATTATCTTTGATCGCATCGACAATCGTACTCGTTTCGATAATCGTATAGCTCTCCTTCTCGATATTGATAGCTTCCACGTCGAGAGTTCCGGCAAATATCTTGGTCAGCGTCGCACACCCCATTACATTCAGAGACTGCAACGACATATTACCCGAAATATCCAGACTCGACAATGCAGTATTGCTCGCATCGAGCGTCTTCAAAGCTGTCCCGTAACCGGCACCAAACAAAGTAAGTTCCACAAGCGGATTTCCGCTGACATTATAATTCTCCAACATCGGAGTCGAATGGAGATAAACATACTTGAGATTGTTATTACTTACGTTCCAATCCGTAAGAACCGCATTGTCGGAACAACTGAAACCGGAAGACTCGCTCAACAAATTATTCGCCACATTTACGCTTTTCAAAGTACTCGTATTATACGAACACTGGAAGCGGGGTCAGTTGGTTGTTACTCAAATCGACAGACTCCAATACCGAGTTTTCGAAAGCAACCTCCTCGAGCATATTGCCGCTACCTTTCAGAATACGCAACTTCTTACATTTATTCAGTTCGATTCGCCCGGTCAGTTGATTGTTCGAAAAATCAATCTCCTCGAGATTGGTGAAGAATCCGGCAACAGGAAGCTCAGTCAGCTCGTTGTCCGAGCAATCCAGTTTCCGCACATTCGTGAAATTGACATATTCCACACCTTTAAGGGACTTAATACCCAAACCTTTGATATTGATCTCGGTGATCGCCTCGACCTCGGTTTTGTCGAGCTTACCGTCCCCGTTCTTATCGAAAGTCAGCAGATAAGTCTTATACGCTTCGTCTTCGATGTTAGCGATAGCATCCGGCCCTGCCTCATAATCCTTGTATTGGATAAAGCTCTCGATATTCGACGTGCTCTCGATCGTCTGCCCCTTACTCAACCAAACCGTTTTCAGGGAGTTCGCCATATATGCCAATGCCGAAGTCAGCAGCAGGTTTCTCGAAAGGTCGATCTCGACGATCGGGGTGCTGCCGAAGTCGATCGAACGCAGATAAGGACAGTTCGTTACGTCGATCTCTGAAATCTTGGTGTTGCTGATATTCAGAACTTCCAACTGTGCGCTTTTCGTAAGATCGAGCGTTGTAATTGTACCCGTTACCGCCAAATTTGTCAATTTTGTATTGTTCGTAACATCCAAACTGTTGAACACGTCGCCGCCGACATTCAGCGACTTCAGTTCCGTGTTCTTCGAAACGTCGATCGTACTGAATTTAGCCGAACTGAAGCCGATGATTTCCAGCTTGGTGTTCTTGCTCAAATCGGGAGCGACCACGAAACCAGCACTCGAAGCATAGAGATTTTTCAAATTAGGTGCAACCGAAAGATCGATCTTTTTGAGCTTATTACACGACATAACGGAGAGTTCTTCCAAGCTGGCAGGAAGCACGACCGACGAAAGGCCGGCGCCGCTGCTCAGGTTAAGCTCCTTCAAAGCATAACACTGCGAGAAATCGGCCTTTAACAAACGGTGCGTAGTGAAATCGACCGTTTCCAAATTCGGGAAATATTCCAGACCGTCGATCGATGCGATCTCCGACCCCGTAAGCTCGATCGCCTTTACCGCTTCGGCTTCTTCCTTCGAAATCTCACCGTCCTTATTCGTATCGAAGTTCGTCATGATGTAGGTCTTCAGCACCTTATCGGGAATCACGGCAGGATAGGTCAGTTCCTTGCCCGCCTGCTTGATTACGATATGCTCCGAAGCATCTGCATTCTTGAAGATAATCGTCGCGTCACGCGGGCCACCCTCCGTATTCGCCAACACCTTGAACGAGAACTCCTTGTCGATCATAGCGCGGGTATCCACAGTCTCGATCCAATCGACTCCCTCCTCGATCGTAGCCGTCACAGGCTCGATGTTCGTCTGAAGTTTCACCGTTACATTCTGCTCCGTATTGGACACAGATATCGTTTTCGAATCCTCGTCGATGATGAGCTTCCCCTCCTGATTCTGCTGGATTTTGAGAGGGGCCTTCTCACTGCCACTTACGAAATTGAATGTCACCTCCTTGGCCGCATCTGTCTCATTGGTCGTAGAAACCGTAAACTTCACGACGCTCTCGCCAGATTCGCCTTCCGTCTTGTCCGCCTCAACCCAATCTGCGCTACCTTCCAGCGTCCAGGATTTCGAACTGGTAACGGTAACAGTCTCCTCGCCGCCCTTGTACGAGAACGACAAGGTCTTCGGACTGATCGAAATAGACTCCGAAGCAGACATCTGACGAACCGTCAATTCCACACTCGTTGCCTCCGGGTAAGTCAGCGTGAGTTTAGCTTCCCGCGCAGCACCCGGATTGGCGTCTGCCTGAAGAGTGAATTTATCTGCACTGACCGACAGATCGTGCAGCCAAGTCGCATCCCACGTCACATCGAGAGAACAACCATCTACGGCATAATCCACGGTGTAAGGTACTGTTACCTTACCCGCAACGGCTGCGATGTCTGCGGGATTCGAGGCCTTAATGACTGGTGTCTCCTGTTTCACATCCGGGTCGTCGCTACAACCCGTGAGGCCCAAAGCGAAAACCGCGAAAAAAGACACCAACAAAAGCGTTAGTTTTTTCATACTGGTTAATGATTTTTTGTGAAAGCACTTCCGGTATCGCTACCGTAAATAGGGACAGTCGCGAAATAGGCTTAAAATTATAACAAATTGATTGTCAATGTGAT
>ERZ780137.663-NODE-663-length-27177-cov-5.537497_pt1 | contig 27177 bp, 27 predicted proteins | sample MGYA00511020_ERZ780137 | MGnify/ENA primary metagenome ERZ780137 (study PRJEB29588, sample SAMEA2157917) | human gut metagenome | biome: human gut; feature: human-associated habitat; material: faeces | place: Denmark | collected 2008/2010 ... | reverse complement strand
GGCGATTCCCACGTCGAAACAGCGTTCGGGCATCAGCTCCATCATGATGCTGAGCGAACACCCCGTAGGCATCGCAGGGGTAATCCCTACGATCCGTTCATCCCTCCGGGCCAGTTCGAGCAGCGTCTGGCCGAAAACATCCTGGTATCGGGCCACTTCGGTCTTGCTGACGATCCGCTCGCCCGTTTCCGGGTTGAATTTGCCCGGAGCGTGCCATACCGGCTTATTGCACTCGGCGGGCTTATAACCCTTTCCCTTTACGGTCATCACATGCAGCAACTTGGGTCCCTCGATACGTTGCAAGGCAGTCAGCACCCGCACCAGTTCCGGCAAATTGTGTCCGTCGATCGGGCCGAAATAGCGGAAATTCAAACTTTCGAACAGGTTGCTGTTCTTCAACAGTCCCTGCTTGACGGCATTGCCCGCTTTCTGACAAAACCGCAAAACAGCCGGCGTATGGGACAAAATCCGCCACAGGCGGCGTTTGATAGCGTTATAGCGCCTCGATGTCGAAATCTTGACCAGGTAGTTCTTCAAGGCCCCGGTAGCCTGGTCGATGGCCATGTTGTTATCGTTGAGAATGACCAGCAGATTGGTCTGCTTGCTCGCACCGGCGTTGTTCAGCCCCTCGAACGCCAGACCGCCCGTCATCGAACCGTCGCCGATCACGGCCACCACCTGCCGCTGCTCGCCCTTGAGTTCCGCAGCTTTGGCCATACCGAACGCCGCCGAAATCGACACGGAGGCATGTCCGCCGCCGAAAGCGTCGTAAGGACTCTCGGACATACGCGGGAAGCCGCTGATACCGCCCAGCTTGCGATTGGTCCGAAACGCCTCGCGGCGCCCGGTAATAATTTTATGGGCATAGGTCTGATGCCCCACGTCCCACACGATTTTATCGTCAGGAGTATTGAATACGTAGTGCAGAGCGACGGCAAGCTCCACCGCTCCCAGGCTCGAAGCCAGGTGTCCCGGATTGGACGAACATTGCTCGATGATGTACTGACGCAGTTCGTCGCAATACTGACGCAAGTCAGAGCCCGACAACTTCTTCAAGTCATCGGGCGAATCAATCCGATCGAGCCATTTATATTCCGAATGCATCATGGATAGGCAAAGATAGCATTAAAAAACGACATTTTTTCGAAATTTTTCCTATCTTCGCATTATCAAATTCCGCTCCGCTTATGAAATACAACAGAATACTCCTGAAACTCAGCGGTGAATCCCTGCAAGGGACTCAAAAATACGGTCTTTCGACCGACGTGCTCCACAGCTATGCGGAGCAAATCAAAGCCGTCGTCGGAACGGGAGTTCAGGTAGGCATCGTCATCGGCGGCGGCAACATCTTCCGGGGACTTCAGGGCGCCCGCAAGGGGTTCGACCGCGTGAAAGGCGACCAGATGGGGATGCTGGCCACGATTATCAACTCGCTGGCCCTGCAGTCGGCCCTCGAGGACAACGGCGTGAAAGCGAAAGTCCTCACCTCGATCCGGATGGAACCCATCGGAGAGTATTACTCGAAAGCCAAGGCGCTCGACTACCTCGAAGCCGGATACGTAGTCATCATCGGCGGCGGCACGTCGAACCCCTATTTCTCGACCGACTCTGCATCGGCGCTGCGCGGCATCGAGCTCGAAGCCGACGTCATGCTCAAGGGTACGCGCGTAGACGGCGTCTATACGGCCGATCCGGAGAAAGACCCTGCTGCGGAGAAGTTCGACGAAATCACCTTCGATGAAGTTTATCGTCGCAACCTGAAGGTTATGGATATGACCGCCTTCACGCTTTGCCGCGAAAATGGCCTCCGGGTCATCGTCTTCGACATGGACACTCCGGGCAACCTGGAAAAGGTGCTCGCCGGAGAGAAGATCGGCACACTGGTCAAACTCTGAAAACCTATTATATCGCTATGACCGAACGTAAAAAACCCAATAACAAACGTCTTATCCTGATGATCGTCCTGCTCGCGGTCGTCATCGCCCTGATGTGGCTGCTGCCCGACGGATCGCAGCCCGCAGCCCCCGCAACGAACGCTCCGAAGACCGAACAGACCAAGAATACGAACGATGCGCCCGACGACATCGAGGCTACGACCCTTGTTAAAGCCGGGACACAGGCACCCGATTTCCGGGTGGAAATGTTCGACGGCACGACCTTCACCCTGGGCAGTCTGCGCGGCAAAGTGGTGCTTCTGAATTTCTGGGCGACCTGGTGCGGTCCCTGCCGCGAGGAATTGAGCCGCGTACAGAAGGACATCATCGACCGCTTCAAGGGGAACGAAGACTTCGTTTTCCTGCCCGTATCGCGCGGCGAAACCCGCGAAACGGTCGCCGCTTTCCGGGAAAAGATGGGTTATACGTTCCCGATGGGACTCGACCCCGAACAGAAAATTTACAGACTTTACGCCTCCAACTACATTCCGCGTAATTTCCTGATCGGCAAAGACGGCAAAGTTATTTCCGCGACCATCGGTTACGAGGCCCCCGAATTCGACGAACTCATTCTGCTGATCGAGCGACAACTCAACTCCGCCAACTAAACAAATACGACATATGGATACCAAAACCATTCTTTCCGAAGCTTCCGACCGCATGCAGAAAACGATCGAGCACCTCGAAGAAGAGCTGCTCAACATCCGGGCAGGCAAGGCGAGCCCGACCGTGCTGAACGGAGTTTTCGTAGATTATTACGGATCTCAAACCCCGATTTCAGGCGTGGCAAGCGTCACGGTACCCGATGCCAAGACCATTCTGATCCAGCCCTGGGACAAAAACCTGATCCGCGCGATCGAAAAGGCGATCATCGACTCCAACATCGGGCTGACCCCCTCGAACAACGGGGAGCAGATCCGACTGTCGATCCCGCCCCTGACGGAAGAGCGGCGCAAAGAGCTGGTCAAGCAGGTACGCCAAGAGGCGGAAACCGCCCGCATCAGCTTGCGCAACGCACGCCGGGACGCTGTCGAAGCCTTCAAGAAGGCCCAGAAGGAAGGCATGTCCGAAGACGAGGCGAAAGACGGTGAAACCCAGGCGCAGAAGCTGCTCGACAAGTTCACCAAATCGCTGGACGCGATACTCGACAACAAGGAAAAAGAGATCATGACCGTATAGATACGCTTTCTCCGAGAAACCGAACACCCCGACGCATAAACGCCGGGGTGTATCTTTCATCAGAGGGGGATTTTTATATCAGGTACCCCACCCACTCAAGAAAACTCGCCCGTCATGCCTCTGCGATTCGAAAAAATCACCACGCACAAAAAACGCTTCCTCGACCTGCTCCTACTGGCCGACGAACAGGAATCCATGATCGACCGCTACCTGGAACGGGGCGAAATGTTCGTAGCCCGTGACGACGGACAGGTCGTCGCCGAATGCGTCGTCACGGACGAAGCCGACAGAATCGGAGAGATCAAGAATCTGGCTGTACCCCTCCAGTATCAACGGAAAGGATACGGACGACAAACGCTCGAATTTCTGGAGGCATACTACCGGGAGCGTTACCGGACGCTTCTCGTCGGCACCGGGGATGTTCCCCGCACACTCCGTTTTTACGAACGATGCGGATACGTTCGCTCGCACTCGATCCCCGGCTTCTTCACCGATCATTACGACCACCCCATCATCGAGGACGGCAGACAACTGGTAGATATGGTCTATCTGAAGAAGTCCTTGTAACCCGGCACACACCGGCTCCGCCTGCACAAAAATCGTCCACAACGGACAAATCCCGCCCGATCGGGCTATTTTTTACCGGAATCGTCTGAAATTCCGCCTTTTTTTAATACCTTCGCGGCAAGACAACTATGAAACTCATTCTTAAAATATCGCTCGCATGCCTGCTCGCAACAGGCTGCGCATCGAAAATTTCCGCCCAAACCTACGTCAAACTCAACGGACTCTATGCGCTCGTGGGCGTAGTCAATCCCGCCGTCGAATTCACAATCTCCCCCAAATCGACCTTCCAGACCGAAATAGTCGTTTCGCCGTGGGAGTCGGTAAACAATCATCACGCCCTCTTTTGTATCTTCATGGGCGAATACCGCCGTTATTTCAAGGAGCACAACCGGGGCTGGTACCTCGGAGCCAATATCGGTATGCAGGCTTTCGACCTCTCGAAACCCTACATCGAAAACTGGAAGCTCAAATTCGAAAACCGGTACAGCAAAGGCTACGGATTCATGATCGGCCTCTGCGTCGGCTACGAACACATCTTCCGCGAACGCTGGGTGCTCGACGCCTACTTCGGCTGGTCGTGGATGAGCAGCTTCTACAACGGCTATTCCATGGACGGGAAAATCGACATGAACCCCGGCCATCAGGTCGAACCCAAATACCCCGATCCGTTCAACGGTTCGTCGGAGTGGTATCCCAACAAGATCGGATTGTCGATCGGATACCGTATTTTCAATCCGCACAAGAAAAAATAGTTCGGCAACAACTCGTCCTGCCTCCGCGCTCCCCAACCGATTCGAATCACCCGCCGCACGGACATCGCTTCCGTATCGTCATTTTTCAACCGTATCCGTAATTTTTCCCGGTAAATTTTGGCGGGGGGGGGAATTACTTATATTTGCAGCGGAAACTCATTCGCCCGGGAATACATCCACTTTTCCCCAAGAACGTTTCCGAACAAAATATAAACCCCAAGCAAATATCCCTAAACAATGAAAAAAATTCTTTTCACGCTGTTCGCCCTGGTATTGGCATCCGGTATCGCCGCCCAAATTCCCGAACCCGATTTCATTGGCGAAGTATTGGCGATTCATTCGGACGGCACGGCGGAAAAATTGGAAAAACACAATGTCAAAATGCGCACCGGAGCCGGAGTGTATATAGCAGGTCTGGCCGTCAATAAGTCGAAAACTAAAATTCTCGTCGCAGGTAGTCAAGCCAACGTACGCTTCGCAGCCGACGAACCGGTCAATCTGATTGTCCGCGCCGTAGACAACAAAACCGACCCGATGTCGATCGTACGGGTATTCGCCATGAAGAACAACCGAAAACAACGCTCGGCAGTCATCTCGGCCGTAGGTTCGTTCAACGTCACATCCAACGATATGGAGTACCTGCCCTTTACCGCAGAAAAATACGGAGAAAACTCCTATTACCTGACTTTCGGAGATGCCCCTGCCGGTGAATACGGCATCATCGTCACCAACCCCAACAATGTCGATGAAAAAATGATCATCGTATCGGCTTTCGGAATCGATCCGGAAAAAATGCCTGCTGCATCCGGTTCCGAAACGGCAGAGGACACAGAGTAAAACATCCGGCAAATACGGCCCTGGAAACGACATTACGATATCGCACTCCACGACAGCCTACAACAAAAGAACCCCCGCCGCAAGCATTGGTCTTGCGGCGGGGATTCTTCCATTAAACGGGGATTACTTGCGGTAAACCTTGGTATAGCCGTAAATCGCCTCGTCACCGAGCTCTTCCTCGATCCGGAGCAACTGGTTATACTTGGCCATACGGTCGGAACGCGACATCGAGCCGGTCTTGATCTGACCCGCATTGGTCGCTACGGCGATGTCGGCGATCGTCGAATCCTCGGTTTCGCCCGAACGGTGCGAAGTAACCGACGTATATCCGGCACGATGCGCCATCTCGATAGCGTCGAGCGTTTCGGTCAGCGTACCGATCTGGTTCACCTTGATCAGGATCGAGTTCGCGCATCCCATCTCGATACCCTTGCGCAGGAAATCCACGTTGGTTACGAACAGGTCGTCGCCGACCAACTGACACTTGTCGCCCAGCTCGGCCGTCAGCATCTGCCAACCCTCCCAGTCGTTCTCGGACATACCGTCCTCGATCGAATCGATCGGATATTTGGCAACCAGGCTCTTGAGGTACTCGACCTGCTCTTTCGAAGAGCGCTTTGCACCGTTCGCACCCTCGAACTTCGTATAGTCGTAAACACCGTCCGCATAAAACTCCGAAGAGGCGCAGTCCATAGCGATCGACACGTCGCCGCCCTCGCTCTTGCGGCCCGGCTTGTAACCGGCAGCCTTGATCGCTTCGAGGATCGACTCGATCGCATCCTCCGTACCCTTCAGCGCGGGTGCGAAACCTCCTTCGTCGCCTACGGCCGTCGAGAGGCCCCGGTTGTGCAACACCTTCTTCAGGCTGTGGAACACCTCGGCACCCATGCGAAGACCTTCGCGGAACGAGGGAGCGCCCACCGGACGGATCATGAACTCCTGGAAAGCGATCGGAGCGTCCGAATGCGAACCGCCGTTGATGATGTTCATCATCGGCACGGGCAGCGTCTTGGCATTCACACCGCCGATGTAGCGGTAGAGCGGCAGACCGAAATAGTCGGCGGCAGCGCGGGCTACGGCCAGCGAAACACCCAGGATGGCGTTGGCGCCCAGCTTCGATTTGGTCGGCGTACCGTCCAGCGCGATCATCGTCTTGTCGATGCCCACCTGATCCGTTACGCTCATACCGACGATCGCCGGAGCGATGATGTTATTCACGTTCTCCACCGCCTTCTCGACGCCTTTGCCCGAATAACGGCTCTTGTCGCCGTCACGCAGTTCAAGGGCTTCGTGCTCTCCCGTCGAAGCACCGCTCGGCACGGCTGCACGGCCGAATGCACCCGATACGGTTCTTACTTCGACCTCGATGGTCGGGTTACCTCTCGAATCGAGGATTTCTCTTGCATGGATCTCTACAATCTGCATAGTTGTAAATTTTTGAATTTTATAAAAAACAATTTCGTTTTCAACGGTCGTTTCACAGGTGCGGCATCTACCTGCAACCTCGGTTGTCTGCCGGATCGCACCCACCGGACGCACGAAAAGTCGCAACGAGGCGGATCCGAATTCCGAACTGCCGCAGCGCAATCTGTCGAACCGTGCAAAGATAACGATTTTTACAGACAAACTGTTATTCGAATAACATTATTTCTCCCTTCGAAGTCGGTTATAAGAAACGGCAAATCCGACGCCAAAAACTTATTTTATCAACGAAAAACCTTTTTTTATCACCGATATTTTCTTATCTTCGGTATAGAAAACTAACCCTAACTTCGATCGTATGAAAAAACTTTTCCTCTGTTTGCTGGCGATAACGGCAGCGATCTCCACCGCATGGGCACAAACGCCCAAAAAGAATATTTTCGGCCTTCGGGTCGGTATGGATATGAGCAAAATCAGCATCCTGGATACCGGTTCCGGAGAGAAATACCTGTCGGAATTACGGACCTCATTCAACATCGGCCTGACGGACCAGATCCGACTGCTGAACGACAAGCCCTTCTATTTCCAGTTCGGCCTGATGCTGCACAACAAGGGAGGAAAAGTCCAAGCTACCGACGGCGGCTCGGACATTGAGCTCTCCCTGAACGCAATGTACCTGGAACTTCCCGTCATGCTCAACTACCACATCCGGCTCGCCCCGAAAGTCGCTGTCATTCCTTTCGCCGGATTCTACGGATCGCTGGGTGTGGACGGCAAACAGTCCTTTGACGACTTGGGACTTGAAATCCAACAGAATTTGTAAGCAAAAAATAAAATGTTTCAACGCGGAGACTTCGGCGGGCGGATAGGCATCGGATTAAGCATCCACTCCGTCTATATCGGCGCCTCTTACGGCGGCGGTTTCCTCAACATCGCCCAGGAAGACGACACCTCCAAATTCCGCAACCGCAGTTGGTCCCTCTCCGTCGGCTACGATTTTTAACCCGTCTGTCTTTTTATTTCATTACCGAAAGTCCGTATCGGGACCTCGCCCCGGTGTTCCGAAACAGACATAAAACGGCCCTGAAGAAAACTTCAGGGCCGTTTCTTATCGTTTCACGGAAAGCGGCAGGTCCGCGCCTCCGGCATAGAACATCGCCAGATCGACCGGCACCGTCCCCCGGTTTTCACCATAGTGGAACGTATTCACCAGTTCGACGATACCGCTGCCCGCCGAAAAAGTCTTCGACAGACCGTTTTCCGCAACAACGGTAAGTTCGCCTTGCAGCACGACACCGGCATTGATTACGGGATGACGGTGCATCGCCAGCCGTTCACCGGGAGCGATCGTAATCCGAAGAATCGTAATACGGGGCGTTCCCGCAGGATAAGACGGCAATGTCGTGCCGTCCCAACTCTCGGAAGTATCGACGATCGTCGTGGAACCGGTCCGTGCCTCGCGGGAGTCCGCCGACACAACTCCGCCCGATTCTCCGACCGGATCGCCGCACAGCTCCCGCAACGGATTCCGGGACACTATTTCAGATTCTTCTTGCGGATCACCTCCAGCATATCGTCCGTCATGCTCGACAGATCCCACTCGGGCTTCCAACCCCACTCCTCACGGGCGCAGGTATCGTCGAGCGAATTGGGCCAGCTTTCGGCAATGGCTTTCTTCACCGGATCGACGTCGTAATCCATCGTGAAGTCGGGCAGACGCTTCTTGATCTCGGCATAGATGATCTCCGGCGTGAAGCTCATCGACGCGATGTTGAAACTGTTGCGGTGTACGAGCTTCGTCGGATCGGCCTCCATCAGCTCCACGCAGGCACGCAGCGCATCGGGCATGTACATCATGTCCATATAGACATCGCCCGGCACGGGGCAGGTGAAGCGGCCCGAACGGATCGCTTCGTAGTAGATCTCCACCGCGTAGTCGGTCGTACCGCCGCCCGGAAGGGTCACGTTGGAAATCAATCCGGGGAAACGCACCGAACGGGTATCCACACCGAAACGGCTGTGGTAATAGTCGCCAAGCATCTCGCCCGTCACCTTGCATACGCCGTACATCGTCGTCGGACGCATCACGGTATCCTGCGGAGTCTTGTCCTTGGGCGAAGAGGGACCGAACGCGCCGATCGAACTGGGGGTGAACAGCGCGCAGTTATACTGACGGGCCACCTCCAGCGAATTCATCAGCGCACCGATATTGACCTGCCATGCCGTCTGGGGCTTCGCTTCGCCGACAGCCGACAACAGGGCTACCAGGTTGAAAATCGAATCGATCTTCTGACGCGACACCATTTCCGCCATTGCATTGGCATCCAGGGCGTTCATCACCTCGAAAGGTCCCGACTCGGCAAGCTGCTTGCACTCGCGCACGTCCGTTGCGACCACATTGTCGTTTCCGTAAATTTTACGGAGATAAGTTGTTAATTCGGAACCGATCTGGCCACCGGCACCTACGATTAAGATACGTTTCATATATTTTTAGTTATAAACCGGAAGCAAAGATATAAAATGATTATCAATTCCGAACTTTTTCTTCGCACTTTTCAAATCATAGAATCCGAGCCGCTTCCCATCTTATTCATACTCCATCCGTACTATGCAAAACGTTCTCACCGCAGAAAGACATGCCCCCGGCGGGGCAAGCGGCAAAAAATCCCGCCCGGGAAAACCTCGGGCGGGATATCGTTGTTCGTATCAGCCGGTACAACCGGCCGGAAAGCATCGCTGCCGGCGACGGACATCCTCTCGCCCGCTACCGCTGCGACACGGAAGGACTATTGCTGAATCGTCCATGCATTGGCAGGATTCTCTTCGTCGTAGCCCATCACCTTTTTCCAACTTGCCTTCAGTTGATCTCTCTTAGCCTCGGACTCGACGATAATGGTCTGCGAGCTGCTGCTTCCGGACCAGTAGAAACCGCTTTCGTACGTGCCGTTATTTTTAATGCAAGTGGTCAGCAGCGGACAGTTGGCGATATTTACTTCAGGCGTACCGCCGACATAGAGCAGTGCGAGCTTGTTCAATCCGGATACATTCAGCGACTTCAGCACTGCAGGCGTATTGTAGGAATCCATTACATTCACGTATTCCAACTCGGCGTACTGCGTCAGATCCAATGTCGTCGGACCCACCGGATTGTGATTGGTGTTGTTGATGATCGACTTGAAGCTCTTGATTCCGGCAGGCAGCTTGATCGAAGTATAACCTGCCGTCGGCGACATGGTTACATCGGTCAGCTTCGTGAAGCCCGACAGGTCAATGTCGCCCAACGAAACTTGCCATGCATTGATCGACAGCGTAGTCAGGTTGGGGCACAACTCCAATCCGTCGAGGTTAAGTCCGGTAGCATCCATAGCGGTCGAAATCCGGATCTCCGTCACCTTAGCCAGCATTTCCGCCGTAATCACCGTATTGACATCTCCGACGGGATTGACGGTTTCGTCGGCCAGAATAGCCTTGCGCAGCACGGCATTCATCGACGCAGCAGCTTCCGTACGCTCCTCATCGACGCACCACCAGGTAACGGATACCTCATAGTCGGAATACCGGCTGGCCATCGCGTTTTTCTGAGCCACTGTAGCGATAATCAGCGTTCCGTCAGGCTGCATATTCATACCGCTGGTCGCATAATCAGCCGATGCGAAAGTAGTAATGGGCATCTCGTGAATATCCACCGTCGTCATTTTGGGGCAAGACTGCAACCAGAACATCTCGACAGTCGATGCAGAATTGGTCAAATCCAAAGTTTCAAGCGATTTAGCGCCCTTGATAACCACCTTCTTCAATTTCGGATTATCGGCAAGATTGATCTTGGACAAGTTGGCCTGATCGTTGGAGAAGCTGAGCTGGAACTCCTGCAACTCCGGAAGACCGTTCACGTTAAGACTCGACCACAGACCGTTGGCAGGACTGAGGACCACCGTTTGCAACTTTTTATTGTTCGACAGCGTAGTGCCGTACAACTCCTGGCAATTCGAGTTGATATAGAGGGTTTCCAGATTGGTAAAACGATCGATATACTGCAAACTCTTCACGTCGCCGGTGAAACCGGCCGAACGAATCGCCGTTACATTGTCGGCCTCGGCCTGCGAAAGCAGACCGTCATTATTCGCATCGTAATTGTTCAACAGATAAGTACGCAAATTAGCGTCCATACCCTTGGAAAGGTCTTCCACCGCGAATTCCGTCACATTGTAGAGTTTATTGGCAGCCGTGGTCAGCGGAGTTCTGAAAGTACGGGTCAAAACCTCTTTATCCACATCACCAGCATCCCAATCGTAATAGCTGTGAACGATCTTCAGCGAAATACCTTTCGAGAACTCGATCCCGGCAGGTACGACGAAATGCACCTCGGTAGCGACATCCGTCTTGAGCGTTACGTCCGAAGCACACTTCACGGTGATGGATTTACCCTCGCCCGAGAAAGTCATGACAGGCACTTCACCACTGAAATCCAGCGCATAAGCACCGGCGATAGACTCGTCGTTGTTACCCGTAAGGATCAGTTTGTTGAACGTATCGGTACCCGTCAGTTTGAAACGCAGCACGGCACCCACCGAACGGAACGCCAACGTCGTATGATCCTCGCCTACGGCCGCCATCGGGTTGAGCGTCGTAGCAAAAGTTCCCTCGGCGAACGTCTGCTCGGCAGGAATCTCCAGACCGGAAACGGTCGTTCCTTCCAGCGTAGCACCTGCAGCATAAGGATAATAGGCGAAAGCCTTCGCAGCCTCCGTACCCTCGGCATCGGTCGCATCGCCTGTGAAAGTCGCGGATGCAGCGTTGTCGTCCGTGGTGGTGAATTGGGCGTTCACGAACTTCGTCCCGGAGAAAATACCGAGCGCATCGTTCGCCGACCACCGTACATCAGCACCTTCCAACGAAGTACGGGTACCCTCTACCGAAGCGGTGATTTCAATAGCTCCTTGCTTAACTTCCGGCGTAACCGTCGTATCTTTCGTACAGGAAACCGAAGCAGCCAAAACGGCTGCACAACCAAAACAAGCTAAAAATCTTTTCATAATAATTCGGAAGGTTGAGGGGTTATTCATAGGTTTCCTCTTCGAACGAAGCGACAGAATTGCCGAAACCGTTCTCGATTGCAAATTCTGCAATACTTAACTCCGGAGCGACGTATGTCCTCCGTTCCGTAACATTTAATTTTTCCATAAACGATTAAAATAATTAAGGTTAATAATTGATGAATAAAAGTAATTCACATATATAAAGTTTCAATTTTCCCTTTTCAAAAAACAATTTTCCACGGGTGGGGGGGGGAAATGTTTTTTTTAATAATTTGATTATCAAACTATTAAATACAAATCAACATATATTTTTTGTTTATGGAACAAATAATCAAATCAGAAAAAACCAATACATTTTCCAGCCTGGCAGGAAAAGACACAACCTGTATAAAAATCTAATGTATTAATTTTGTGTTACTTACACAAATACGAAGAAAAACGGGAACGCATTCTGCGATAAAAATCCGCCGATTTTTTTGTTATTTCATTTTTGTTATATACTTTTGCACCACTCGAAATCGAGAAAGTTGCTGTTTTAGCTCAGCGGTAGAGCACTTCCTTGGTAAGGAAGAGGTCCCGGGTTCAAGTCCCGGAAACAGCTCGAAGAAAAGAGGGTGTCTGACGAACCGCAGACACCCTCTTTATTTATTTTTATTCGTACTCTTATCTAGAAATCATTTCCGAATATGCGATTCTCGGAAGATAAAAAACTTGCCAGCCCCTTTACAGCCTCACGCTCAATGCAGACGCCATAGCTAATTCGAACGACTTTGCCGCGTTGCAGGCACAAAAAAGCTGTGCTTCCGTACAACATTTCGCCCCGTTTCCACTCTTCGGCAGAGCCCGCTCGACTTCGCGTTACCGCATGCCGCCCGTCCTTCCCTCCGTTGGACCGGAGGCGACCTTGCGAACTCCTGATTTTCGCCTGCCAGCCATACGACCAACTTTTATCTTAAGACCGTTCCGGACAAATTTGTCCACCCCGAAAATAAAAAAGGTTGCAAACGAATGTTTGCAACCCAGCCGACCACCCGGTCGTTTGCGGAGAGAGAGGGATTCGAACCCCCGGTACAGTTGCCCGTACACCGCATTTCGAGTGCGGCCCGATCGACCACTCCGGCATCTCTCCCGGTCCATCACCAACCCTTCGGCCGGTAATTCGGAGTGCAAATATAGCTATTTTTCGCAAAAAAAGCATTTTCGGGACAAAAAAAGATTCGAATTTCTATTTTCACCCTCCCAACGTATTTCCCGATTTTATTGCTATTTTTGTGAGGTATTGACCCGCCGGCAATAAAACCGGTACGATTTTCGTTGAAAATATAACCACACAGTAACTCCGAAACACGATGAAAAACCGAAATTTCAAAATAGGTGCTCTGCTCGTGTCGCTCTTCGCGGCAAGCTGTTCGCCGGCACTCTACCAATCCGGCACCTACAACATCGACGACATGTACGCGGAACACGATGTCACCCGCATCGCCCAGGAAAAACAGGCGATAGCCGAAGCTCGCAAGGCCGAAGCGGAAGCCCATCGCGCCGAAATAGAGGCCCGGCAGGCGGAAGCCGCATACTACGCATCGGACGACTCCTACCAGGGCGTGCTGGCCGACACGTACGAAAGCGCCTATGCCCGTCGTTTGCGGGGATTCAGCTCCCCGACCTATCAGATGCCGACGAGCTATTTCAACCTTCGTTACAACGGCACCTACCAATTCGTTTCGGCCTACGACCCGGCCGTTTACAACATCATCGTCATGGGCGACGAAGTGTGGGTCGAACCCAAATACATTACTTCGATGTTCGGCACATGGGGTTCTCCCAGCATAGTGAGCTTCGGATGGAGCGCAGGTCTTTACAATGACTGGTATTTCAGTTGGGGTTACAATCCCTATCCCTGGGCATACCCCGGTTTTGGCTGGCCTTATTACAGCTACAACCCCTATTGGGGGTATCCTTACTGGGGAGGCTATTATCCCTATTGGGGGTATTATCCCGGCTGGGGAGGCGGCCATCACCACCACCCGTACCCGCCGCACCATCGGCCCAACGTCGTACACCGCTCTACCTACCGGTACGGATCGGGAGCGGGATCGAACATCGGATCGACCAGTTTCGGAGGGCGCGGCCAGGGTAGTTTGAACAACGGCTACAGAAACGGCACTACGGTCGGCAGCGGCAGCTTCCGGGGCGGCAGGACCAACAGCAATTCCAGCTCCAGCTTCCGAGGCGGCTCATCGTCAGTCAATCGAGGCAGCTCGACCTACCGCAATCCTTCGTTCGGAGGCAGCAGCAGCTCCTACCGGGGAAGCAGTTCGACACCGAACAGAGGGACTTACACCCCGGCCCCCTCGCAACCGAACAGAGGTTCGAGCGGCAGCTTCGTGGGCGGAGGCGGAGGGGTCCGCGGCGGAAACAGCAGCGGACGCAACTCTTACGGCCGTTAAACGATCACCCCGGCAAATTTCGACGGACGGCGCACAGGATGCACACGCAGGCGGCAAACGAATATGAACGCAACGACCGGTTTCGACCGGCAGCGGCGATCGTTTCCGCCCCTGCTGTCCCGAACGCCGGAAACGAAAAAAACAACTCAACGATTTTTGTTATGAAACATCTCGGAATTTTGGCGCTGCTTTCAGCGGCCTTGTTCGCAACCGCCCCGGCGTCGGCTCAAAGCTCCGGAGGTTTATTGATGGACCGTGACATCGTCACCCCGTCCGACCTCTTCGAACTCTCGCAAACGACCTTCAGCCTCGGAACGGCGCGGTCGATGGCCATGGCAGGCGCCTTCACCTCCCTCGGAGCGGATCTTACGTCCATGGCGATCAACCCGGCGGGCCTGGGCATGTACCGGCGCAACGAAATTTCGATCACGCCTCTGATGAGTTTCGCACGGGCGGAAAACAACGCTCCGACATTCAACTCCAACAGTAAAAACCGGTTTTCGATCGGCAACTTCGGCTTTACGGCCAATGTTTACGAAGGATCGGGACCGCTCGTGAGCGTCAATATCGGGTTCGGCTACAACCGCCTGCAGGACCTCAACTACCAATACTCCTATTATACACAGGGCAATGTCAGCTCGATCGCCGACGTTTTCTCCGACATGCTGCAATACAGCGGTATCAACAGGGATCAGATCACCGGCGGCTTCAACTGGAGCAACTTCAACCCCCGGCTCTGGGGTTCGATCCTCGGCTACAAGGCCGGATTCACGGATCAAATCGGCGGCAGGTGGCAGCCGACCTGGATCGGCAACAACGTCGATATCGGCAACTACACGACCGTCGTAAGCAATGGCTCGATAGGCGAATACGACATTTCGGCAGGATTCAACCTGAACAACAAGTTCTATATCGGGGCCACGTTCGGCATTCAGTCCCTGTATCAACGCAAAACCTACTATTACGGAGAAGATTACGTCTATCCCGGCAACGGCACCGATCCGAACCTGGACTACCAACTGCTCTATTCGAACTTCAACCAGGAAGTCATCCTGGACGGCGCAGGGGTCAACTTCAAGCTCGGCATGATCTACCGGCCCATTCAGAATCTGCGAATCGGCTTCGCTTTCCACACCCCGACCTATTACTGGATCGACCGTACCTATCAGGCCTACACCGATTCCGGGGTGCATGTCAATAACCCGAACGACCCCGACGGTCTCAAACCAGGTCCGGACGGCAACCAATATACGGACGCCCTCTCTCCCGTACTGGAAGATACGGGCGGTTACAACTGGGAGTTCACCACGCCGGCCCGCCTGATGTTCGGCATCTCCTACGCCTTCGGCAACCGGGGTCTGATCTCCGTGGATTACGAGCGCGACTGGTACAACGGGATGCGGATGAAAAACAATCCTGCGGGCGGCGATAACGAAATCTATAACGACACGTTCCGCTCCTGGTACAAAGGCGCCAATATCGTCCGCATAGGCGCGGAGTTCAAACCGCTGCCGTTCCTGGCGATCCGGGGCGGTTTCGGCTACATGGGGTCCATGCTGCAGGACGAAGAGCAAGTTTCAGCGGCCCCCATGACCAAGCAGATGCTCTACTATTCGGCCGGCTTGGGATTTTTACTCTCTCCGGGCGTTGCACTGGACCTGGCCTACAACTATTCCTCGACCGAGCAGACGGACTACAACCTCTACTACTTCGAATCTCCGAGCGGCATAAACGGCAGCGGCATCTACAATACCAAACTCAAGCGCCACTTCGCGGCCCTGAGCCTCAGCTTCCGCTTTTAGTTTCGCACGACATATCGCAACGGCAGAACCTCCCGTACCGGAAGTCCTGTCGTTTTTTATCCGGGACAGACCGGATTTCGGGCCAGAGAAGAAAACGCACCGACTTCAAAAACGCAAAACGAGCCATCGGCACCTTCGACCGACGGGGCAAAGCGGCCCCTCGCAGCGGGCAAATTCAAGATTTATCGGAGCGCAGTTGCGAATTTCTGCATAAATCGTTAATTTTGCCGACTAACCGACATACGCCGGCTCCGAAGCCGGTGACACGATTCCCGGAAGTTAAAAAATAAATAAGATATGGCAAAGGAACTTAAAGACGTAACCAAAGCCGAGGACAACTACTCGCAATGGTACAACGACCTGGTGGTCAAGGCTGGTCTAGCCGAAAATTCGGCCGTACGCGGCTGCATGGTAATCAAGCCTTACGGCTATGCCATCTGGGAGAAAATGCAGGCGGCCCTGGACAAGATGTTTAAGGACACGGGGCACCAGAACGCCTATTTCCCGCTCTTCATCCCCAAGTCGTTCTTCTCGAAAGAGGCCGACCACGTGGAAGGCTTTGCCAAGGAGTGCGCCGTGGTCACCCACTACCGCCTGAAAAACGATCCCGAGGGCAAGGGCGTCGTGGTCGATCCCGATGCCAAACTCGAAGAGGAGCTGATCGTCCGTCCCACCTCGGAAACGATCATCTGGAACACTTACAAGGGCTGGATCCAGTCCTACCGCGACCTGCCGATCCTCTGCAACCAGTGGGCGAACGTCGTACGCTGGGAGATGCGTACCCGCCTGTTCCTGCGCACGGCGGAATTTCTCTGGCAGGAGGGCCACACGGCCCATGCCACGAAGGAGGAGGCCATCGAGGAGGCTACCCGGATGATCCACGTTTACCAAAAATTCGTCGAGGAGTGGATGGGCGTACCGGTAATCGTCGGTCACAAATCGCCGAACGAACGGTTCGCCGGTGCGGTCGATACCCTCACGATCGAAGCGCTGATGCAGGACGGCAAGGCCCTCCAGAGCGGCACGTCGCACTTCCTGGGCCAAAACTTCGCCAAGGCATTCGACGTACAATACATCAACAAGGAGGGCAAACTCGAATACGTATGGGCCACTTCCTGGGGTGTTTCGACCCGTCTGATGGGAGCGCTCATCATGGCTCACTCGGATAACAACGGCCTGGTGCTGCCTCCGAAACTCGCCCCGATTCAGGTCGTCCTGATACCTATTTATAAAGGAGAGGAGCAGATGCGGCAGATCGTAGAACGTCTTCGCACCATCGCCGAAGAGCTCAAGTCGAAGGGACTCTCCGTGAAGATCGACGACCGCGACAACGTCCGCTCGGGCTTCAAGTTCGCCGAATACGAGCTCAAGGGCGTCCCCGTACGTCTGGCTCTCGGCCCCCGCGACTTGGAGAACGGCACGATCGAACTGGTCCGGCGCGATACGCTCGAAAAGGAAACCGTTCCCCAGGAGGGACTCACCGACCGGGTGGCGGCCCTGATGGACGAAATCCAGCAGAATATCTTCCGCAAGGCGCTCGACTACCGCAATTCGATGATTACCAAAGTGGACACGTGGGACGAATTCGTCGATGTGCTGGAAAACAAGGGCGGCTTCATCTCGGCCCACTGGGACGGGACGGTCGAAACCGAAGTGGCGATCAAGGACGCTACGAAAGCCACGATCCGCTGCATCCCGATGGATGCGGTCGAGGAGGAGGGCAAATGCGTATTCAGCGGCAAACCGTCGCATCGCCGCGTACTTTTCGCCCGCAGCTACTAAACGCTGTCGATACCGAATTATCACAACGAAGACGGATGCCATTCAGAGAAGTGTCCGTCTTCGTTTTTGCAGGAAACAGGTCATGAACTATCAAAACGATTCAGTCCGTCGGCAGGACCGCTTGCTCGACCAACCGGAGGCGACGGAGCTGTTGCGGCGGGGCGAATACGGCATACTCTGCATGCAGCGTCCCGAAGGCGGCGGCTACGGAGTGCCCCTCAACTATGTCTGGGACGAAGCCGACGCGATCTACATCCACTGTGCCCCGGAAGGACGCAAGTTGCACTGCCTCCGGGAATGCGACCGCGTCACTTTCTGCATCGTCGGCAAAACGCAGGTGCTGCCCGCACGGTTTACGACCTTCTACGAAAGCATCCTGCTCGACTGCCGGGCCCGCACGGGGCTCACAGCGGAGGAGCGTCGGAGGGCCCTGAACCATTTGATCGGCAAATATTCCCCGGAGTACAAGACAATCGGCAGGCAATATGTCGAAAAGTCTTTCCACCGGACAGAGATTATCCGGCTCGACATCCTGTCGTGGAGCGGAAAATGCAAGGATAACCTACATCCGGGTACGACACCACCCGGAGCAAACAGCAACCGGACATGAATCAACCCACGGAACGCACCCGAAAAATTTACCGGGCAACCTGGATCGGAATGGTCGTCAATATCGCCCTCTCCCTCCTGAAACTCGCGGCCGGCATCCTCGGCCGAAGCGGAGCCATGATCGCCGATGCCGTGCACTCGATATCGGATCTGGCGACCGATGTCATCGTGCTGATCTTCGCCCGGATCTCCTCCAAACCCGAAGACGCCGGCCACAACTACGGACACGGCAAGTACGAAACCCTCGCCTCCATCCTCATCAGCCTGACCCTGATCGCCGTCGGCGGAGGCATCCTGGCCGACAGCATCCGCAACATCCGTCTGGTATTGACCGGAGAAATAATCGGACGACCGGGCGCGATCGCCCTGATCGCCGCCGCAATTTCGATCGTCGCCAAAGAGGTCCTGTATCGCTATACCGTTCGTGTGGGACGTCAGACGGACAGTCCGAGCGTCGTAGCCAACGCCTGGCACCACCGCAGCGACGCACTTTCGTCGATCGGCACCCTGACAGGTATCGGGCTCGCCTATTTTCTGGGCGACAAGTGGCGCATCGCCGATCCGCTGGCGGCCCTCGTCGTTTCGGTCTTCATCTTCAAGATCGCGTTCGACCTGCTGCGAAGCGGCCTCGGAGAACTGCTCGAACATGCCCTTCCCGCCGCAACCGAGCAGGAGATACTGAACATCCTGACTCACTCGAAGGAGGTGACCGAACCGCACCATCTGCGCACACGCCGTATCGGAGCCACCGTCGCCATCGAAGCCCATATCCGCGTCGATCCTCGGATGAGCGTGCTCCGCTCCCATCAACTGACCGTCGATATCGAACGCCAGCTCAAAGAGCGATTCGGCCCCAATACGCTCATTTCCATTCATGTAGAACCGATCGAAACTGAAAAACTTTCATCTTCGGACTCGGAGAAAGATAAAAATATCTGATAGATTTTATTTTTGGCATAGTTATTGTTAATTCATCGATACCCTGCCGGAAAAATAGAAATCTAAAAAGTTTGTTTTTTGGGATAATTATTTCTACCTTTCCGACACAAAAGATGTCGAAACGGGTATCCGGCGCATCAAAAAACAGAAACTTAACAACTTAAAAGATTGCCTATCGAAACATTCTACTCTTAATAACTAATTCAGGAGAAAAGAGTATGAACATTCAAGTATTAAGCGACCAGCACTTGCTTAATAATTATCGTTCGGGTGATCAGAGTGCCATTTCCAAATTGATCGAGCGCCACAAGCGTCGGGTTCGGGACTATATTTACATGATGGTCAAGGACAACGACGTAGCGGACGACATCTTCCAGGAAACATTCATCAAAGTCATACGCGTCATCGACGAAGGCCGCTACACCGACAACGGCAAGTTCCTTTCGTGGGTTCTGCGTATCGCGCACAACCAGGTGATCGACCACTTCCGCGCCTGCAAGCAGAACAAGCAGGTCAATGAAAGCGAAAGCGGCTACAACGTACTGGGATCGCTGCGTTTCGCGGAAAAGACGATCGAAGATGAATTGATCTCCTCGCAAATCGAAAGCGACGTGCGCAACCTGATCGAACTGCTTCCGGAGGAGCAGCGCGAGGTGGTGATGATGCGCTACTACTCCGGTATGAGTTTCAAGGAGATCGCCGAGCAAACCGGCGTAAGCATCAACACAGCGCTGGGACGCATGCGCTATGCACTTATCAACCTGCGGCGCATGATTAGGGAAAAAGAACTTATTTTATCTTAATCCGTATGCAATAAAGCCCGGAGGCCACCGTTTCTTTAATGTAACGAAAGAAGAAATACTAAAAGGGCCTCCTATGATTGAAAACGACAAAACGGATACATCAAGGTCTATCTCCGACGAAGAACTGATGAAGAACGAAGTGATCGGCGACGATGCAGATCTGTATTATCTCGATTGCTATCTTTCGGACATTCTTGGAAAGGGATAATTTTAGGGTTAATTTTTGATGGGAGGAGGCGACAAGATATCTTGTCGCCTCCATTTTTTATACCGGTTTCATCCGACGACTACCGCCGGAGAGCCGCACGCCCACATCCTGTCACAACCCCTGCATCTCCTCGCGCGTGATATGCACCTCGACACCGCCCAGGGCATAGCATCCGATGTCGTAAGGATTATAGTAAAACGTAATGCCGTCCTCGGTCACTTCGAAATTCTCGGTCGTGGAAATGTATTCGGGAAAAAATCCCTGCGCCACCAGACCTTCGTCCCCCGTGACACCGAACTGTTCGTAAAGCTTGTTGCGGATCAACCCGATCAAAGCCTCCTGTCGTGCCGCATCGAACAAGTCGGACAAAGCCAGCTCATAACCGCCCGCAATGGAATAATTATGGCAATTGATGCTGTACATACCGTGCGCACCGCCCGTATAGTTCGAACTCGAAATCGTATAGACCAGCAACGTATCCACCACACGGGCCTCGGACTCGACCGCCATCTCCATTTCGGTTTCCCACTGGGGTACCGACTCATCCAGGGTACCGATATACTCGTCCATGAACTGCCCGATAGATAGATCGACAGCCTCCTGCACCCCGCCCTGGAAATGCTCCAGTCCGAAGAAATAGAGCATATTGGATTCCTGGATCGCCTGCAATGCCGGAGCTTCGTCGGCATTGGCGATCGAGGTAAAGGCATACTGGAAGCGACAGGGTATTCCGCCGCGTACCGCTACGGTATCCGTCACCACGATATCGAATTGCGGCATCACGGTCTGCCGGCGGCACGATCCGAAAGTCAATCCGGCAAAAACAAGAAAAAGGAGAATCACACGTTTCATACGAATCCGAAATTTTTTCTAAACAAGATATAACGAATGTCCCATGCAGAACCGCATATAATCGGGTTATGCCCAAGTACATCCTATCTTCTACAAATGTACATAAAAAGACGGACGAACAAACGGCCCGAGAAAAAAACAACAGTTTTCACGAAAAAAAATTTGTAAATTCAAAACATCGTATTACCTTTGCAACACCAAATTTCAACGGTGGATTCATCTAAGGGTTAGGATACGTGCCTCTCACGCACGACATAGGGGTTCGAATCCCCTATCCACTACCAAGAGCGACTGTAATAGTCGCTTTTTTTATTACTGACTCTCCGGAGCAACGGGACAAGGGGAGGAGAACCCCATTCGAACAAACGGAGCAGCGAGACCCGGACGAACTCCGTTCGAGCCGCCGAGTCGTGACGTTTGAAGACAGGCGAAGCGAAATCAATTCCCTATCCACTACCGAAAACAACTGTAACAGGTCACTTTTTATTTTGCACTCCACGGCTCCGGTACAAAGACCGGGAATCCCGATTCGAACCGGATGCGCAACGGAGCAATGCAAAGACCGTTTATCTCGACGCAAGGCAGCGGCTCCCGATATAGAAGAAGCACACCTTGCCGTCCTTCGCCCACAACTCCTGCCCAAAAGTCGCCGAAATTAAAAACATTCCGAAATCCGATCGGCAAAAATCATAAATTTAAGATTAATGACCTACACAAGCAATATTTCAGTTCAAACCGCTATCTTTGCAAGCGGATTAAATACATAATATATTTTTCGCATGCCCACCGTTTCGGTCATTGTTCCCAACTACTGTCATGCTCCCTATCTCGAGCAGCGTATCGAAAGTATTCTGCAACAAACGTTTCAGGACTTCGAACTGATTCTGCTCGACGATTGTTCGACAGACGGCAGCCGTGAAATTCTCGAACGATACCGCAATCACCCCAAAGTTTCCGGCATTTTCTATAATGAACGGAACAGCGGATCACCTTTCAAACAGTGGAAAAAGGGGTTGTCGAAAGCCACGGGCGATTACGTGTGGATCGCCGAAAGCGACGACTTTTCCTCTCCCTGTTTTCTGGAACGGTGCGTCCGGATTCTCGACACCCGTCCGGATTGCAGCATAGTTTTCACCAGCAGCTATATCGTCGATTCCCACTCCCGGACCATACGGGAGGAGGCGCCCGTCAAATATCCCAAACACAAACAGATCCGATTCGGCAGCCGTTTCTTCCTCTACCGTTTTCTCTGCCCGAGGAACACCATCTACAACGCAGGAATGGCACTGGTGCGGCGCAGTGCGCTCCCTGCGGACGACAATTACACCCAATACCGTTATTGCGGCGACTGGCTGTTCTGGATACAGATCGTATCGGGGGGGGAAATGTCGTCTATCTTGCCGAACCCCTCAACTACTACCGGGTACATGACAGCAACACCACCGCAGAATCGATCGTCACGGGACGCAAGCACATCGAAACGCTCCGCATCCTCGAAGAAACCTTCCGACTCATAGACCCGCCCCTGATCTGCCGCCTCTCGATCGCGGGCAAACACCTGCTGCGGATCCGCAAAGCCGCCGGCAGCCACTGGAACGAGGAGCCCTATCTCTCGGTCCGCCTCGCCTGGCGGGAGCGCTACCGTCATCCCCGGATGATAATGTTCTGGCACAAGGTGTTCAAAGATCTTCCCCGCAGTTTCGCCCGCTAAATTCGCCGGGAATCGATCCGGCAACGACCGGACAGCCCTCTAAAAATACCGCATTGGAGCGATACTTCCCATTTCCGGATGCAAATTGCACCGGAAATGGGAAAAAAGAGTTATTTTTGTAAAGTTTAACCTTTACCCCGACACAAATGCTCATCACCGTCATCGTTCCGATTTACAACATGGAAGCCTACTTGTGCACCAGCCTGGACCGCCTGTTGCAGCAAAGTTTCCAGGATTACGAAATCCTGCTTATCGACGACGGCAGCAAGGACTCCTCGGGCGAAATCTGCGACCGCTATGCCAGGGAACACTCCCGGATCCGGGTCGTCCACAAACCCAACGGAGGATTGAGCACGGCCCGCAACGCGGGTATCGAACACGCCCGGGGCGAATACCTGACCTTCTGCGATCCCGACGACTGGGTCGATGCAGACTACCTGCAACAATTCGTCGAAGCAGGCATGGACGAACATACGCTGCCCGTGACAGGCATCCTGCAACACCGGGAAGGCAAATCGGACCGGCGGCTGACAGCGCCTGCCATGGACGTACAGGGCCAAGCCTGCACGGAAGCCATCGTCGCCCTGCGGCGGCACGACATGCTGGGATTCACCGTCAATAAATTGCTGGTCAAACGGATCATCGACGAGAACGGGCTCCGCTTCATCGAGGGGCTCTCGCACCGGGAAGACGAAATCTTCCTCCTGCAATACATTCCCCACGTTTCGCGCATCGTCATCAACGAAAAAACGCCCTACCACTACCGAGTCCTCGGCAGCGGCCTCTCCAAAAAACGCAAGCCGACGGAGCTGATTCTCCGTGTTTCCCGCCAGCTACACGACCTTTTCCTACAGGCCGCACCTACCCCGGAAGGGCGTTATGTCGCAGCCCGCATCCGGTTACAACAATGCTGCGAAGCGGTCGCGGCGTCGAAAACGAACGAGGAGCTGCATATTGCCGCGAAAGCGGCCCGCAATGCCCGCAAAGAGTATCTTTCGACCTTCGACCCCGCGTTTCTCACCGACCGCCGGGATCGGAAAGTCGCAGCCCGCAGCCGGTGGGTCTTCGCCCTCGGAGCTCTCTCCGGCAGGCTGCTTCGACGCCTCACCCGATTGATTCACATATAAACCCGCTGCATCATGTCGAAATACGATTACCTGATCGTCGGAGCCGGACTTTTCGGCGCAGTCGCAGCTTACCGGGCCGCACGGTCCGGTAAGAAAGCGCTGGTCATCGACCGACGGCCCCACACGGGCGGAAACGCTTACTGCGAGGAGCGCGAAGGCATCCGCGTCCACAAATACGGCGCCCACATCTTCCACACCTCCAACCGCGAAGTGTGGGAGTTCGTGAACCGCTTCGTCGAATTCAACAACTACATCAACTCCCCGGTGGCCAACTACAAGGGCAAGCTCTACAACCTGCCTTTCAACATGAACACCTTTTACGCCATGTGGGGCGTCACCACGCCCGCCCAGGCAGCGGAGATGATCGACCGTCAGCGGCGCGAAGCAGGCATTTCGCAGCCCCGCAACCTCGAAGAACAGGCCATCTCGCTGGTCGGCATCGACATCTACGAACGGCTCGTGAAAGGTTACACCGAAAAACAGTGGGGACGCGACGCCACCCAACTGCCGGCATTCATCATCAAACGCCTGCCGGTGCGCTTCTCCTTCGACAACAACTACTTCAACGACCGCTGGCAGGGTATCCCCATCGGCGGCTACAACAAACTCGTGGACGGATTGCTCGCAGGCGTCGAGGTGCGCTGCGACACCGATTTCTTCGCCGACCGCACGCACTGGGAAAGCCTCTGCGACCGCATCGTTTTCACGGGCCGCATCGACGAATACTACGATTTCCGACTCGGAGAGCTGGAGTACCGCTCGCTGCGCTTCGAACACGAAACGCTCGACCGACCCAACTATCAGGGCGTCGCCGTAATGAATTTCACCGAGCGCGAAATCCCCTACACCCGGATCATCGAACACAAGCATTTCGAACCGGGTGGCGATCAGCCCCGCACGATCATTACCCGGGAATACCCGGCCCCGTACGAACATGGAGCCGAGCCCTACTACCCCGTCAATGACCAGCGCAACACGAAACTTTACGAAAGCTACAAGGCGTTGGCCAACCGGGACCGGAAAGTCATCTTCGGCGGCCGACTCGGAGAATACCGCTACTACGACATGGACAAAGTGATCGAAAGCGCTCTCAAACTCACCCTTTAGAAAAATGAGCAAAACCGTCATCCTGGTCTGCGCCCACAAGCAGGACGCATGCCTCAAAACCCCGCCCTACCAGCCCGTTCAGGTCGGACGGGCCATTTCGCAAACGGAACTTCCGTTCGCCGTCGGCGACGACACGGGCGACAACATCAGCGACCGCAACCGCCACTACTGCGAACTCACGGCCCACTACTGGGCCTGGAAAAACCTGCACGACGCAGACTACATCGGGTTGAACCACTATCGCCGCTATTTCGACTTCGAGGGCGGTTCGGCCTGCTCGCTGCGGACGGTTCGCTCGGAAGCCTTCTTCTCGGCATCGCATCCGGTCCCCGACTTCGACCGCCTTTTCAGCCGCTGCGATATCGTCATGGCCCGGCCGAAGATCTATCCCTACAACCTCTACACGGATTATTGCAAGTGCCACATCGAAAGCGACCTGCTGACCGCACGGCAGGTGATCGCAGAAAAATATCCGGCCTACCTGCCGGATTTCGACCGGGTGTTCTTCCGCAACAACCGCCTCTCGCATTTCAACATGTTCGTCCTGCCGCGCGAGCGGTTCGAGGCTTACTCGGCATGGCTGTTCGATATTCTGTTCGAGGTGGAGCGGCGGATCGAGATTCAGGACGACCCCGTGCAGGGACGCGTGATGGGGTATTTGAGCGAACGGTTGCTCTCGGTATGGGTCCGGCACAACCGGCTGAAGATTTGCTACAAAACCGTTCTGATGGTCAATGACCAGAAGCGAAAAGGGCTGGGCAAGCACCTTTTCCATACGACGGTCAATACTCTGGCGTACTGGATCACTTATCCGCTGCGGCGCCGCTCGCCGCGTCGGGCAGCGGAATAATCTGCTGCCAGAAGCGCCACATCCGGGGCTTCGACCAGCTATGGCACCCCATCGGCAGGCGACTGCCGCACAAACGGTAGCAATAGCGGGGATTGGTGTCGAACGCGAACCGCAGCGCCTCCTCCTGCGAAGGATAACGAAACCCTTCGGGAACGACGGCCCAGAAAACATCCTCGTTGCCCAGGTGGTTGCCCATCGAACAAAACCGCTCGATCTCGTCGCCGTATTTTTCGCACGCGGCCCGAAAACTCTCCACGCGGCGAAGCGAAAGACCTCCGTTTCCGATCTTCCCGTAGAGCGACTGCCGGATCATCCGGCCCGCCCGCTCTGCACGGCGAAGCCTCCACCGCAGGTATTGCTTCAGAATCGGCAGATCATACACTTTGCGGCGGACCCAGGGAGCGGCCACACAGTCGTATCCCCTACGGCACCAGTCGGCGAGTTCGTCCCGGAAAATCCAGGCGTCGGTATGGCAGATCAGGAGATATTCGTAATCGCGGAACAACTCGTAGAATCCGGCCGAAAGCATCATCCGGTTGTATCCCGCAATCCCGTTCTTGCGGCCCAGCCATTCGTCCGACACCTCCCGAACCGGCAGTCCGGAGAACTCACGCCGGATCGCCGAGCAATCCATACCGCAGGGAACCAAGAGTTCGACCGGATAATTTTCCTGTAACACCCCAACAGTCTGCCTCAACGACGCCCGTTCCCAGACGGTCAATTCCGGCCGGTAAACAGGAACGACGACCACCACTTCCTTCTTATCCATACGCTATTTTTTCAAGTAATTTACAACGGCATCGGCGATACGCTCGCCGTCGAGCGCCGCAGAAATGATTCCGCCGGCATACCCGGCCCCTTCGCCCGCAGGGAAAAGCCCGGCGACCTCGGGGTGCATCAGCGTCTGCGCATCACGCGGAATGCGCACGGGGGTCGAGGTGCGGGACTCGACGCCCACGACCAACGCTTCATTGGTCAGGAATCCCCGCATCCGCCGCCCGAAGGTGGCGATCCCCCGGCGCAGCCCCTCGCCGATAAACGAGGGCATCCACTCGTCGAGCCGCGAAGGGATAATACCGGGGATATAGGAGGTCTTGGGCAAGACCGCGCTGGGGCGTCCGGCTACGAAATCGGCGACGCGCTGCGCCGGGGCGACCTGATGCTCGCCGCCGTGCTGCCGGGCCAGCTCTTCGAACTGCTGCTGGAACTTTAA
>ERZ780137.642-NODE-642-length-27573-cov-4.098626_pt1 | contig 27573 bp, 26 predicted proteins | sample MGYA00511020_ERZ780137 | MGnify/ENA primary metagenome ERZ780137 (study PRJEB29588, sample SAMEA2157917) | human gut metagenome | biome: human gut; feature: human-associated habitat; material: faeces | place: Denmark | collected 2008/2010 ... | reverse complement strand
CCTTTACACAAGGGAGCCTTTGAAACGCACCGCCAGAAGTACGGCAGAAATGTGGAACAACCTCTCAGTCAGCCTAGAGGCTGACAGCTCCCCTGGGAGGGGAGCCTTTTTATGTGCAAAGCAACGTGCAGAGGGCGGCTGCGGCGGCGCTGGTGGGGAGGTAGATGGCGAAGTGGATGAGATGGGTGCGCTTGTTATAGCCGAACATGTGCGCGCCGCGGAAGCGCTCCTTCCGGTTGGGGATGGCGGCCAGATTCTCCTGCGAGGCGGAGGCGAAAAAGCGCTTATCCTGAATGAAGCCGACCGCGCCGTAGAGCAGGAGAAAATAGGCTAGAAAGACCAGGAGCGTCGCAAGGATGGTGATCTTCATTGCAGATACTTCCCGGCTTCCCGCTCGAGCGCCTGCCAGACCGGATCGTCTGCACCGGCTTCCTCAAAGAAGCGCTTCAGATCGCGGTCCAGGGCACTCATCTCGTCGACGGCGTTCATGGCGTGGTCGGACACGCAGATCTTGCCGAGGCTCGTGGCGCATATGAGCTTGAAGAAGCGCAGGCAGGTCTTGCGGTAGGCCGCGCTTTCAAAATCCGTGTCCTCCTTCGGCAGGATCGTATGTCCGGCGCTCCGGATGGCGCGGTAGCCCTCGATGTTGGCGTCGATCATCCGGCTGAGGTAGGCGGTATCGCCCTTGAGCTTTTTGAGGTCGCCGTCCGTCTTGTAGCACGCAAACGCCGCGGGCAGCACGAACGCCGCGTGGCAGAGCAGATAGTCTCCTATGTTCGGCTCGTAGGCGACCTTGTATTTTGTCTCCTCGAAGATCCGGCCGATCAGCGCCTCGTTGGAGGGCGCGGAGGCCAGCTGGCCGATGGTGCCGCCGAAGCGCCGCTTGAAGCAGACTTTTCATTTGCTCACAGCTTTCTGTGTATGATGCGTTTTAGTTAATGTTCTCTAACCGAATTGCATCAAAAACCTGCTGGAAAGTCAATCTGTCTGCAGCAAAGGAGAACATCGCTGCGAACCGATCATCTGTAAAGACTGTAAACGGATAAAGCAGGGACAGTCTTCTAATGTCCCTGCTTTATACCATAAACAAGCCTAAAAAGCGGTGCAATCAGCGGAGCATACGTACTTACACAGACTTAATCCGGTTGGAGGATCGTTACATAGGTTTGCTCCTCAACCGTATCAAACCGCAGCGTCAGTGCGGGAATATTCCGGGCCGTTCCTTTGCCGCGTACCGAGAGAATGGGATCCTGCCATACAGCATCAAAATATCCTGTACTCTCATAAAATGCCGAAATCTCCTGCGGAATATCCTCCCATGTCTGACCCCCGACTGTGACTGGATCGCAGAGGTAGGGCGTATCATAGGAAAGCTTAAGTATGTCATCATCCGGTGCATCCAGGCAGAAGCCCGGGAAAAGAATAGAATCCGTGCTTTCCCTGTCATTGTAAAGCTTATAGCATAGGCCGGAAAAGAGATACCAGTTCTTTTCGCCGCCCTGGCCGACTTTTTCCAGATAATATACATCGCGCGTGCCGTTGCCTTGCGGGACCCAGATCAGAGTACCGATGTTTCTCTGTGCAGGCATGGAGACGATTTGAAATGCAGCGTCGTCGCGGTATATTTTCTGTACCAGCGCAGATAATGACAGATCGGTTGAAAACTGATTCGCGCCATAGGCAATATAGGTTCCCGGATTCAGCTCCGCTCCCGTGCTGATCTCAAGTACGTTTCCGCTGGGATATGCCATGGCGGGGATACTCCGATCATAGCCTGTCCCGTAGCATCCCGAACACACAGATAACATGAGACAGACCGCGATCGCGACGAGGAAATAACGAACTTTCATCAAGCAAATCGCCTCCAATGCAAACTTTGTTCCGGCTCCGCATATACGAGTACATAGGAAAACAGAGTTTTTCCGTTGTGTAAAGGAAGGATGCCGTAATGCCGGTATAAGCCTGAAATATCCAGCCATGATCCGACAATCCCTCTTTGATATTATAGCATGAATTTCCTGACATAACAAATGTATCAAAACGTTTTCATCCCGGAGCAGAGATCGCGCTGTCAAAGCGAGCGCGATTGCAGCGCGGCACACATGAGTCGCTCCCCTTTCCTCTGCCCCCGCAAAGCTCCCTCGCTTTGCGAAACAGGCGGGCTCCGCGTTTCCGGGATCCGCCTGTTTCTTTCGTTTCGGAACCATCCGGCGGCGATTGCGTTTGGAGTCCGGGTTTGCTATAATGAAGCAAATTGCGATTGGGAGGGACCACGCAGATGAACAAGAAGCTGAGCGCCGCCGAAGTTTTGAAGGAAGCGGCGATCCTGACCGCGGCGGTGGCGATCATCGCGGCGGCGGTATATTTTTTCCTGGTGCCGAGCCATACCTCGGTCAGCAGCATTTCCGGCCTTGGCATCGTGCTGTCAAATTTCGTGCCGCTGCCGCTGTCGACGATCACGATGATTTTGAACGTCGTCCTGCTGCTGATCGGCTTTCTCACCTGCGGGCGGGAATTCGGAGCGAAGACCGTCTATACGAGCGTGATGCTGCCGGTGTTTCTGGGGCTTTTTGAGCGGCTGTTCCCGGATTTTGCATCACTGACGGGCAGCCAGACGCTCGACGTGCTGTGCTACATTCTGGTGGTGAGTATTGGCCTCAGCATCCTCTTTAACCGCAACGCGTCTTCCGGCGGGCTGGATATCGTGGCGAAGATCCTGAACAAATACCTGCGCATCGAGCTCGGCCGGGCCATGTCGCTGGCCGGCATGTGCGTGGCGCTGTCGGCAGCGCTGGTCTATGATTCAAAGACGGTGGTCCTGAGCGTCCTCGGCACGTATTTTAACGGCATTATTCTGGACCATTTCATCTTTGACAACAACAAAAAGCGCCGCGTCTGCATCATCACCGAGAAGGAGGAGGAACTCCGCCGGTTCATCATCGACGACCTGCACAGCGGCGCCACGATCTACGAAGCGATCGGCGCCTATAACTTCGAAAAACACAACGAGATCATCACCATCGTCGACAAAAGCGAATACCAGAAGCTCATGAACTTCATCAACCGCGAAGACCCCAAACCCTTCATCACCATCTATAACGTCTCCAACATGCAATACCAGCCGAAGACCCGCGCATGAGCGCGGGTCTTTGCCCGCTGGCGGCTTGACCGGGGGCGGGGTTTTTGTTAGTATAGAGGTAAGAATGCGGCTGGGGCCGTGTTGTTTTTGGGGCGGCGGTTAGGATTGTCTAACCGTTTGATTTTAGGCGTGAGTTAGATATGTTTAACAAGGTGAGGCGGGGAACATGAAGGTTCTGGAGCATGGGGGCAGGATCGGGCGGACGCTGCTGTTTTTGCCGTGCACGGCGGAGCCGGTATGGGTATTCGAGCAGTACCATTGCGCTGCTTGCTCAGAGGTGGCACGTGTTTCAGGTGGTCTTTGACGGGCACAAGCCGGAGGAACCGGGCGATTTCACCTCCGTGGAGCAGACCGTGGACGAGGTCACAGAATATTTGAAAGCCCACGGCATTGCCCGGCTGGACGCGGCCTACGGCTGCTCGCTTGGCGGCGCGTGCCTGACCCGGTTTCTGGTGCTGGGCGAGATCCCGGTCGGCCGGGCGATCATTGACGGCGGGATCACGCCCTATCAGCTTCCGTACCTGGTGCGAAAGCTGATCCTGGCCCGCGATGTGCTGTCCTTCAAGCTCGCGGCGAACGACCGCAAGGTTCTGGAAGCGGCGTTTCCCCCGGAACAGTTCACCATCCCCGGGCATGACCCGGTGAAGGAATACGACGCAATGGAGGCCTATCTCAAGACCTATTCCGACCGGACGATCCGCAATGTGTTCTGGTCGGGCAACAACTACGCTCTGCCGCAGATGCCCGCCGCAGGCGGCGCGAAGATCACCTACTGGTACGGCGACGACGAAAAGAAGGACCGCCGGAGCAATATCCGCTTTATCAAGCGCTATTTCCCGCAGATCCGGATCCACGGGATCCCGAAAATGGCACACGCGGAGCTGGTCATCGTGCATCCGGAGGAATTCTGCCGGTACGCGGAGAAATTCCTGGCCGGGCCGGCGGAGGCGGCACAGCCCGTCGGGACGCAGGATTGGAGGATGACCAGATGAAAGACAACGAACTGCAATTTGACCGCAGCTGCCACGTGCTGTATTCCAAGCCGTGCAAAAAGGAGATCCTGGCAAAGATCGCGCTGCACTATCCGGCGGCGGAGCGGGAGGCCGTGTGGGAGCAGGTGCAGCGGCAGTATGTGGATTTCCTCGCCGACTGGCGCACCGACCTTGGCGGGAAAAAGAACTTTCACAACGGCGCGGGCGGCACCTATGACTGCATTGCGATCCTGAGCTACTATGTGGCTTGCCGGGCCGTCACATCGTTCCGGGAGATCGAGGCGATGGAGGAAAACCTGATCCTCCCCGCTTTCCGCAGGTTAAAATTTGTGGACTGCAACAAGCCGTTTTTCAAAAAGCTCATGTACAAGGCGTTTACGCGGGCAAAGTCGCTCTGCGACCAGTGGCGCGATTACGAGATGGCGGTCTCCCCTTTTGACAAGGACAAGCCCATCTATTACGAATTCACGGCCTGCCCCGCGGCAGAGTTTGCGATCAAGCACGGACTGACGGACATCATGCCCGCGCTCTGCAATGTGGACTATGCGTCGATGGAGCTGATCCACGCGCGGCTGGTACGGACAACGACCTGTGCGAACGGCTGCAAATGCGACTACACCATCTGCGGCGACAAGGACCCATATCTGCGCGATCACCCCGAATACCGCGACGAGACGGGCTACCGGCGGAACCAGTGAGCGGCCGCCCGGGATGCTCCGGGCGGCTGCGGTTGTGTTTTGGGGGCGAGTCTGGTATAATGAAGCTGATCAGAATTTGGAACGATACTAATTTCCAGCTTGCGAGGGCGTATATGACGATAGAAATCAAAGAAACTCTGACCGGCTCGATCCTTGATATTGGAGGCGGGGGCGAGGCTGTAATCGGGCAGATCTACAAAGACAGGGTCACTGCCATTGATAACTGTGAGGAGGAATTGGAGGAAGCTCCGGACTGCTGTTCCAAGCAGCTTATGGACGCAACAGAATTGTTATTTTCGAACGATTCGTTTGACAATGTGACCTTTTTCTATACGCTGATGTATATGACGGCGGAAGAACAGTGGAAATCGATTCGTGAGGCTGCGCGTGTCCTCAAAGCCGGCAAATGGATGCATATCTGGGATTGCGACATTCGCTCTGCCTATCCGGAACCTTTTGTGATCGATCTGGATATCAAGTCTGGCACCCACAAAATCCATACCGCCTATGGAATCGTCAAAAGGGATTCACAGTCTTCAGAGTCTATCGTTCACCTTTTAGAAAACGCCGGACTCAGGATTGAATCCCTGCAGGAAAAAGACGGACAGTTCCATATTCAGTGCAGAAAGGATAAGATCAATTCCGGTTAATCGAAGATCAAGTCGGCCGCCCGAAAGGTTTCGGGCGGCTGACTTGTATTTCAGCAGTTGTTCTGGTACAATGAAAACAACAAAATTTGACAAGGAGTGTGAACACAGGAAAAGAAAGCGATTGTTGTTATGCATTCGCATCCCTTCCCGCGCAGTGCAGCCCCTGGAGAGGGGCTCTGATCACGACTACGCTATACAAGGAGTCTTTGCCTATGATGAAGCACCTGAAGCAATTGCATGGGATCCGGGGCCTGCTCCCGTATCTGAAGACGAAAAGGCCCACGGTCCTGCTGATCTTCTTCCTGTCCGTGATCGACGCAGGGCTGAGTCTGCTCCCCATCCAGATCATCGCAGCGGTGGTGGACCTTCTCTCCACCGGACGCAGTGCCTTCTCCCCCATTCTGGGGACCAGCCTCACGCTGCACCTTGTGTTCTTCGGCGTTGTGTACGCGTTGAAGCATGCGGTCAGCCTCGCATACGGTCATACGAATACCATGCTGTCGACCGGGATCATCGAATCGCTGCGCGACGACGCCATGACGTGGGCGCTGGAGTCCTACAAGCCGTATAAGGAGGAACGGCGGGAGGGCGACATCGTTTCCCGGATCTCCGGAGACGTCGAGGCCGTGGTCCGCGCCGTGGCGGGCCCACTGAACGGGCTGCTGCCGATGCTGCTGAAGATGCTCGGCTCTGTTATCATGATGTTCGTCTGGAGCCCGGTTCTCGGTGCGATTTCGCTGGCGCTGGTGCTCCCGCTGTATGCTGCCAGCAAGCGCGTGGCGGTCAAAAGCAAGGAGATTGCCGCCGAGCAGCGCGCGGCCAACGGCCGGCTCGTGGGCGCGGTCGGAGACCTGCTGTACTGCATTCCCATCATCAAGGCGTGGGGCAGCGAGTCCTTTGAAGCGAAGGGCTTCCATGCCTTTTCGCATCAGATGTCCACGCTGAACAAAAAGAGCCAGCAGATCTTCAACATCTACTGGGCGATCACCTACACGCTGATGACCATCGGGTATCTGTCGGCGGTCGTCTTCTCCGCCCGTTCTGCGTTGGCCAGGGCCACGACCGTGGGCAGCATCGCCGTTGCCTACTCCTATATGTCCAATATCCTGACGCCCGCGGTCTCGATCAGCCGGTACGGCAACGATATTTTCCAGGCCGACGCCGCGCTCTCCAGAGTCTTCGAGCTGAAGCCGGAACCCACGGCACCGGCCGCTCCCTATGCGCTGCAGCACGCGCCCGCGGTCGAATTCGACCATGTGACGATCTCCTGCAGCGAGCACAAGCAGCTGCACGATCTGTGCTTTACCGCGGCGCCCCATCAGCTCGTCGTGCTGGCGGGCGAAAGCGGCAGCGGCAAGTCCACGATTCTGAACGCGTTGCTTGGAAACCAGCCCATCATGGGCGGCAGGATCCTGGTCGATCATGCGGATATGACGGGTCAGCTTGACCGGCTGCGCAGCTCCGTCTCCGTCGCCTTTCAGGCGTCCTACCTCTTTGACCGCAGCATTGCGGACAATGTGGCCTATGCCAGCGACGCGCCGGACGGACAGCGGATCGGCGAAGCCCTGCGCGCCTCCGGGTTGGACGGGCTTGTCCGCGAACGCGGCACGGATTTCACCGTGGGCAGCAAGGGAAAATTCCTTTCCGGCGGCGAACAGCGCCGCGTGGCGCTTTCGCGCGCTCTTTATAAAAACGCACCGCTGGTTTTGCTCGACGAGCCTACGTCTGAGCTGGATCCCGAGACGAGCCGGGTCATCATTGAGCAGATTCTGCGCTTAAAGCAGTCCGCGACCGTCATCGCCGCGTCCCACGACGCAGCGCTGATCGAACAGGCCGACGTCGTCGTCACGCTTTGAGGCAGCTTGCAGGCGCGGCTGACTTTCTGACGACTGCGATTCAGGCCCTATCCCAGAGGTGAACGCAGCCGCCCGATCTACGTCGGGCGGCTGCGGTTGTGTTTTTGACGTGATTCTGCTATCATAAAGCAAATCGGCAATCGAAGGAGATGACGCGTTATGGCGCGGGCAAGATATCAGGTTTTGGTCATTCCCTATTGCATCACGGACGGGCAGGTGCGATTCTGCGCGTTCCGAAGAAAAGATCTGGACATCTGGCAGTTCATCGCGGGCGGCGGAGAGGACGAAGACGCGTCTATCATCGAGTCCGCACGGCGGGAGGCCTTTGAAGAGGCAGGCATCCCTGTCACGTGCAGCTATTCGCCGCTCGACACCTGCTGCAGCATCCCGGCGGACTGCTTCCGGGATACGGAAGCGCTGTGGGGCCAAGACTGCTTTGTCGTCCCCGAATACGCATTCGCAGTCAAGGTCGAAAATACGTCTCTGCAGCTGTCCCGCGAACACACCGAATACGAATGGGCAGCGTACGCGCGCGCCTATGCAATGCTGCAATACGACAGCAACCAGACCGCCCTGTGGGAACTGAACCGGCGCTTGGAGCTGGGAGTGCTAAACTAACAGCTGCTTGCAGATGCCATGTCAGCAAGGCCGGAGCACAGGAGCACAAAACGGAGGACGTCTAAGCGTCCTCCGTCAATTTTTCTGCCTAAAACAGTTCAAAACGCACCGCTTCATAGTCTTTTACAAAGTACCGGATGTTCGTTCGGCCCTTTTTGATGATGGTGTGCCCCTCGGCTTCCAGCTTCACTTTCTGTGCTTCCGTGCCGCCGGGGTATTTGGGGTTCAGCTCGCCGTTTGCTTTCAGGGTGCGCCAGTACGGCGTTTCGTCGGTGGAACGCTGGAAGCTGGCCCAGGCGCAGATGGACACGAAGATTCCTGCCGTGATCGGGTCGGTAAAATCCGCCTGATTTTGCCGCGCGAAGAATTCGCGGAGCTCCCCTACCGTGATCACCTTTCCCTCGGGGACCTGCCGCATCACACGGTCATAATCGAGCGGCGGCGCAAAATACATTCGGCTTCCGCCGTATTTCTCGATGCTCTTTTCGTCCGTGATGATCTGGATCTTCGGCATTCCCTTGCTGTCCTGCAGCATCGCGTTAAAATCTTTGCTCGCTTCATTCGCCATGCGAAACCACCTCCTTCCAGTTATTATAGCGTAGGATCGCAGGCCATGCAATGAGGCGGTTCTTTTTTTCCAAGCGATTTCTGCCGTTTGATCGCGCAAAAGGCGGCTGTAATTGTTTTCTTGGTAACGGTTTGCTATAATGAAACAAATCGGGATCTACGGAGGTTCGGCATGAAAAGAGAACTTGGAATTGCACGATGTGGCCTGGCGTGCTGCCTTTGCTCGGAAAACGACCATTGCAGTGGTTGCAGCTCCAACGATTGTCCGGATAAAGATTGGTGCGAGAATCGAAAATGTTCCATTGAGAAACAGTATGCACACTGTTACGACTGTAAATCGACATGCAGGAAAGGATTGTTGTCTAAAATCAAGCCATATGGATTTACGGTATTTGTAAAAAGATACGGAGAGGCGGAGCTTTTGGACTGCCTTGCAAGGAACGAAAAAGCGGGTGTTATCTATCATCGCGAAGGGGTCAGCGGCGACTATGACGCCTTCGACGATGTGGAGCAGCTGATCCGCTTTATCAAGACAGGAAAGAGATGATTTTGGTTTTATCGAATCCGCGGCGCAAATCCTGCGCCGCGATCAGCAAAGAATCCTCACTTTCCGCAGTATGCAGCAATCGCCCTGGATACGAACGCCGCTGTGCCTTCTCCGCCGGCCTTGTCGATGTTTTCGCGGAAACGTTCGTCGGCGACATACATCTCGCCCAGTCCGGCCAGAATTTCCGGTGTGCAGGTGTAGAAATGGTCAGTGATGAACTGCTGCAGCTTGCGGATTGCAGCCTGCGTCTCCGGCGCGGCAGGCGCAAGATTTTTCAGCTTGCCTAACTCTGTGAATTGAGCCATCAACTCGGCAAAGTCACCGGCAGAACCGTCCTTTTCGCGCTGCTGGTATTCCTGATACGCGGCCGTGCCGCCCCGCTTTTCCTTGACCTCGGCGGCGAAACGTGCCTGCTCGGTCTTGTCAAATGCGTCAAATTTCATAGGTGTCACTCCTGTTTTCAAAGTCTCACGGGCGAGGGCGATGAGTTTTCCAAGCTGCTTCCGCCGCAGTTCCAGAAGTTTGATCTGGTCCTCCAGCGCGGCAGACTGGTCAAAGTTCGGATCATCTAAGATCCGTTTGATATCCTTGAGCGGAAATTCCAGCTCCCGGAACAGCAGAATGGATTGTAGCCGCGCCAGTGCTGTATCGTCATACAGCCGATAACCCGCCTCGGTGAGCGCGGTGGGCGGCAGCAAGCCAGTCGCGTCGTAATGGTGCAGCGTCCGGACACTGACACCAGCCAGTTTGCTGACTTCGTGAATGGTCATCATGGCGATCCCTCCTCCGTGTGAGTTTAGCATACACTATGACGTAACGGGAGAGTCAAGAGGGAAATATGACATTTGCGAAAACATCTATGTGAGTACCGTTTGATGCAAAAACTGTGCAAATTCATCATAGGCCCGGCGAACCATCGCATCAGCAGCGCCACGACGTGCCCCTTTAACGTCTTCGGCAGCGCCTGGACGGAAAAAACGCCGCCGCACATGGCACATCCGCTTCTGCGGGAGCAGCTTACAGATTGAAAAAACGGAGGACGGTCAGCCGTCCTCCGTCAATTTTTCTACGCCTGCCGCGTCCAGAGCATCTGGATATCCGCTTCGTTCGTATCCTCGTCGATGCCTTCCGACTGCACGACGAATTGCTCACGCCGGTAAAACGCGAGTGCCCGCTCGTTTTTCTGATAGACGCTCAGGTCCAAGCGCGGTTTGTGCGACTTTGCATACTCCAACAGCGCTCTTCCAATGCCCTTGGAACGCGCAGCTTTTGCAACGAAAATCCCCTCGATGTGGTTCTCCGTCAGGCCGATGAAGCCGTCGATTTGCCGGGGGGCCTCGTTTTCGTGGACATAGAGCTCCGCCTGCAGGAGCAGATCACGCACCATCTCGAAATGCCCTCTCCAAAAGCTTGCCGCAATAAACGCATGGGCGTTCAGATTGCCGTGCAGCCAGATCTGCATGACCGTGCCCAGATCCTGAGTTTCGAATTTTCGTATCATGGTCTGACTTTACATCCTCTGTTTACATACACAGCCCCAAAAACACTAATGACAAGAAACAGCGCCAGCCCGATCCACAGCAGAGCGATTTCCTTGAAAACCTCGCTCGACGCAATGACCAGCCAGCACCCGGCCAGCGCGAACATCAGCCGCGACATGGCCTTGCAAAGCTTCTTTTTGTCGTAGTTTGCTTTCTCCTCGGCGGTGGCCGTGTTATAACCGGCAATCAGTCCGGTTCCTTTCCCGGACGCAAACACAACGCCCAGCAGAACGAATGATCCGGTCATGACAAGATGAATGGCAAGCAGCATATAAGACCCCTCCCCTATCGTTGACTATTTTCTGTGAAATTTCTCTTTACAGCGCCTCAAAGTGATACCTCGGCTGACCGACGCTCTTTTTGCCGTACTCGATCGCGCTGACCGGACAGTAGCAGATGCACGCCATGCAGTGCGTGCAGACTTTGCCCCAAACCGGCTTACCGTCTTTGAGCGTGACGTTATTCATTGGACAGAGCTTCGCGCATTGACCGCAGCCGATGCAGGCGCCTGACGCGGTAAAGGCGTTCGCTTTGACGAAGAATTTGTAGAAAATCGGATTGACTGGGCCGCTCATAAAGCGGTCGTAGAGGTTGTTCCGCGTCGGCGCGAAGCACTCCCCTGCCCGGATCGCCGCAATGGCGCGGTCGATGTTCGGCTCGGCCTTGGCGACGATTTCTCGCGCGGCGTCTGCCTGGGGCGCAGCGAACATCGCAATGTAATTCTCCGGCATGACGATCTGCGCCGTGCCCATGCAGGAAAGTCCCTTTTCCGTACAGAGTTCGCGATTGTACTTGTCGGCATTGCCGATCTCGCTGCCGCAGGTCATGACGAACCACACCTGCTTCGCGCCGCGCAGTTCCGTTTTCCGAAGCCAGTCGCGCACGACGCGCGGAATGCGCCAAGCGTAAGTTGGCGTGACGATAATAACCCGCTCGCCGGTTTCGACGGGCGAAGTGTCACCGGATTTGATGCGGTCGTTCAGGTTCACAAGCGCATCGCCCAGCGCGTCCGCAATGCGTTTGGCAACATATTTGCTGTTTCCGGTGCCGGAAAAATACAAAATCATATCAAAATTCCCTCGCAATGATCAATTTCATGCTGAATGATCTGCGCCGCCCAGCCGGTGAACGTTTTAATGCGCGTCTGGAACTGCTCATTCTGCCACTGCACCTTGATGGTTTGAAACCGCTTTGTTTTCCGCGTGCCGGTCAGGGACAGGCAGCCCTCCTCCGCGTCATAGGGCGCGGATTTTTTGACGATCACGGGATTGAACATGACCATGTACTCGCCAATATTGTCAAACGCGATAATGCGCTTGTTGACACCGATCATATTCGCCGCCATGCCCACGCAGCCGTCCTTGTGCGCGGCCAGCGTGTCCAATAAATCCTGCACGATTGCCAAATCGTCAGCCGTGGCAGGTTCTGACTTTTGAGATAAAAAGAATTCATCTTTGCAGATTTCACGGATCATGGGAAAACCTCCGTTGCGTTTTTCTTATTGTAATTGTAGCAGAGAAATGGGAAAGGCTCAACTGCATTTGTGGGAGTTTCGGTGAAGACACTCATTTTCGCACCCGCTGCTGATATTCCTCGATCGTCACAAAATGCCCGTCCACGTCGCGGATGTGGCGGAGATTCAGGCGATAATCCGGGAAGAAAAAGCGGACGGTTTCTAAAAACTTCGGGAAGCGGTCTCCATCGGCAAACGGATATTCGGATACATAAAAGACGCGGTATCGGTTGATCCGTTCCGTGTCCACGCGGACAATTTGCATGGCGTAACCGGCATCGTCTATGTAAGACTGAAACAGCTCCGCGAGATTTTGCAGTATCGCTTCCGTGGCTGCTTCCTGCTTCCGTTTCATACGCTGAAGCTGTCTGGCCGTCCGTTTTTGTTCTTTCTTACGGTCACATTCTTTCCAATAGCCTGCCTCCTCGTATTTTTCAAAATGCCGGCAGTTTTTTCCGAGGCAATCATGCTGCGTCATGAGCCGCTTCGTCAGCTTTCCTGGATGCAGCAGGTTGTGACAGCAGCCGACAATACGCGTTTGCGGCAGGATCACGCACTGATTTCCAAGCAGCCGCGCTTTTACAAGCTCCGACTTTCCAGTTTCCGCTTCTGCATGTTCCTTTGACGGCCGGTCGATGATCGGCTGCAAGTCTGGGTGACACAGTTTGCAGGGGCGCCGATTTTGGGAAGCTGTCTGATAGTACACGCTGCCAAGGAGTTCTTTCACGCGCAGAAGCTGCTTGCAATTTCGGCAGTGAAAGATCTCGGAATTTGGAGCGTACAGGTAGTTATAGCTCGATGCCGCAATGATTTTCGCGTTTTGCTCCTGTCTGGGGATCGGTTCTTTGGCTGGCGCGCGTTTGGGCGCTTTTGACTGCGCGAGTTCAAGCGCCTGAAACAGCATCTGCATGACGGCAACATCGTTGCTGGATTGGTGCTCCGGCGCGGGCGTGGAAAGCCCGCACGCTTCCGCAATTTTGTAAAGAGAACGCGCCGGAATTTCGCGTGCTTTGATAGCAGCATAGACCTTTTGGTTCATGCAACGCACCGTTGTGGAAAACGTTCCGAACAAATAGCGGCTGTACAGCGCTTTCAGTGTGTTTTTTGTTTCAACGTGCCAGCAGCAAATCACGTCGTCCGGCTGAAGCCAGCGGAAGAAACGCTGGACACAGCTTTTCTCTGAATCCGACGCGCAAAATTCAGCAGGAGCGTAGCCGTTGAACGCCAGATGCTCCCACGGCGCAGTTCCGGGCTCGCGCGGACAGACCAGCGCGTCAAACGCACGGATCGTGTTCCACTTTGCATCGACCCGCGCAGCGTATAGCTGCGTCAAACTCCGATGACCGCCACAACTCTCAATCCACTCCATATCCAACAGGACAAACATTGCGCTCCGCCCCTTCTCTATCTTGGTAGGAACATCATAGCACATGAAGTGTCCAATAAAGCGTACTTCTCAAGGTAATGCGGAAAAACTGTTAAAATGTTTGTCCATTCGGTATGAATAGAATAGATTTTTCGCATAGCAAACAGCATAATTCATACGCCTTGAGATGCAAAAATTGCGCGGCAATATACAAAGATAAGGGTGAATTTGAAAAGTGATCTGCGAAATAAAAATCGTTCGTTTTTATCATTTCCTTGCATTTTCCATTCTGTTTTGATACAATAAAATACAACGCTGCGAAGCGCTGTTGTTAGACTTGGCAGCTTTGCACAAAGGTGTTCTGCCAAGCAGCAGAGCACTTTTTTCATCTGGAGGAATCGAACTATGGCTGTGAGCTACAAGAAGCTTTGGAAACTGCTGATTGACAAGGATATGAAAAAGAAAGATCTGTGCGCGAAAGCGGGCATTAGCCCGGCATCCGTCACAAAAATGGGGCGAAACGGTCATGTTACGACGGAAATACTTTTGAAAATTTGCACGGCGCTGGACTGCGGCGTGGAAGATATTATGGAAATTGTGCCGGATTTGAGTGAAAACACATGATCAAGTCCGCTTTATAGGACAGCCAATATGATATGATGACAATGAGCTTCCGAGAAATATACTGCTACTCCGCAGCATAAAAGCAATCTCCGCAACATCCGCGGAACCTTTGCTGCCGAAGGCATGACGATCAGCAAATCGATCAATAGCGACCTTGACCGCATTGCCAGCGGGCAGACCAGCTACCAGCAGGTATTGATCGATCTGCGGGCAAAGTACGAAAAGAGAGGATAGCACGTAATAAGTACTTTGTTTGGCCGTCTCGAATTTTAGATGGTTTCAATGAGAAGATATGTGTGCGCCAGGGAGAGAAATGTAGCTGCGCAAAGATAAGCCCTGGCAAACCGTGAATCTCAAATTTTTTTGAGGTGATGGAATGCAGATTATAGACAACATTAACAAGACCGTCAAAGACGATCTGCAAGCGGGTATTCACAAAGGCAGTAAGATGTCTGTTGCTGCTGCCTGCTTCTCGATCTATGCGTATCAGGAACTCAAAAAACAACTTGATAGCATTGACGAACTGCGTTTTATCTTCACCTCCCCCACCTTTGTGACTGAGAAGGCTTCCAAGGCTCAGCGCGAGTTCTATATTCCTCGCATTTCCAGAGAATGCAGTCTTTACGGTACGGAGTTTGAGGTAAAGCTCCGTAATGAGCTGACGCAGAAAGCAATCGCGAAAGAGTGTGCAGACTGGATTCGACGCAAGGTGGTTTTCAAATCGAACGTCACGCAGGAGCAGATGATGGGTTTTATGACGGTCGATGAAAGCACCTATATGCCCATCAATGGATTTACGACAGTTGATCTCGGTTGCGAGCGCGGCAACAACGCCTACTATCCGGTGCAGAAGACAGAGAGCTTTGAAAATGCCAACTACTTTCTCAGGCTCTTTGAACAACTTTGGAACGACAAGAAGAAGTTGCAGGAAGTCACTGACGTCGTAATTGAGAATATCTCCGCTGCATATCGTGAGAACGCCCCAGAATACATCTACTTTGTTGCACTCTATAACATTTTCAAGGAGTTCCTTGAGGACGTTTCAGAGGACGAGCTGCCGAACGAAGCGACAGGCTTTAAGGAAAGCAAAATCTGGGGAATGCTCTATAACTTCCAGCGGGATGCTGTTCTTGCTATCATCAGTAAGCTTGAGAAATTCAACGGTTGCATTCTGGCAGATAGCGTAGGTCTTGGTAAAACCTTCACTGCGCTTGCCGTCATCAAGTATTACGAGAACCGCAACAAATCTGTGCTTGTTCTCTGCCCCAAAAAGCTCTCTGAGAACTGGAATACATACAAGGGCAACTATATCAACAATCCCATTGCGACAGATCGACTGAGATATGATGTCCTCTATCATACCGACCTTTCCCGTGAGCATGGGCAGTCGAACGGAATTGACCTTGACCGCCTGAATTGGGGCAACTATGATCTTGTTGTCATTGATGAGAGCCACAACTTCCGCAACGGCGGCGAGGTGTCCGGCGAGGACGCAAAGGAAAACCGCTATCTGAAACTGCTCAATAAGGTTGTTCGCGCTGGCGTGAAGACAAAAGTGTTGATGCTTTCGGCAACGCCGGTCAACAACAAGTTTATCGACCTCAAAAATCAGCTTGCACTCGCCTATGAGGGCGATGCTTCGCAGATGAGCAAAAAGCTTGATACGACCAAAAGTATTGACGAAATCTTCCGTCAGGCACAGAAGGCTTTCAACGCATGGAGCAAGCTTCCTGCCGACGAACGCACGACGGACGAGCTCTTGCGGACGCTGGATTTTGATTTCTTTGAATTGCTGGACAGCGTGACGATTGCACGGTCAAGAAAGCACATTGAAAAGTATTACAACACTTCTGACATCGGCAAATTTCCGGAGCGTCTGCCGCCGATTTCGCTGCGTCCCTGCCTGACAGACCTGAGCGACGCTATCAACTATAACGATATTTATAATTTGCTCATGTCGTTGAGCCTGATGATCTATACTCCGACGAATTATATCATGCCGTCGAAGCTGGCAAAGTACATCGACATGACGCACCACAAGGGAAACAGCCTGACCCAGCAAGGACGTGAAGAAGGCATTCGCCGCCTGATGAGCATCAATCTTCTCAAGCGTCTGGAAAGCTCAGTCGCTTCTTTCCGCCTGACGATTGACCGCATTAAGAAACTGATCGACGATACAATTGGGACAATCAAGAATTATCAGTCCGGAGACTGCGTCCTGAATCTGCCGGAGATTTCCGGCGCAGAAGATTTTGATTACGACGATCAGAACACTGATTTCTTCTCCGTCGGCAAGAAGGTCAAAATTGACCTTGCTGATATGGACTATGTTTCATGGATGCGCGAACTGGAAAAGGACGCGGAGAATCTGGAACTGCTGTCCCTTATGATTGCCGATATCACGCCGGAGCATGACACGAAGCTGCAAACGCTGTTCGACTTGATCCGGAAGAAAATCGAGCATCCCATCAATCCTGGCAATAAGAAGATCATTATTTTCACCGCATTCTCTGATACAGCAGACTATCTCTTTGCGAATGTCAGCAGATTTGCGAAAGAGAATTTCGGGCTGGAAACGGCAGAGATCACCGGCACAGTTGACGGAAAAACTACCATTCCAAAGCTCCGGGCAGACCTCAACACTGTACTGACCTGCTTCTCGCCTGTTTCAAAAGGCAAGTCGGTACTCCTGCCCGGAAGCACCGACGAGCTTGATATTCTGATTGCAACCGACTGTATTTCCGAAGGTCAGAACTTGCAGGATTGCGACTATCTCATCAACTATGACATTCATTGGAACCCTGTTCGCATTATCCAGCGGTTCGGGCGAATTGACCGTATTGGCAGCAGAAACGACCATATCCAGCTTGTAAACTTCTGGCCGGATATGGACCTCGACGAGTATATCAACCTGAAAAGCCGTGTGGAAACCCGCATGAAGATTTCAGTTATGACCTCCACCGGCGACGATGACCTGATCAACGCCGAGGAAAAAGGTGATCTTGAATACCGCCGCGCACAGCTCAAGCGGCTGCAAGAGGAAGTCGTGGACATTGAGGACATGACCAGCGGTATTTCCATCATGGATTTGGGCCTCAATGAGTTCCGGCTTGATCTGCTCGAATACATGAAGCAGCACGAGGACATTGAAACCGCACCAAAGGGTCTGCACACCGTTGTTGGACAGACGGAGGATTCTCCTGCCGGTGTGATTTTTGTCCTCAGAAATATCAATGACAGCGTGAACATTGACAATCGGAACCGGATTCACCCCTTCTACATGGTCTACATCAGAGAAGATGGCGAAATTGTCTGCGATTACCTCAACCCGAAGAAATTGCTCGACACGATGCGTCTGCTTTGCCGTGGCAAGGGTGAGCCTTGTGCGGAGCTTTGTAAGCAATTCAATGATGAGACGGATGATGGACGCGAAATGGGTGAAATCTCTGAGCTGCTGAGCGAGGCGATCAATTCCATTATTGACGCAAAAGAAGAAAACGATATTGACAGTCTGTTCAAAAGCGGCGGCACATCTGCACTGCTCAGTGCAGTTTCGGGGCTGGATGATTTTGAGCTGATTTGCTTCTTAGTTGTGAAATAAGGATGGTTATATGAAAAATATTGTTGATTTTTTGAAGTTGCCCCCGCGCATACTTGGTGCTTTATCGGTTGCAAGCGGATTGCTGCTTTTTCTTCCGAATGTAATAATAGAGAAACTGTATATGACAAGTTTCCGCGACAAATACGGATTTGCAATTGGAATTGTATTTGTTGTATCGACATCAATTTTGGTAGTGTTTTTAGTTGTAATCATCGCAAAAAAGATCAAGGACAAATATTATAATAAGCGGCTGAAAAAAGCTCGGGTTGCTTATTTAAAGCGAATTGACGGCAACAAAGTAGAACTAATAAGGTATCTCCTTAATGAGCCTACTCATACAGCGATGCTTCCGATGCATGATGGGGTGGTTTTAGAATTGCAACATTTTTATGTCATTTTGCCTGCAGGATCAACCCATGCAGTAAATATGGCAGACCCGCAAATAAATTATTTTTTGCAGCCGTGGGTAATTGAAGAGATAGATGGTGATCCGGAACTAAAAGCTAAGTTTGGCAGGTGACTTTAAAAGTGGTAGGCTTTCCTCAAGCGACTGAATTTAACAAAAGAATACCGAAGCAGAAGTTCTATGAGAACCTTGAGGTTTCCCCTGCGTTGCGCCATGTGTTTGTCGATCAGATCCGGCTGGTGTACTGGCGAAACAAGCTGGCAGCGTCTACGCTGAATATTGCTGCGGGCGAAGCCGTGACCGAGATTGAAGTGTTCGAGGTGCGGCTGAACGATCTGCAGCTTGACGAAGCGGTGCTGAAACAAATCGACAAGGAAATCCCGTACCACATTCTCTTTATTCTGACTTGTGACGGCAAGGCTCAGGCGTGGATCGGCTACAAGGAGGCTGCCGCATCCGGCAGCAACGCCTTCAAGGTCAGCCGCTATTATCACACCGACTGGATGCCGGAGGATGAACTGCATCTTAGTATCGACGGCTTGAACATGGATGCTATCTATGAAAGCCTCGTTCGCCAGATTGCCGGGGACAAGCTGCAAACAGATTCCGGCGAGAGCCTGAAAGAATCTGTTGAGCGGGATGAAAAGAAGAAGCAGCTTGAAAAGCAGATTTCCGTGCTGGAAAACAAGATGAAGAAAGAGAAGCAGCTTAACCGGCGGATGGAAATGAACTCAGAGTTGAAGAGATTGAGAATGGAGAGCGAAAGAATTAAATGAAGATAAAAAAGATAGAACTGAACAACTTCAAGCGGTTTACCCATTTGAGCGTTGAGGACATACCCGAAACAACAAAGCTGGTAGTTTTAGTTGGTCCAAATGGTTCAGGAAAGACATCCTTTATGGAAGCGATGAACCATTACTATAAGTGTGCAGGATATAATGACGCAGGAGATTATCATTATCTAAGCAAAGCCGGCAATGTCGAAGAATTTAATTACTTTGAATGGAGAAGTAGAGCATTAAAACTTGTCAACATTGATTTTCATGAAGCAACATTCTCTAATACACTGGGAAACCACGACGATATTAAGGGACATTTCTATTTTAGAAGCGCATATAGGAATGAACCGGATTTCCAAATAGAATCCATGCAGAAGCAGCAAGATCCGACCAAATCGATTAGGCTTTCTTCACTGATTCAAAATGATCAAACAGTTTCCGCCAACTACCAGAGGCTCATTGCCAATGCAATCGTGGGCGTGTTTGACAATGCAAATGACACAAAAGTTGTCGCTACTTTGCGTGACGAACTGATTGGAAAAATTCAATCAGCACTTAAACGTGTATTCGAAGATTTGGAACTCTCATCGGTTGGTAATCCGCTGCAAAATGGTAACTTCTATTTTACTAAAGGAACCACTAAAAATTTCAGTTATCGCAATCTCTCGGCAGGAGAAAAATCTGCCTTTGATTTAATACTAGATATGGTTGTTCAGTCTAAATATTATCCTGATGCTATTTACTGTATTGACGAACCGGAAACGCATATGCACACCAAGTTGCAAGGTAGAGTCTTGCGGGAGCTGTATTTGCTTATTCCGGGTCAGTCACAGCTTTGGCTTTCAACACATTCGATTGGAATGCTTCAAGAGGCAGAGGAAATTGAAACGGAGCATCCGGGAACAGTTGCCTTCTTGGATTTCGGCGGACGAGACTTTGACACAGATCAAGTGATCCGCCCTGCAAGAATCGGGAAAGCGGTTATGGACAAGTTTTACGAACTCGCTTTTGGCGACTTTGCAAAACTAATGCTGCCTAAAACAATCGTGTTCTGTGAAGGTGACCCTAATGGTAAAACACGCAAGGATTTTGATAAGATAATTTACAGTACTATTTTCGCAGATACACATCCAGAGGCTTTCTTTATTTCGGGCGGCTCGTGTAACGATATAGAGAATATTGAAAAGACGCATGGAGAAATAATCAGTACACTACTCCAAAATTCCCAAATCATTAAAGTTGTTGACCGAGATGATCGTAGCCCGCAGGAAGTTGCCGACCTTGCCAAATCCGGTATAAGGGTTTTGAAAAGGCGTAATCTTGAATCCTATGTGCTTGATGATTCTGTGATCAAGAAATTGTGTGATAAAGTTGGGAAACCAGAAGAATGCGCCGCCTGTATACAAGAAAAGCAACAAGCACTCACAGACTCTGTTTCCAGAGATAATGCACCAGATGATTTCAAAAAAGCGAGTAGTGGGATATACCTCTCTCTTAAACGCCACCTTTCGCTCACGCAATGCGGGAATAACCCCGACCCATTTATGCGAGATACCCTTTCTCCTTTGATTACACCAGATATGGATGTATATAAGGAGTTGGAAGCAGAGATATTTGGAAACAACGATAACGGAGGAACTACCAATGGATAAACTACGCATGGAATCGCCGGATATGACGGCGCAGAACATAGAACGCATTGCTGCCCTTTTTCCGAACTGCATCACGGAAATGCTGGACGAGGAACACAGCACGCCGGAGAAGAAGGTGTACAAGCGGGCGGTCAATTTTGAGCTGCTGAAACAGATGCTTTCGCCGGACGTGGTGGACGGCGATGAGGCATACGAGTTCACATGGGTCGGCAAGAAGGCGGCTATCGTGGAAGCCAACAAGCCGATCCGGAAGACGCTTCGCCCGTGCGTGGCGGAGAGCAAGGACTGGGACAATACCGAAAACCTCTACATCGAGGGCGATAATCTGGAAGTCCTCAAGCTCTTGCAGGAAAGCTATCTCGGTAAGGTCAAGATGATCTATATTGATCCGCCGTACAACACCGGCAACGACTTCATCTATGCCGATGATTTCATGCGCTCGCAGGAAGAAGAAAACGCGCAGATGGGAATGTACGACGAGGACGAAAACCGCCTGTTCAAGAACACCGATTCCAACGGGCGCTTTCACTCCGACTGGTGCAGCATGATTTATTCCCGGTTGATGTTGGCGAGAAATCTGCTGACGGAGGATGGGGTTATCTTTATCAGTATTTCCGAGGACGAAATAGATAATCTAAAGAAAATTTGCGTTGAGATTTTTGGACAGCAAAATTATATAGCTACGCTTGTTAGAAAAACAAAAACAACATCTAATAACGGGAATCAGTTCGCCCCTTCCCATGAATATATAGTTGTTTGTGCAAAAAAGATTGCTTTATTAAATGGATTTAATGATACTGAAGCGCAAGAGGCGGAAGAGTATGTTAAACTATTCAAGTACGAAGATGAGTACAGTAAGTACAACGTCATTGGATTGTATCAACCAGCATTAAAACACGGCGGTTCTTCATATCCAATAAAATGTCCAGATGGAACTTTTGTTATCACACCGGATAAAAAACCTTGGCGTTGGAATGAACAAACTTTTCTTAAAAACAAGGCAGAAAACCGTGTTGTTTTTAAGGAAACAAAAACTTCACCATTGCTGACTCTCGATGGTAAACAAGCAAAATGGAACATCTATACCAAACTATACTTAAAAGAACGATTAGAAAGCGGGATGCGCCCAATTACTTTTATTGATAAATATACCAACTCAGAAGCAAGCAAAGAACTTATACAAATGAAAATCCCATTTGATTTTTCTAAACCGCGTAGACTAATACAGTATTTAATCAAGATATGCCTTGCATCTGAAGACACAACAATTCTCGACTTCTTCTCCGGCTCCGCCACCACCGCCCACGCCGTTATGCAGCTCAACGCTGAGGACGGCGGGCACCGCAAATTCATTATGGTACAGCTTCCCGAACCCTGTGACGAAACAAGCGAAGCCTACAAAGCAGGTTACAAGAACATCTGCGAAATTGGCAAGGAGCGCATCCGCCGCGCCGGTGAAAAGATCAAGTCTGAAATTGATGTTGTGCATAAAGATGACTACGCTGCGTTGGTGCAATCGCAGCAGTCTAATGATCAAAAAGTAATGACAGGATTTGATTCGCTGAAAAGTTCTGGCGTTCTTACAGAAAAGGGTTATACATATACGGACAAGGATACCAAGGACATTTCGCGTATAACCTATTCCGCCGAAAACCCCAATGATTTTTATCGTTTTCATCCCAATGCACTCGATGTCGGCTTCCGCGTTCTCAAGCTGGACGATACCAACATGAAGGATGTCTACTATGCGCCGGATGATTACGATCAGGGGATGCTCGCGGGTCTGGAATCCAACATCAAGGATGACCGCACCGACCTCGACCTGCTGTTTGGCTGCCTGATCGACTGGGGGCTGCCGCTGTCCCTGCCCTACAAGTCCGAGCAGTTGGGCAGCTGCACTGTCCATACCTACAATGACGGCGATCTGATCGCCTGTTTTGACGCGAATATTCCCGAAAGCGTGGTCAAGGAGATCGCACAGCGCAAGCCGCTCCGTGCTGTCTTCCGCGATTCCGGTTTTGCGTCCAGCCCGGAGAAGATCAATGTGTTTGAGATTTTCAAGCTCTATATGCCGGAGGACGCGGGCGACATTTCCAAGCGCGTGAGGGTGATTTGAGGAGGTTATACTGTGACACATTCCATGGAAGAAAAAATAAGGACAATAGACGGTTACATCGAGCATCTTGAAGACTCCATATCCACGGGCGATTCAAAAAAAGCGGAAAATCTCCAAACGGAGATTATAGCAGTTTATGAACCGGAAATTGATGGATTAAAAGTGAATTTAGACAATTATAATGTTTCACACCTTTATTCAAATAATCCTGTCGATTATATTGGAGATGCAAAACTGTTAAAAGCAAAGCTCCAAAATTACAAACTAAATCTTGCTTCCGGACTTTATAAGCCGTTTCAAGGTGCAGATGGGGCAGGGACAGTAACAGTAACGCAACACGTTAACCAAGATGTCTGTACGGAAGTAGTTATTACTCTTGATCAGGTGATTAGCAGCATACAAGATTTACCAGAAACTGAACTTTCGGCTGAAGATAAAGATATTCTTTCTGGCAAAATTGCTGCCATATCTTCTGAAAAGGACAAGGAAAAACGGTGGGAAAAAGTGAGCGGCACGTTGAAATGGATTGCGGAGAAAGGGCTTCAAGTTGGGATTGCAGCGTTACCATACATTGCTAAAGCATTGGAGGCAACCTCATGAAACTCCAATTCAAGCATCAAAAATTCCAGGCGGATGCGGCGAAAGCGGTTGTTGACGTCTTTGCCGGGCAGCCCTACCTCACGCCTACATATATGATGGACCGCGGTGATGGAAACTATCAGATTGGCTTGGAGGATGATACGGATTTTACAGGTTGGCGGAATGAACGCATTGTGCCGGAGCTTTCCGACAAGCTGATTCTGGAACATCTGCAAAAAGTGCAGCGCACCAATCAGATCAAGCCGTCGGACAAGCTGGAAGGTCGTTATAACCTGACAATTGAAATGGAAACCGGCGTCGGCAAGACCTATACCTACATCAAGACCATGTATGAGCTGAACAAGCACTATGGTTGGAGCAAGTTCATCGTGGTCGTGCCGAGCATCGCCATCCGCGAGGGCGTTTATAAGTCCTTTCAGGTGACGCAGGAGCATTTTGCGGAGGAATACGGCAAGAAGATCCGGTTCTTCATCTACAATTCTGCCCAGCTCACGGAAATTGACCGCTTTGCGTCGGATAGCTCCATAAACGTTATGATTATCAACTCTCAGGCGTTCAATGCCAAGGGCAAGGACGCGCGGCGCATTTACATGAAGCTGGACGAGTTCCGTTCCCGCCGCCCGATTGATATTATTGCAAAAACGAACCCGATTCTGATTATCGACGAGCCGCAGTCGGTCGAGGGCAAGCAAACAAAGGAACGCCTGAAAGAGTTTAATCCGCTGTTGACGCTACGCTACTCTGCCACTCATAAGTCGGACAGCATCTATAACATGGTGTACCGCCTTGACGCAATGGAAGCGTATAACAAGCGGCTGGTCAAGAAAATCGCCGTCAAGGGCATCACGGAGTCCGGCAGCACGGCAACCGAAGGCTTTGTCTATCTGGAAAGCATCAATCTTTCCAAAGCTGACCCGACGGCAACCATTCAGTTTGACTACATTGGAGCAAAGGGACTTCGCAAGAAAACCGCCACAGTCGGTATTGGCTACAACCTCTATGACAACTCCGGCGAGTCGGGCAAACTCGACGAGTACAAGGAAGGCTTTGTGGTCAAATCTATCGACGGACGCGACAACTCTGTGGAGTTCCTGAACGGCGTCAAAATCTTTGCCGGTGATGTGATCGGCAAGGTCAGTGAAGACCAGCTTCGACGCATTCAGATCCGTGAGACGATTCTTTCTCACTTGGAGCGGGAACGTCAGCTTTTCCATAAGGGCATCAAGGTTCTGTCGCTGTTCTTCATTGACGAGGTTGCGAAGTACAAGCAGTACGACGAGGCTGGGCATCCGTTCAACGGCATCTATGCAGATATGTTTGAGGAAGAGTACAACGACATTCTCAGCTCCATGCAGCGGGAAATTGGGGACGAGGACTACATACGGTATCTGGACGCAATTTCGGCCCATGACACCCATGCCGGTTACTTCTCCGTTGACAAAAAGGGCAAGATGACCGACAGCAAGCTTTCCGACAAGAAGGAAGGCACATCCGATGATATTGACGCCTATGACCTGATCATGAAGAACAAGGAACTGCTCCTGGATCGTGATCCCAAAAAGTCCCCAGTGCGTTTCATTTTCTCGCACTCCGCGCTGCGCGAAGGCTGGGACAACCCGAATGTGTTCCAGATTTGTACACTGAAACAAAGCAGCAGCGAGGTCCGCAAGCGGCAAGAGGTCGGTCGCGGTCTGCGCCTGTGCGTCAATCAGGACGGCGAGCGCATGGACGCCAACGTGCTTGGAAATGATGTGCAGTCCATCAATGTTCTGACAGTCATCGCCAGTGAGAGCTATGACAGCTTTGCAAAGGGCTTGCAGACTGAGCTTGCCGATGCAGTCGCAGGACGCCCCGTGGCTGTTACCGCTGATCTGTTCAAGGGCAAGGTCATTGTGGACGCCAGAGGCAACGAGCAGGTCGTGGACGGCGATACGGCGCAGGCGATTTATTTTGATTTGATTGTCAACGGCTATATCGACAAGAAGGGTGTACTGACCGATAAATATTATGCCGATAAAGCAAATGGTGCAATTCAGGTCGCGGAGGAAGTGGCGGACAGCCGCGATTCTGTAATCAATATTCTTGATTCCGTCTATGACAGCCGCGCTATGCAGCCGGAGAACGCCCGCGACAAGAACATCGAGCTGCAAGTTGATCCCGACAAGCTCGCCATGCCGGAGTTCAAAGCTCTCTGGAAACGCATTAGCCCGAAATCCGTGTATGTGGTGGACTTTGATACGGATGAACTTGTTGACAAGGCGATTGTTTCCATCAACCGAAATCTTCGTGTGCCGAAAATCTACTTCAAAGTTGAAACCGGCGCAATGGATGAGATCAAGTCGAGGGATTCTCTCCTTGACGGGAGTGCATTCTCGAAATCAAAGTCGTCTACTTATGACAGCAGCAAGCAAATCCGCGTGGGCAGCAGCGTGAAGTATGATCTGATCGGCAAGCTGGTCGGAGAGACCGGTTTGACACGAAAAGCAGTTGTTGCAATTCTGACCGGCATTGAGAAATCCGTTTTTGAGCAGTTCAAGTTCAATCCGGAAGAGTTTATCATCAAAGCGGCAGCTTTGATCAATGATGAAAAGGCAACTGCAATTATTCAGCACATCACTTACAATGTGCTGGATGAACATTACGACACGGACATTTTTACCGAACCGACCATCAAGGGCAAGCTCGGTACAAATGCAATGAAAGCGCAGCGGCATCTATACGATCATATCGTGTATGATTCCACAAACGAGCGCGATTTTGCGACCGATCTGGACACCAACACAGATGTTGCGGTTTATGTAAAGCTGCCGGACGGCTTCTATATCGCAACGCCGGTCGGACATTATAATCCGGACTGGGCGATTGCCTTCTATGAAGGCTCGGTGAAACACATTTATTTTGTTGCTGAAACAAAAGGAACACTGGATTCTATGCATTTTAATCATATCACGCCGGTTGAGCAGGCAAAAATCGACTGTGCCAGAGTGCACTTCAAGGCCATCAGCGACGGAAATGTTGTGTATGATGTGGTGGACAGTTACCAAACCTTGCTGGAAAAGGTAATGAAGTAGGTTGAAAACTCTATCATAAAGTTTCTTTTGCAATCAGAAGGGGGTGAGAGCAATATGCGCTGTCCGTGGTGCGGAAGTCCGATTATGATACGCGGGTCATCTTGGGAATGCGGCTGGTGCGGAGACTTTGGAAGTCTGCAAAGAACACCGGCAAAAAAGTCACCGAACACGGCGCAGATCACGTTGACGCTTTCCTTCGTCTATCATGTTGACCTACCCGAAACTTGGAGCGATTTGAAAAAGGCACTGAGGCAGATCGCGCCTAACAACACCTCACTCTCGCAGCTTCTCGGAAAAGTGTTGCTGCATCACATCTCAGTCGGCATCCAACACGCAGGAGCTTCGACGGATGAGAAGAGAGCGGAGGAACTGCGGACATTTCTACATAATACTCTTGAACTGAATCTGGGTGAAAGCGCAGACGAGATCATGCGCGATGCAAAACGCGGCGTTCTGTTCCGCGAGGAAGCCGCCCTTTCCGAAACGGACTGCGGCACGTTCTGGACGGAACTGCTCTCGACGCGCCCGGTAGAAGACTACTACAACCGCGTCGATCCGGACGGCTTATTCGAGCTTTTCTCCGAATTGTCTTCTGCCTATGCTTACTTCGGCGGGAAAAAGGATGAGGAAATGGGCGAAGCGCAGGACTACCGGAATGCGCTGGAAGAAGCCTATCACACCCATTGGCAGAACAAGGTGCTGCTGCACCCAGACGTGGAGCGCGCCAAACGTCTCTTGGCGCAGGGCAAGTTTCCGGATTACGAGGATATTTGCCGCGAGATTTTGCTGGTCGAATACCCAGAGGAAGTTCCGCATGAAACCGCCGAGGATTTCGATGAATTGTCGTGGAACCGCATTTTGGACGATGTGTTTGCAGACGAGCCGGAAAAAGGCATGGAGATGTGGCAGCGGCTTCTGGACATCGCAGAACCGTCTCTGAAAACCGACGCTAAAACTGCCGAAAAACTTCTCCCAGATTGGGATTGGCTGGATTCTCCAACCGACGATCAGGCGCTTCCACTTTTGGTCGCGTTGGATGACGAGCGGTTTGTATCACAGCTTTTTGAAAGCGCGTACCTCGACAGATTGCAGTTCCATGTTCTGGAGATCTGTCGGGATTGTGGGGAGGAAACGCTGGCGCGGCATTGTATGGACCTTGCACTGAAAAATCCCTGTCTGGAGGAGCAGTGGAGGAAACGGTATACACAGGTCCTTGCGGCTGCACCTTCTTCAAAAC
>ERZ780137.636-NODE-636-length-27827-cov-3.811033_pt1 | contig 27827 bp, 27 predicted proteins | sample MGYA00511020_ERZ780137 | MGnify/ENA primary metagenome ERZ780137 (study PRJEB29588, sample SAMEA2157917) | human gut metagenome | biome: human gut; feature: human-associated habitat; material: faeces | place: Denmark | collected 2008/2010 ... | reverse complement strand
TATATTAAAAGAATTGAGAAGACGATTCTTTTATCTTGGGCTGAATGTTCATTCAGTTTTACCAATGTGACACACATTTATATAAAGCAGGCTTGTATTTGATTTTTTTTAATGCTAATATACTCTTATAAAAACATAAAAATAGTATATGTGCACACGGATATCAGCCTGCAAAGAAGAGGAGGATATCTATGGCAGAGAAGAAAGACAATGTAGCAGTTAAGTTTAAGGATAATGTATTTTGTATGATTTACAGGGATAAGAAAAATCTTCTTGAATTGTATAATGCACTCAACAATTCAAATTATGAAGATGTGGATGCTTTGGAAGTTACAACATTAAACGGCGGCTCATATATGAAATATAAAAATGATGCGTCATTTTTACTTAGCATGAATTTATATATGTTTGAACAGCAGTCAAGCAAAAACCCCAATATGCCATTAAGATTTTTGCACTATTTATCAGACGTATACAGGGAAATGTATAGTAATGATTTGCTTCATAGAAGGAGTATGATAAAGCTTCCGGTTCCACATTTTATAACATTTTATAATGGCAGAGAAAAGTGGATTGATAATGAGGAAATAATACGATTATCTGATATGTTTGAAAATTATGTAAATAATCCACAAATAGAACTTAAAGTACGTGTTATAAATATTAATGGAGATGCAGCGATTCTTGACAGATGTAAGAGTCTTCGTGATTACATGACATTCGTTGAAAAGGTAAGATATAAGACTGATTTTGAAAATATAGATATCAGGACTGCAGTAATGACAGCAATGGATGAATGTATGAAAGATGATATACTTGTCGATTTCTTTGAGGAGCACAGAGCGGAGGTAATTGAAGTGAGTATATATGATTATGATGAAGAAAAGGTAAGAAAAATATTGGCTGAAGAAGCAAAAGAAGAAGGAAGACAAGAAGGAAGACAAGAAGGAAGAGAAAAAGGAAGACAAGAAGGAAGGGAAGAGGGAAAAAAAGAAGGGGAAAAATTGGCTAAGATTAATCTTGTTATAAAGAAAGTTAAAAGGGGCAAGCCATTATCAATAATAGCATCTGAGCTTGAGGAAGAAGAGGATGACATGAAGCCAATGTATGATGCGGTAACAGCTTCGGCTCCAGAGTATAATATAGATGAGATTAAAGAAAAACTTAAAACGAACTGATACAGACAAAGCAATGCCGGCGGGATATACCACTGGCATTGCTTTTTAATAAGCTGTTTTATAAATAGACTGTACAAAATAATGGTGCAATATTGCACGAAAGATATGGAAAGCAGGCAGATACTGCATTTAAGTTAGAGATGATTAACAGGAATTAGTCGTAATCTAACAACGCAATAATTAGACATTTAAGGAGGAGAAAGGAATAATGGTAAATGTCAAAGTAACAACAAAAAGATGTGTTTAGGCAGTAATGGCATTTTTGATGGCTGCTATGCTTGTACTAGGAGTAAGTGCAAGTCCTTTAACACAGGTTTTTGCAGCATCTGCAACTAAGAAATTAAAAAGTGGTGACGTTACCGCCGAACTGGATAAAAGTTGTGCAGCAACGAATGTTTCTGTAGATATTTAAGACCGCAGCAGAAGGACTTCATGATTTTACAGATGGTCCATATGTGCATAATTATCTTGATTATATGTTTGGTGATAACGGCTTGTCGGGAATAATCAACTTAACAGATAAAGATGGAAATAAGGTTGAGTATACAGGAACAATCAAAGTTACATATACACTTCCTGACGATTGGAATCTTAATTATGGAAATAAGGCATTGACGGTATCTGGATCATCGCTTGGGGATTATAAATTTTTAAGATGAAGAGAAAGTTCGGTGGGCATTGGAAATAACCAATACATATAAACATAAAGATAAAGCTGTAGCCAATCTTTCAGGAGGGCAGAAGCAGCGTGTATTTATAGCGATGGCACTTGCACAGGACACAAAAGTGCTCTTTCTTGACGAGCCGACAACATATCTTGACATAAGATACCAGCTTCAGATATTAAAGCTTATACGACGGCTTAACAAAGAATTTGGCATGACAATAGTAATGGTTCTTCATGATATTAACCAGGCTCTTTATTACAGTGATGAAATTGCGGCAATGAGAGATGGACAAATTGCAGCAAAAGGAAAACCGGATGAGATTATAACATCAGAGCTTATAAATAAAGTATACGGTGTTAATCTTGATGTTGAAATCCATAATAATAAGCTGTTTGTAATATCATGGAATTAAGATAATTACAGGTGTAAAAGATAATGCATTTGGTATAGTCTGAAACTATGTCAAACGCATTAATTTATGTATTATACAAATTTGAATTACGATGTTAGCATAAAACCAATGACACAAAACAAGGAGGCTAAAATCCTCTCCTCATCATAGGATTCGGATTTTTGCTTCGCAAAAACAAGGAGGATTTTATGAAGGCATCGGTAATTGGTTTTCCACGAGTTGGAACATTAAGAGAGCTTAAATTTGCAACAGAAAAGTTTTTCAGAGGAGAGATAAATGAAGATGAATTGAAGCTGATATCCGGGAAGATAAGAAAGAACCAATGGCTGTTACAGAGCAGCAAAGGAATTGATTATATTGCGTCAAATGATTTTTCATTTTATGATAATCTGCTTGATACAGCAGTATTATTTAATATTATTCCCGAAAGATATGTTAATCTTGATGTATCACCTATGTGGAGATATTTTGCAATGGCGAGAGGATATCAGGGCGAAGCCGGAGATGTAAAAGCACTTGCAATGAAAAAGTGGTTTAATACCAATTATCATTATATGGTTCCTGAAATTGAGGATGATACACAGATTAAACTTGCAGGAAGCAAGCCGTTTGATGAATATGAAGAGGCAAAAGCGGCAGGGGTTAAGACAAAGCCTGTTATTGCGGGACCATTCACTCTTTTAAAGCTTTTAAAATATACAGGAAGTAAAAAATGTGATGATTATGTAGATGAATTAATTAATGCGTATAAATCGTATGTCAGTAAATTTGAAAAGCTTGGAGCAGAATGGATTCAGTTTGATGAGCCATTTCTTGTACATGATCTGACAAATGATGATGTAGCATTATTTGAAAAAATATATAAAGAACTCCTTAAATGCAAGGGGAGTATAAAAGTTCTTTTACAGACATATTTTGGAGATATAAGAGACTGCTATGAAAATGTAGTAAAACTGGATTTTGACGGAATTGGACTTGATTTTATCGAGGGCAGAAAGACAATAGAACTTGTTGAAAAATATGGTTTTCCAAATGATAAAGTTTTATTTGCCGGTCTGGTTAATGGAAAGAATATATGGAAGAACAATTATAAGAAGACACTTGAAACAGTTTCTGGATTAAAAAATGCAGGAATCAATGTTGTTATCGGTACATCTTGTTCACTTCTTCATGTACCGTATACACTTGAAAATGAGAGCAGGCTTTCAGAAGATTATACAAAGCATCTTTCATTTGCAGTTGAAAAACTTACAGAACTTTCACAGTTAAAGAATCTTGCAGATAATAAAAATCCTGAAAGTGAAAAGGCATATAATGATAATATTGAACTTTTTAGCATAAAAAGAGTGAATAGTTTTAATGATAAGGTAAAAAAGAGAGTAGCTGATATTAAGGAATCGGATTTTGTGAGACTTCCGGCATTTAACGAAAGGGAAAAGATACAGAAAGTCGAATTCGGACTTCCGATGTTTCCTACGACAACAATTGGTTCATTTCCACAGACAGCTGATGTAAAAGCTAACAGAAGTGCTTATAAGAAAAATGAGATATCAAAAGAAGAGTACGTTGATTTTAATAAGAAAAAGATTGCAGAATGGGTAAAAATCCAGGAAGATCTTGATATAGATGTACTTGTTCACGGCGAGTTTGAAAGAAATGATATGGTTGAATATTTTGGTGAGCAGCTTGATGGATATGTGTTTACTGAAAAGGCATGGGTACAGTCTTATGGTACACGATGTGTTAAGCCGCCGGTAATCTGGGGAGATGTATCAAGAAATCATCCTATGACGGTTGATTGGTCCGTATATGCACAGAGTCTTACAGATAGACCGATGAAGGGGATGCTTACAGGTCCGGTTACAATTCTTAACTGGTCATTTCCAAGAGAAGATGTTTCAATAAAAGAGAGCACATATCAGATTGCACTTGCGATAAGAGATGAGGTGCTTGACCTTGAAAAAGCAGGAATAAGTGTAATTCAGGTTGATGAGGCAGCACTTCGTGAAAAGCTTCCACTTAGAAAGACTGACTGGTACAGCCAGTATCTTGATTGGGCAATTCCATCATTCAGACTTGTACACAGCGGTGTAAAAGCAGAAACACAGATTCATACACATATGTGTTATTCGGAATTTACAGATATTATAACTGCTATTGATGATATGGATGCAGATGTTATAACTTTTGAGGCATCACGTTCAGATTTACAGATACTTGATTCTCTTAAAGAAAATAATTTTAAGACAGAAGTAGGACCTGGCGTATATGATATTCATTCGCCAAGAGTGCCTTCAACAGATGAGATTAAATCAGCTCTAAAGAAGATGCTTGAAAAAATAGATGCAGATAAATTATGGGTAAATCCGGACTGTGGACTTAAAACAAGAGGGGAAAAAGAGACGCTTGCAAGTCTTTATAATCTTGTAAAAGCAGCAAAAGAATTAAGAGAAGAATATAAGTAGAATTAACGGGTCATGGTAAAGTAGCAATAAAGGACTATATAATATAATGAAAGACTTGCAAATCATTTTTTGTTGACAAAAATTCGATTTTTGCAAGTCTTTTTTTAACAAAAATGGCACAAAAATACATTTTAATAATTATTAAAATTGTATGAAATGCACAAATCTAATTTCTAATGTGAAAAATTTATCAATATCGCAAAAAAAGGACTTGTAAAACATTTTCGGAGTGATAAAATAACCACGATTGGAGTTAATATATTACAATCTGGAGGTGATAAAACAAATGGGCAATTTGACAGAGTCTCTGATGGAAGAGCTGAATTGTGAAACAGTATTCACTATTCCGATATTTGGAGGTATTGGTGTATCTGAATCTGTTGTTGTAACGTGGATTATCATGGCAGTTATGGTGCTTGTAGCATTCATACTTACGAGAAATCTTCGTATTGACCACATCAGCAAAAGACAGGCAGTGGCTGAGACAATTGTTACCAAGCTGACAGGTATGGTTGAGGACATGACAGGTCCTGAGGGCAAGAGATATGTACCGTATCTTACAACTGTGCTTGTTTATATCGGATTAGCCAATATTATTGGTCTTTTCGGTTTCAAATCCCCAACTAAGGACTTGAATGTAACAGCAGCATTGGCAATTATGAGTATCGTCTTAGTTGAAGGTGCAGGAATATATCAGAGAGGTGTTAAGAAGTGGTTACATAAGTTTACAGAACCGATAGCAATCGTAACACCAATTAATATTCTTGAGGTCTTTACAAGACCATTATCGCTTTGTATGCGACTTTTTGGTAACGTATTAGGTTCTTACGTTATTATGGAACTTTTAAAAATCGTTGTTCCTATCGTGGTTCCGGCAGCATTCTGCCTCTACTTTGATATATTTGACGGTTTGCTTCAGGCATATGTTTTCGTATTCCTGACTTCGCTTTATATTAAAGAAGCAATTGAATAAAGCAAAACAATTTAATTAATGATTTTAAACAAAACAAATTTTTGCATCGGTTACAGATAAGTGATGCATTTGAATGAATGGAGGAAATTATTATGAATACATTAATAGCAATTGGTGCAGGTATTGCAGTTTTAGGCGGTCTCGGTGCTGGTATCGGTATCGGTATTGCAACAGGTAAGGCATCAGAGGCAGTTGCAAGACAGCCGGAGGCAGAAGGTAAGATTAGTAAGACATTGATTCTTGGTTGTGCTCTTGCAGAGGCAACTGCTATTTATGGTTTCGTTATCGCATTGATGATTATTATTATGTTACAGTAATTTGAAAGGCAGGTTGGTAAAATGCTCCGTTTAGATTGGAATTTATTATTTACCGTAATCAATCTTTTACTGCTTTTCGTTTTGATGAAGATATTTTTGTTCAAGCCGGTTCAGAAGATTATAGCTGCAAGACAGGCAGAAGCTGACAAGCAGTTTGATGAAGCTGCTGCAAAACAGGCAGAAGCTGATGGATTAAAGGCTCAGTATGCAAAGTCAATTGCAAGCGTTGAAGAAGAAAAGAGCAAGGCTATGCAGGAGACAATGAAAAAAGCTGATGCTGAATACCAGAGAATTGTTGGTGATGCAGAGAGCAAGGCTAAGCAGATTAAAGAAGATGCGGCTGTTGAGGCTGAGAATCAGAAGACTCAGATATTAAAGAAAGCTGAGAAAGAGATTGCCGATATGGTAGTTGATGCAGCGGTAAAGGTTGTTGGAAAGAACAGTGGAGCTGACGTTGACAGTTCTCTTTATAATGAATTTTTAGATAAAGCAGGTGATAAACAGTGACACAGGCAGCGATTGATTATGCGACAAGTTTACGCAAAACAGAAACTCCTAAGGAATTACTGCAGCAGGTAAAAGATGTTCTCGAGGCTGTGCCGCAGGTACGTTCGGAATTTGAAGATCCAACAGTATCTATTGAGAAAAAACACCTGATTATTGACAGAGTATTTCCTAAGGAAATCAGAGATTTTTTAAAGATATTATGTGATAACATGGATTTCGGGCTGTTTGATGAAATATGCACAGCTTATGATGAACTTGGAAGAAAGCCTGAAGCAAAAGAAAATCAGGCACAGTTAATCTATGTTACAGCTCCAACAGATGAGCAGTTAGAAGGTATTAAGGCATTTCTTGCAAAAGAATTCCACAATCCTGATATGGAACTTACATTAAAAGAAGATAAGTCTATTAAGAGTGGTTTCGTACTGCGTGTCGGAACAAGAGAGTTCGACTGGAGTGAAAAAGGAAGAATTGAGCAGCTTGAGAACAGAATAGCAAAGGCTGTTAATTCTTCAAGAAATACTACATTTAGTGAAGAAAGCATCGTTTCTATACTTAAAAGTTCTATTGATGATTTTGAACTTGAAGCAAAAGACAAGGAAATTGGTGTTGTAAACTGGGTTGGTGATGGTATTGCCAATGTTGATGGTATTGATCATGCATTTTACGGCGAAATTGTTGTATTTGACTGCGGCGTAAAAGGAATGGTACAGGATGTAAGAAGAGATGAAATCGGTGTTATCCTCTTTGGCCGTGATACAGACATCAAAGAGGGAACAAGAGTTATACGTACAGGTAAGATGGCAGGTATTCCTGTAGGCGAAGCCTTCGAGGGAAGAATTATTGATGCACTCGGTGCACCACTTGACGGACAGGGTGATATCGAATCTGTAGGTTTCAGACCGATAGAGTTTCCGGCACCAAGTATTGTTGACAGAAAGTCAGTTACTGTACCAATGGAAACAGGTATTCTTTCAATTGATTCAATGTTCCCAATCGGACGTGGACAGAGAGAGTTAATTATCGGTGACCGTCAGACAGGTAAGACTTCTATTGCGATGGATACAATTCTTAACCAGAAAGGTAAAGATGTTGTTTGTATTTATGTTGCAATAGGACAGAAAGCATCTACAATAGCAAAGCTTGTTAATACATTAAAGAAAAATGATGCAATGTCCTATACAATTATTGTATCAGCTACAGCATCAGACCCGGCTCCGCTTCAGTATATTGCACCATATTCAGGTACAGCACTTGCAGAGTATTTTATGTATCAGGGCAAAGATGTATTAATCGTATATGATGACCTTTCAAAGCATGCGGTTGCATATCGTGCAATTTCATTATTGCTTGAACGTTCTCCGGGACGTGAGGCTTATCCTGGTGATGTATTCTATCTTCATTCAAGACTTCTTGAACGTTCAAGCCGTCTTACACCGGAAGCAGGCGGTGGCTCAATCACAGCACTTCCTATAATAGAGACACAGGCAGGAGATGTATCAGCATATATTCCTACTAACGTAATTTCTATTACAGATGGACAGATATTCCTTGAAAGTGAGCTTTTCTTTGCAGGTCAGAGACCAGCCGTTAATGTAGGTCTTTCAGTATCACGTGTTGGTGGTGCTGCACAGACTAAGGCTATGAAGAAAGCTGCCGGAAGTATCCGTATCGATTTGGCACAGTACAGAGAGATGGAAGTATTTACACAGTTCTCTTCTGACCTTGATGAAAGTACAAAGAAACAGCTTGCTCACGGCAAAGCTTTGATGGAATTATTAAAACAGCCGCTCGGACATCCAATGAGCATGGCAGAACAGGTTATAACTCTTGTTGCAGCAAATGCACACGTATTCAGTGATTTGGAAGCAGCACAGGTTAAGCCTTTCCAGAAAGAAATGCTTGCAGATTTCAATATGAATCACACTGATATTATTAATCAGCTTGAGACAACAAAGTCATTATCAGATGATATAAAAGATTCTATCGTAAAAGCAGCAGAGAGTTTCAAGGCTGTAAAAATGCCTAAGAGTGTGGAAAGTGAAACAATGACAGAGTAATACGGAGTGATGTGTTATGGCTAGTGCAAAGGAAATTCAAAACAGAATAAGAAGCATTCAGGACACAATGAAAATCACAAGAGCAATGTATATGATGTCTTCAATGAAGCTTAGAAAAGCAAAACAGCAGCTTGAAGATACAGAACCGTATTTCTTCGGTTTGCAGGAACAGATTTCAAGTATACTTTATCACTTTCCGGATATGGAACATATATACTTTGATAACAGAAGCAAAGACCAGCATGAAGTTGTCAAGAAAAAGGCATTTATAGTGCTTACAGGCGATAAGGGTATGGCAGGTGCTTATAACCATAATGTTATAAAAGAAGCACAGAGATTGTGTGATGAGTCGGATGAATATAAATTATATGTTGTCGGTGAATTGGGAAGACAGTATTTTGCAGGACAGGGTTATCCTGTGGATGACGATTTCCGGTATACGGCAACTAATCCGTCAGTTCATCGTGCGAGAGTTATATCTGAACTTATTGTTGAGCTTTATAAAGAAGAAGTATTTGATGAGGTATACGTTATCTATACAAAAATGGTGAGCAGCATCAGCGAGGAAGTTGAAGTACAACAGCTTCTTCCGTTAAAACCTCACCAGTTTATTAAGCAGGAAATGCTTGATAGTGCAATGAAGAAACGTGGTAACAGTTATAACAGTAATGAAAATCCAGATGGTAAATCATCAGAAGATGACAGCGATGATTATAAAAAAGGAGCTTATGAAAATGATGGCGATTTCTTTATATATCCATCACCTAAAAAAGTCCTTAAAAAACTGGTATATAACTATGTTACAGGATTTATGTATGGTGCTTTAGTTGAGGCTTCAGCCAGTGAGGAGAATGCCCGAATGATGGCGATGCAGTCCGCCACAAACAATGCCGAGGAAATGTTAAAAGAATTATCGGTTGAGTATAACAGAGTAAGACAGGCTGCAATTACACAGGAAATCACTGAGGTAATCGGTGGTGCCAAGGCTTTGAAAAAGAAAAAGAAGAAGCAAGTGAGGTGAGACTTACAACTATGGAAAATATAGGTAAGATTGTACAGGTTTCAGGACCTGTAGTTGACGTAGAGTTTAGTGATAACAATCTTCCGTCTATCAAGGATGCACTTTATGTTATTAACAATGGTAAAAAGTGCGTTATGGAGGTATCACAGCATATAGGACATAATACTGTCCGCTGTATTATGCTTGCAGCCAGTGAAGGTCTTTGCCGTGATATGAAGGTAGTAGCTACTGGTTCTGCAATTGAAGTCCCTGTAGGTGAGAAAACACTTGGAAGACTTTTTAATGTTCTCGGTGATACTATTGATGGTGGTGAGAGTCTCGAAAATGAGACACATTGGTCAATCCACAGAGAACCACCTACATTTGAGGACCAGAGTCCGGTAGTAGAGATGCTTGAGACAGGTATTAAAGTTATCGATTTGCTTGCCCCTTATGCAAAAGGTGGTAAGATTGGTTTGTTCGGCGGTGCCGGTGTTGGTAAGACAGTTCTTATTCAGGAGCTTATTCATAATATAGCAACTGAGAGAGGTGGATATTCTATATTTACCGGTGTTGGTGAACGTTCAAGAGAGGGTAATGACCTCTGGACAGAAATGAAAGAGTCAGGAGTTCTTGATAAAACAGCGTTAGTGTTTGGTCAGATGAATGAACCACCTGGAGCTCGTATGAGAGTTGCAGAGACAGGTCTTACAATGGCTGAATACTTCAGAGATGTTAAGAAGCAGGATGTGCTTTTGTTTATTGATAACATCTTCCGTTTTGTTCAGGCTGGTTCGGAAGTTTCAGCACTTCTCGGACGTATGCCTTCAGCCGTTGGTTATCAGCCTACACTTGCTAATGATGTAGGTGAACTTCAGGAGAGAATCGCTTCTACAAAGGATGGTTCTGTTACATCAGTACAGGCTGTCTATGTACCTGCCGATGACCTTACTGACCCGGCTCCTGCAACAACATTTGCACATCTTGATGCAACAACAGTTCTTTCAAGAAAGATTGTAGAACAGGGTATTTATCCTGCTGTTGATCCACTTGAATCATCATCAAGAATTCTTGAAGCTGATGTTGTCGGTGAAGAACATTACAATGTTGCAAGACGTGTTCAGGAGATATTACAGAAGTACAGAGAACTTCAGGATATTATTGCAATTCTTGGTATGGAAGAGCTTTCAGATGAAGATAAGCTTACTGTATACAGAGCAAGAAAGGTTCAGAGATTCCTTTCTCAGCCATTCTTTGTAGCAGAAAACTTCACAGGTACTCCGGGACGTTTCGTTCCTGTTAAAGAGACGATTGAAGGATTCAAAGCTATTCTTGATGGTGAGATGGATGACTATCCTGAGGCAGCATTCTTTAACGTAGGTAATATTGATGACGTTAAGGCAAAAGCTGAACAGATGGCTAAGAATTAAGAGAGGTGTCATGTATGAGCACTTTTTCATTGAAAATAGTAGCCTGCAATAAGGTTTTTTATGACGGAGAATGTGAGATACTTATATATCCTGCTTATGATGGTCAGATGGCAATCATGGCAAATCATGAGCAGATGACATCTACAGTTGAAATTGGTGAAATCAAATTCAAGCTTCCTGACGGAACATGGATGAATGCTATTGTTTCAGATGGACTTGTTGAGGTTGACCATAACAAAGTCGATGTTTTGGTATATTCGGCAGAAAAGCCGGAAGAAATTGATAAATTCCGTGCCGAAGCAGCGTTGGAAAGAGCTAAGGAACAGCTCAGAACAAAGCAAAGCATAATGGAATATCATATTTCGCAGGCATCGTTATCAAGAGCTATGGCACGATTAAAAGGTGCACGCGGCTACAAGTAAAATCAGATTAAACAGACTGTAGCAGGCTGTTTGTGAGAATAATCGGGGACATGTGTTTATACATGTCCCCGATTGTTTTCTGCTTTCATATATTTTCTGTAGTGAAGCGGCATGTTACTCTGTTGAAGTTTTGGATTGCATCGCTCTTTTATAGCTATAGTGTCAAAAAATGTTTTCCAAAGATTCTGGAAGCCTTTTTCTGTGTCTGATAATACAGAAAAATTTGCAAGTTCACTTTCTGTGAGATAAGAAAAAAACACAGGCTTTGAAGCTTCATGTATGGCAGCGAAGTTTCGTCCGGTATCAAGTATTATCCAGTTTTCACAGTGTAATCTGTCAGCAAAGTGCTCACTTATAAGAGGAATTATATTACTCTTTGGTTCTATGCGGCTTACAAGTACACTGTTGGCAAGTTCTTCAAATCGTACAAATTCCAAAAAGCTATGTGACTCACGTCCGACCTGTTTATCAATATTAAATATCTTTAGTACATCATCATCGTGGAGCATATTTATAATAGCCGGACCCGTTTTAAAAGCCTTTTTTAAAAATGAGTATATATATGAGGCACGTTCTTCTTCATATGAGAGTGCGGTTCTGTATATATAAAAATAAATATCCCAAGACAGCTTTCTAATTATAGTATTATGTACTTTTAATGCAAGTTCATAGTCAGTGTCTGTATCTACATAGCTTTCAAAAAAAGATAATGAAGATGAGCTGCTGCGGATTCTTACATCTGTTGTTTTGGGGTTATTATCCCATGCCTTGTAAATTGCAGTGAAAATGCCTTCTATAGTGTCATCACAAAGATAAATAGTTTTATTGGTAATATCTGTATCATTCATAAGATTAAACTCCGCTTTTTATATTATAATCATCAAATAAAGACATCTGTCTGTAAGTATCATGGCTGCTTATCTCATAATTCTTACGTTGTTCAGAACTTATAAGATTGTTGGTGATAAAGTTCTGTTCAATATGCATATTTGTATACATCATGTGTCCCTGACAAGTTATGAAATATATGGCACGTTTAAGCACAACACCGATTTTTTTCAAATCGTTAAAATCAAGCTTTGCACTGCGTCTTGCACGCACAATACGTCTTGCGGAATTGACGCCGATACCGGGAACACGCAGAAGTGTATAGTAATCGGCACGGTTAATCTCGACAGGAAAATGTTCCAGATGCCGTATTGCCCAGTCACACTTAGGGTCAATGAAAATATTAAAATTAGGCTTTTCGGGGCTTAAAAGTTCAGCTGACTTAAAACCATAAAAACGCATAAGCCAGTCAGCCTGATAGAGGCGGTGTTCGCGAAGCAGCGGAACGTCTGACGAATCATTCTGGATTGGAAGAGTGTCATCATTATTGACATTGACAAAGGCAGAGTAATATACACGCTTTAAATCATATTGTTTATATAATGCTTCTGCTATAGTGACTATATGATAATCGCTCTCAGGTGTTGCACCTATAATCATCTGTGTGCTTTGTCCAGCGGGAACAAATGAATTGTTTACCGTGCGGACTGTAGAAAGATTGCGTGTGTTGCTGCCTGATATGATGCCTGGAGCATGAAAACGGTCTGCTGTGCTTATGTGGTTATTATAAAAATTACTGTCAGAATTATCAGGAGTGTTATCGGTAGTGCTGCCGGGAAGAGAGGCAGTCTTATTATCAATAAGAGGAAGCTCACGGCTCTTATATATGCCATTCTGAATCTGACGCATAGGAGTGAGAATAGTTTTGCGGCTCTTGTGCGGTGCAAGTAAGGCAAGTCCGTCAGCAGTCGGAAGCTCAAGATTGACACTCATTCTGTCAGCATACATACCAGCAGCTTCAATAAGGTCAGCCGCTGCACCCGGTATGGCCTTCAGGTGTATATATCCGCCAAAATGGTACTTCTCGCGTAAAAGATAAACAGTCTCTACAAGCTGGCTCATAGTATAGTTGGGATTGTGCGTTATGCCGGAACTTAAAAAAAGACCTTCGATATAGTTGCGGCGGTAAAACTGCATTGTGAGAGTGCATACTTCCTCAGGCGTAAAACTGGTGCGTACAGTATCGTTATCAGAGCGGTTGATACAATAGCGGCAGTTAAAAATACACTCATTAGTAAAAAGGATCTTCAAAAGAGAGATACAACGTCCATCAGCAGCAAAACTGTGACATATGCCGCATGCTTTGGAATTGCCTATTCCTTTGCCGTTATTCTTACGGTCAACGCCGCTTGAACTGCATGATACATCAAACTTTGCGGCGTCTCCGAGAATTCTTAACTTTTCTGTTAAATCCATATCATATTGAATAACCATCATGCTGCCTCCGGTAAAATAAAAATAAAACGAACATTTGTTTGATATAATAATAACACACGAACATACGTTTGTAAATATGCAAATTAAAAATTAAGTATAAAAATTTTATTTTGGAACAATACTGTAATTGTTCGTGATAATAAATTATTGGGGAGGCATATATGGCAGAGTTATCAGAAAAAGAACTTTCGGCAATAAATGATTGCCTTAAAGAAGAAGAACTTCTTGTAAAAAAATTTAAAATGCTTGCAGAGCACGCGGAAGATGACAAAGTAAAAAATTGTTTTAAAGAAATTTCCGATAAGCATCAGGGACATTTCAATATGCTTTACAATCAACTTTAATAAAAAGGAGGCAATTTGACATGGAGACAGTTTACGGCGAAAAAGAAGCTCTTGATGATGCACTTACATCAGTAAAAACAGCGACAGGTAATTACAACACATTTTCTAATGAATGTGTGCATGAAAATGTAAGAAACGTAATGTTAAAGATATTAGAGCAGGAGCATGAAATTCAGGATGATGTTTTTAAGATTATGCATGATAAAGGTTTATATCCTACTCCAGAGGCGGAGAGCAAGAAGGTAGAACAGGCAAAACAGAAATTTGCATGCTCTTATAAAGAGATATAGGAATGGAATAATAAGTTCTATTAAAAATTTATTAATTACCCTATAAAAATATTGAGATTTTCAAAATATTTGATATAATTAACTTTATTGTTTAAGCGGCAGTCCCGAACCAATGAATTAGCTTTGGCTGGCTGCCGCAATAATAGTTTATGAAAATGGAGAATATTTTATGAAACCAATAGGAGTAGTTACAGACAGTCATAGCGGAATATCACCGGAAGAAGCTGAGCAATTGGGAGTAAAAGTGCTTCCAATGCCTTTTTATGTGGATAACCGGTGTTGTTATGAGGGGGTGACATTCACAAGGGAAGAATTTCTTGAAAAACTGAGAAATGGAGCAAAGGTGAGTACATCGCAGCCGTCACCGCTTGAAGTGATGAAGTTCTGGGATGAGGCATTGACAGAATTTGAGCAGATTATTTACATACCGATAAGCAGCGGACTCAGTGGTTCGTGTTCGACAGCATCAATGCTTGCTTCAGACGAAAAATATGAGAACAAGGTGTTTGTAGTAGATAATGGCAGGGTTTCAGCACCGCTTCGCCGCTCTGTTCTTGATGCACTTGAACTTATAGAAAAGGGATATGTAGCACCATGGATAAAAAAGATGCTGGAATCATCAAGGTCAGATATGGTTATATATGTCGGTGTTGAAACGCTGGAAAATCTTAAACGCGGTGGAAGAATATCAGCTGCTTCAGCGGCACTTGGCACAGTTCTGAATATTAAGCCTGTCCTGAAATTTGATGTAAGTACGCTTGATGTGTATCAGAAGTGCAGAGGTTTTAATAAGGCAAGAAAAGTCATGATAGAAGCAATGAAAAATGACTTGAATACAAAGTTTGAAAAATGGTATAAAGCAGGTAAAGTCAATCTTCTTGCAGCATCAAGTGCATCGCCGGAAGTTACAAAAGAGTGGGAGGCACAGATTCGTGAAGAGTTTCCGGGAATGGATGTAAGATGTGATGATTTATCAATGGGAGTTGCATGCCACATTGGATATGGCGGACTCGGGATAGGATGTTCATGCTGTCCTGATGCAGCATTGGACTAAATTAAATACCAATGTTAAAAATGCCTTAAAAGAGTTGAAAATGTAAAGTATTTGCTTTATAATTTAACGGAAAATGCAATTAAATTTATAAACTATACTTTGCGAAAGAAGGCTAAAATATGGCAAATAGAAAAGGCGTTAAAGTAAAACGCAGACGTGATGTTCAGATTAAAAAAGTGAAAAAATATATATCAAAGCATATATATTCATTTGTATGCGGAGGTGCTTTGCTTCTCGTACTGCTTATTGTGATAGCAGTTGCAATAGGAATTAGTCTTCATAAGACAGTCAATGCTAATTCTGATTCGGCAAATAATGCAGGAACACAGAAGACAGAGACAAAAAAGGATAGTAAAAAAGAAGATAAACGTGATTTGACAGCTCCTGTTATAAGTGGAACTGCAGATAAAACATTCACCCTCGGAGATAAGATAGCATATCTTTCGGGTATTACAGCAACAGATGATGTTGACGGTGAAGTAGATGTAGAAGTTGACAAGTCAGCGGTTGACACAGATACTCCGGGAACATACGAAGTAACATATAAGGCGGTTGATGCGGCAGGCAATGTTGCAACTAAGACTGCAAATATTACAATAGAAAAACCGGCACCCGTTGCTGGCACATATCAGGCACTTGCGGAGGAAATACTTGGAAATATTACCACATCTTCCATGTCTACAGGACAGAAGTTAAGAGCTATATTTGATTATGCACATAACAAAATCGGTTATACAGGAACACCATATGACGGTTCTAACTGGGAAAATGAAGCATTGCTTGCACTTACAGAACTTAAAAAGTCTGATTATACAGGAGGCGACTGCTTTACTTACACATCAGTAGACAAAGCACTTCTTGAAGCATTAGGTGTTAAGACAATGTGGCTTGAAAATGAAAATTCACCTACAGGTGATCATGCATGGCTTTTAGTTGATGCCGGTACAGGCTGGTATCATTTTGATTCTACAAGAATGCGTTCGGGATTTTCATGCTTTATGAAGACAGATGCAGAGATTCAGGCATATCTTGATCAAGGCAATTATAATTATGTACGTACAGTATCAAAATATCCGGCGACACCTACGACGCCGTATACTTATTAATATGTGCACATTAAAAAGAAAATGATAGGAATGGAGAATATATGTTATTTACATCTGTTAGTTTTGTGATATTTGTGGCTGCAGTACTCCTCATGTATTACATTGTGCCTAAAAAGTGGCAGTGGATAATGCTTCTGTGTGCGAATGTCTGTTTTTATCTTCAGGCAGGAGTGCGTGGTGCGATATTTATGATTGCCACAATTATTTCAACATATTTTTGCTCACGAATGATAGAAAAGGCTTTTGACAGACAGAAGCTTGCGATGGAAAAATTAAAAGACCTTATGACAAAAGAGCAGAAGAAGGCTTATAAGGCAAAAACAAAAAAGAACCAGAGAATGTGGATGGTTTTATGTATACTTTTTAACTTTGGAATTCTTGCGGTATTAAAGTATACTAATCTTTTTATCAGTTTTACATCATTAAAGCCGGTTAATTTTATATTGCCGATGGGTATCTCATTTTACACATTTCAGTCAATGGGATATATAATTGATGTATACAGAGGCGTTACAGAAGCAGAAAACAATATTTTTAAATTTGCTTTATTTGTTTCATTCTTCCCGCAGCTTATGCAGGGACCTATCAGCCGCTGGAAAGATTTAAAAGAGACGTTGTTTGAGGAACACTCATTTTCGTGGGAGAGATTTGAGTCGGGAATCCAGAGAATCATCTGGGGTTACTTCAAGAAAATGGTAATTGCGGACAGGGCTGCAATCGGTCTTGCGACAATTACAAGTGATTTTTCAAAATATACAGGAGCATATGCATTTCTTGGAATGTTAATATATGCTGTTGAGCTTTATGCGGATTTTACAGGTGGTATTGATATAACAATAGGTATCGCTGAACTTTTTGGAATAAGACTTCCGGAGAACTTCAGACAGCCATTTTTCTCAAAGAGTCTTGCAGAATATTGGAGAAGATGGCATATCACACTTTGTGCATGGTTTAAGGATTATGTATTCTATCCGATTTCCATGTCAAAGAAGATGAACAAAGCTTCAAAGTGGCTTAAAAAGCATGTTTCAACAGGAATAGGACAGAGATTTCCTATATATACAGCAACAATAGTTGTATGGTTTGTTACAGGTATGTGGCATGGTGCAAGCTGGAACTTTATTGTATGGGGTCTTTTAAACGGCATAATAATGCTTGCATCACAGGAACTTGAACCTGTATATGCAAAAGTTGACGGAAAGCTTCATCTTAAAAAGTATACAGCATATAAAGTATTTGAGATTATAAGAACAACAGCTATTGTCTGTGTGCTCCAGATGCTTGATTATCACAGAAATATAGCAGATGCGTTCAGACAGTTTATATCAATGTTTACAACAGCTAATTACGCAAGTGTTTTTGGCAGTGGAATGTTTAATATAGGACTTTCTTTGCCGGATTATATTCTTTTACTTGCAGGTGTTATAATTATGTATATTGTAAGCTTTGCAGGACGTGAAGAATCTGTAAGAGAACGTCTTTCAAAGAAAAGCTTTGCATTAAGATTTACTATATTCCTTGCGTTATTCCTTGGAATAGCAGTGTTTGGTGTGTATGGAATAGGATATGAATCAAGTCAGTTTATTTATAATCAGTTTTAGGAGGACGTATTTATGGGAAAGAAAATTATACGTGTAATAGCAGTCGTCCTGATACCGGTTGTATGCCTTTATCTTCTGACACTGCTTCTTACACCGAAGTATGTTAATGATATACCTGAAGGCTCTATGATAGCAGAATATTATAAGAGTGAAAAAAATAATGATGTGCTTATTCTTGGTGACTGTGAAGTGTATGAAAATATTTCAACAGTCAAGATGTGGGAAGAGTATGGAATTACAAGTTACATAAGAGGAAGCTCTGAGCAGCTTATATGGCAGTCATATTACCTGCTTGAAGATACATTAAAACATGAGACACCAAAGGTCGTTGTTCTCAGTATGCTTGCGATGTCTGAAGCTGATGCGAAGAGCGAAGCATATAACAGAATGACGCTTGATGGAATGCGTTGGTCAAAGTCAAAGTGGAATTCAATAAAAGAATCAATGACAGAAAAAGAGACGATGGGGAGTTACATTTTTCCGCTTTTGCGTTATCATTCAAGATGGAGTGAATTGTCATCTGATGATATAAAATATATGTTTAACAAACCTAAAGTCACAAGCAACGGTTATCTTATGCAGGTTGGTGTACGTCCGGTGACTACGGTTCCGAAGGTTTCGCCGCTTGCCAATTATACATTTTCAGACAGAAATTACGAATATCTTGATAAGATTAAAGATTTATGCAATGAAAAGGGTATAAAACTTGTTCTTATAAAAGCACCGAGTATTTTCCCACACTGGTATGATGAATGGGAAAGTCAGATTCAGGACTATGCAAATGAAAATAATCTGTTATACTTAAACATGGTCGATAAGGCAGATGAAATAGGACTGGATTATACAACGGATACATTCGACTACGGTCAGCATCTCAATGTTGACGGAGCGGAAAAGACAGCGGTTTATCTTGGAAATATTTTAAAAGACCAATACAGGCTTACTGATCACAGAGGCGAGAGCGAAACTGCATCACAGTGGAACAAAATTGTATCGGATTACAACAGTCTCAAGACAAAAAAACAGGAAGCATGGAATAACAGCTTAAATGGAGGTTCACAATGAGAAAGAGAAGTTTAATAGCAGCAGGATTAATGATTTTATGCGTAGGTCTTACAGCCTGCGGCGGTTCTAAAGGAACAGACAATGGCAGCACAACACAGCAGCAGAGCCAGAATACATCCACAGGTTATGTGTTCACTACAAATGGTGTTAATATTGCAATAGACGAAAAAGTTGAAGATATTACATCAAAGCTTGGCGCTCCAAAGGGTGGTTATTATGAAGCTAAGAGCTGTGCATTTGACGGAATGGACAAGTTCTGGTATTATGACAGCTTTACACTTCAGGGATATCAGAAAAATGGCGTAGATGTTGTATATTCAGTAACATTTATGGATGATACAGTAAAGACAAAAGAAGGAATCAAGATTGGTGATTCAAAGGATAAAGTAACATCTGCTTATGGTTCTTCATATAAGGAAGAAAACGGACAGATTAAGTATGAATCCGGAAATATGGTTCTTAGTTTTGCAATAAAGGATAACGCAGTAACAAGCATTGTATATTCAGTAAAATAATTATTTTATGAAAGGCGGAACATTAAAAAGTGTTTCGCCTTTTGAAAAAATATAGAGGTGATATCTATGAGTAAAAATTTATGGGTTGTCGGAGATTCGACACTTAGCAGCTTTGAGGATAAGTATTATCTGCCAAGATATGGTTACGGTACAAAGCTTCAGGAATATCTTGATGATGAAATTATAGTTAAAAATATTGCACTTTCAGGAAGAAGCAGCAAGAGTTATACAACAGAACCTGAATATCAGACATTACTTTCAGGAATGAAAAAAGATGATTATCTGATTATAGGATTCGGACATAATGATGAAAAGACTGAAAATGACAGATACACACAGGGTGAGGGTGATTATCTTACACAGGGAACATTTGCTTTTTCGCTTTATAATAATTATATCAAAAAGGCTCAGGAGGCAGGATGCACACCGATTCTCTGCACTCCGATAGTAAGAAGAAGCCCTGACGGAAAATGGAACGGACAGATGCTTCATGTAACTGCACCTGTAGGTGAATATAAGGGTGGAGATTACCCGAAAGCGATAAGGGATCTTGCAAGGCAGCTTAATATAGCACTTGTCGATATGACTATGATGACAAAAGAAATGTATGACAGACTTGGTGCAGATGAAACACTATATCTTCACGCATGGCCGTCAGATAAGGCGATAAGTGTTGATAACACACATACAAATGTGTGGGGAGCAAGAGTTAATGCATATCTTTGCCTTTCAGAGATAAAAAATATCGGTGTTGAGGGGCTTTCAAACCATATTACAGGACTTGAAAATGATGCTCCGATGCCTTCAAAGAAAAAGTATTTTAAACCATCTGAAACTTATAAACCTACTGTTTTTGATTCAAATCTTAGTGACAGTAAAATATGGGAAAAATCAGGAATATGGAAACCATCAGTATTTGGAGATATTATGGATATGCCGACAAAAGACACATTTACGCTGGAAGCTCTTTCTGATAACAGTTTCCATATTGCAGTCTGTGGAAATGCGGGAAAAATATCAGCTGTATCTGATGGTATAGCAGTATACTATACAAAAGTACCTGTAAAAGATGATTTTATATTTTCAGCTTCAATGAAAATAAACAATTATTTCCTGAATGACCAGGTATCGTTTGGGCTTATGGTAAGAGATGACATGTATATTGACAAAGTAACACCTGATATATTGGGAGATTATGTTGCAGCTGCACCTCTTCTTTTAACGCATGAAAATGCACCTGCTAATTGTTTTGCAAGAAAGAGCGGAAAGCTTGTATATGGAGGCACATGCACAAGAGGTTATAAACCGGGCGAGACAGTAAAAGTACAGATAGAAAGCACATCTGACGGATATGCGTGTACATTTGGAGATGAGACAACAATTACAGGTGGATTTGATTTCAAACTTACTGCGTTAGACCCTGAAAATGTATATCTTTGTATGTTTGCGGCAAGAAATGCAGATGTGACATTTTCTGATGTCAGATTAGATATAAAGTAAGATAATCAGGAAGATATTTACAGGTCTGCCGATGGGATATGTGAGGAGAAAATGGAAAAATTAAAGAAAATTTTAAACAGAATATTTATTGACGGTCTTGGCGGAATGGCACTTGGCCTGTTTTCAACATTGATTATTGGAACGATAATCGCACAAATCGGAACGTTTATCGGTGGTGACATAGGAAGCTATATCAATGGTGCTGCCAATGTTGCCAAAACACTTACAGGTGCCGGCATCGGCGTTGGAGTTGCTGTAAAGCTCGGCTCAAGTCCGCTTGTTACGATTGCAGCAGCTGTTTCCGGCATGATAGGAGCATTTCCGACAGTAAATTCAATGTCTGCATTTGCACTCGGAAAGCCCGGCGAGCCACTTGGTGCATTTGTTGCGGCATATGTTGCAATTGAAATCGGAAGACTTGTATCGGGAAAAACAAAAGTTGATATTATTGTGACACCATTTGCGTGCATAGCATCGGGAGCAGCAGTTGGATATGTAATCGGACCGCCGATATCAGCATTTATGATGTGGCTTGGCAATCTTGTTAATATTAATGTCGAACAGCATCCGGTAATTGGCGGAATACTTATATCGGTTCTTATGGGAATGATTCTTACACTTCCTATAAGTTCAGCAGCAATAGGTGTTTCCATGGGAATAACAGGTGTTGCCGCCGGAGCGGCGACGGTTGGATGCTGTTGTCAGATGGTTGGATTTGCGTTTGCAAGTTACAGGGAAAATAAAATGGGTGGTCTTATTGCACAGGGAATTGGAACATCAATGCTTCAGGTTCCTAATATTGTAAAAAAACCGCTTATCTGGATACCGCCAATCGTGTCAAGTGCGATACTTGGACCTGTATCAAGTGCAATTCTTAGAATGACAAGCACTCCGACAGGTTCTGGTATGGGTTCAGCCGGATTTGTGGGACAGATTATGGCATGGCAGTCAATGACACAGACAATGTCAGTTCCTGTTGCTGCAATAGAAATCATACTTATGCATTTTGTCCTTCCTGCACTTATAACACTTGCTGTTTCAGAGTGGATGAGAAAGATGAAATGGATAAAAGACGGAGATATGCTTTTAAGGTTGTAAAGGAAAATATATATGAAGATAACGAAAGAGCAGTCATTTGAAGAAAATAGAAAATTTCTTGGATTTATAAAAGAATGTCCAACATCATACCAGACAGTAAATACATTGAAGAAAATATTTGATGAAGCAGGTTTTGTCCAGAAAGAAGAGTGGGAATACGGCTTCTGGAACAAGGATGATGCATTTGGAAGCCAAGATGGAGAATATAAGGGGTATGTTATAAGAAATGACTCATCAATTATTGCTTTCCGTGTACCGGCATGCAAAAGCCCTAAAGGATTTAAAATTGTATGTTCACACACTGACTCACCGATGTTTAAATTCAAAGATAATGGTGAATACGGAAATAGTGATACATGTTTAAAACTTGATGTGGAAAAATATGGTGGAATGATTACACAGTCATGGTTTGACAGACCTCTTGGTGCTGCCGGAAGAATAGTATGTGACGTTGATGGCATATTGGACAGTATACTTGTCAATATATCTGAGCCGTCTTTTATAATTCCGTCACTGGCAATACACATGACAAGAGGAAATGATGCTTCAAAGACGGGTATATCTGTGCAGAAAGAAATGCAGCCGGTTGCAGCAGACAAAGGTTTATATGAACTGATACGAAAAGAATTTGGAATAAAGCAGAGTGACATTCTAGGAACGGATTTATATTTGTATAATACTCAGGAAGGCTGTATTATGGGTGAGAATGCCTCTTTGATATCAGCACCGAGAATAGATGACCTTCAATGTGTTTACAGCACTATGACAGGCTTTATACAGACCAGATGTCAGGATAAACCGGAGAGAGATGAGTATATAAAAGTATATGCGGCCTTTGATAATGAAGAAGTAGGAAGCCTATCAAGACAGGGGGCAAGCTCTGATTTTCTGCCTGTTGTGTTAAGAGAACTCGCATCGGTTAAAGATATTACAGGAAGCGGATTTAACCGTATGCTTTCAAAAAGTTTTATGCTAAGTGCAGACAATGCACATGCCATGCATCCAAATTATTCTGAAAAAGCGGATGTTATCCACAGACCGGATATGAATGGTGGAGTTGTAATTAAGTATCACGGCGGACAGAAATATACAACAGATGCATGCACAGGTGCATTTGTAAAACAGATTTGTAAGAAAGCAGATATTCCATATCAGACATATTATAATAATTCAGATGTTGCCGGAGGTTCTACACTTGGAAATCTTGTAATGGCTAATTTGTCAGTAAAGGCGGCAGATATAGGTATTGCACAGCTTGCAATGCATTCTTCATATGAGACATCAGGAGCATACGATACAATTTATATGAGTGAGTTTGTAAAAGAATTTTATGGAAAGGAAACACAGATATGATAAAGGAACTTGCAAAGAAAAACCGTTCATATAGAAGATTTTATGAAAATAAAAAGATAACAGAAGATGAACTTAAAGAACTTGTCGATACAGGAAGAAATACGCCGTCAGCAGCTAACAGACAGCCGGTAAGATATAAACTTGTATGTGATGAGGTAATGAATGAAAAAGTATTTGAATGTCTTGGCTGGGCAGGATATTTAAAGGATTGGGCAGGACCTGTTAAAGGGGAAAGACCATCGGCATACATAATTATGGCTACAGATAAAAATGCAAAAGCGGAATGTGATGAGGGAATTATCGGACAGACAATTCTTCTGGCAGCAGTTGAAAAAGGAATGGGCGGATGTTTTCTTGGCAATGTCAACAGGGCAAAGCTGGCTGGTGTTATTGGCCTTTCGGATGATATGAAGATTGATTACTGCATCGCACTTGGATATCCGAAAGAAGAAGTTGTGCTTGAGGATATTCCGGCTGGAGGAGATATAAAATATTACAGGGATGCGAATCAGGTACACCATGTTCCTAAGATTAAACTTGATGATTTGATATTATAAAAATATCTGAAAATCTACTTGATATATTTTATCATTAATGATATTATTTAGAAACGTAATTAATTCCCTGAGGGAGTAATCGGCATAACATAAGTTGTGTAGTTATATCGACATAATGGTTTAATACCCGGTATTACTGTAAATGATGAGACTCGTGGATAGCTTTTAATACAAAGCTGTCCGGAGTCTCTTTTTTTGTTATGCCGGCGGGGGAAATATATAAAAATTACAAAAAGAAATGGAGATTAATATGAGTTTAATTGAATTGTTTATTCTGGCAGTTGGTTTGTCAATGGATGCTTTTGCTGTTTCAGTCTGTAAGGGGTTGTCGCTTGGAAAGATAAAGCCTAAGCATATGTGCATTGCAGGTGCATGGTTTGGTGGCTTTCAGGCACTTATGCCTCTTATAGGTTATTTCCTTGGCAGCTTTTTTGCTGATAAAATAACTAAATATTCGCATTGGATAGCATTTATTCTTCTTGTGATTATCGGTGCTAATATGGTGAGAGAAGCATTTGGCGAAGAAGAAAGATTAGATGCCAATATGAATCCGGCATCAATGTTTCTGCTTGCAATAGCAACAAGTATAGATGCACTTGCGGTAGGTGTTACGTTTGCATTTCTTCAGGTTAATATAATATATGCTGTAATATTTATCGGATGTGTCACATTTGTCTGTTCGGCAGCAGGTGTAAAAATTGGAAGTGTTTTCGGTGAAAAATATAAGTCCAAAGCAGAGATATGCGGTGGGATTATACTTATTCTCATAGGCGTTAAAATTCTTTTTGACGGATTAGGAATTTTATAGGAATTTTAGTTGAAAATTAGCCTTGTTTATCATAAAATTGTATTATAAATATACGTTAAAAATATAAACTGAAAAGAGGGATAGTTATGAGACTTAATTTTTTAGGTGCTGACCATGAAGTAACAGGAAGCTGTCATTTTCTTCAGGCGTGTGGTGTGAATATACTTGTTGACTGCGGTATGGAGCAGGGGAATGATGTTTATGAGAATCAGGAACTGCCAATCCCGGCATCGGAAGTTGATTATGTATTACTTACACATGCACATATTGACCATTCAGGATTGATTCCGCTTTTGTATACAAATGGATTCAGAGGCAAAGTTTACACAACAAGACCAACTGTGGATTTGTGTGAGATAATGCTTAAAGACAGTGCTCATATTCAGGAATTTGAGGCTGAATGGCGTAACCGTAAAGCAAAACGTTCCAACGGTACGTTGAAAGAATTCGTGCCGCTGTATGATATGGATGCGGCTGTTAATGTTATGAAACAGTTTGTTGGCTGTCCATATTCAGAAAAGATTGATTTATGCGACGGAATTACAATAAGATTTATAGATGCCGGACATCTTCTTGGTTCAGCAAGTATTGAAGTCTGGATTGATGAAGATGGCATTTCAAAGAAAATTGTATTTTCGGGAGATATAGGTAATGTTAATAAGCCTATTATAAAAGACCCGGAATATATAAAAGATGCAGATTACGTTGTTATGGAATCTACATATGGCGACAGAAGCCATGGTGGAACGCCTGATTATGCGGCAGAACTTGTAAAGGTGTTTACAAGAACATTTGAACGTGGAGGTAATGTTGTAATTCCTTCATTTGCAGTCGGAAGAACACAGGAACTTTTATATTTTATACGCGAAATTAAAGAAAAGAAGCTTATTGACAGACCATTTGATGTATATCTTGACAGTCCGCTGGCAATTGAATCTACTAACATATTTGGTAAAAATACACATGAATGTTTTGATGAAGAAGCAATGAAATTTATAGATGCAGGAATCAACCCGCTTGTATTTGAAGGGTTGAAGTTTGCCACAACAAGTGAAGCCTCAAAGATGATTAATTTTGATAATAAGCCAAAAGTAATTATATCTGCATCAGGTATGTGCGAGGCCGGACGTGTAAGGCATCATCTGAAACATAACCTTTGGAGACCGGAGTGTACGATACTTTTTGTGGGATATCAGGCAGTCGGAACAACAGGCCGTGCTATTGTTGAGGGAGCCAAAGAAATTAAGCTTTTTGGTGAACCGATACAGGTAAGTGCTGAGATTGCACAGCTTCCTGGAACAAGCGGACACGCAGACAGGGAAGGTCTGGTAAAGTGGATTAATTCATTTGAAAAGAAGCCACAGAAGGTATTTATAGTTCATGGTGAAGATTCAGTATGTGATAGTTTTGCGGCATTACTTCACGATGCGTACGGATATGATACACTTGCACCTTACACCGGAGCTGTTTATGATCTTGCCGGTAATGTTGAGATTTCACATGGTAATGAACAGAAGAAGTCAAGAAGGACAGTTGTTAAGCGTAATCAGGGCGTATTTGCAAGACTTGTTGCAGCCGGACAGAGACTTATGACTGTTATAACCCACAATGAAGGAGGGGCAAATAAAGATCTTGCAAAATTTGCTGACCAGATAAATGCTTTGTGTGATAAGTGGGATAGATGATAATAAGCACAGGAGAGTTTATGAAGAAGTTATTATTTGTATTTAATCCCAATTCGGGTAAGGCACAATTAAAGAATAAACTTATGCAGATAGTACAGATATTTTCAGAAGGCGGATATGATGTTACGGTGTATCCTACAAAAGCTGCCATGGATGGATATAATTATATTACAGAAAATGGCTTGTCACATGATGTCATAGTGTGCAGCGGTGGCGATGGAACGCTTAATGAGACTGTAGGTGCGGTATTGCATCTTGATGAAAGAATTCCTATAGGATATATTCCAAGCGGTACAACTAACGATTTTGCCAGGAGTCTCGGAATTCCCAAAGATATGATTGAAGCAGCTAAGGTTATTGTAAAAGGAAGAATATTCAACTGTGATATAGGAATGGTTGACGGACAGAGAAGTTTTAATTATGTTGCTGCATTCGGGGCTTTTACAGAGGTTTCATATAATACTCCGCAGCAACTGAAAAATGTACTTGGACATCAGGCATATATAATTGAAGCTGCTAAGCAGTTTATGACATTAAAGCCATGCTATGTAAGAGTAAAAAGCGATATAAAGAATGTTGAAGGAAACTTTGTATATGGAATGGTAAGTAATACAAAATCAGTCGGTGGCATGAAGTTTCTTGTAGGTGGTTCTACTGATTTGCAGGATGGGCTGTTTGAAGTGACACTCATACGTGAAATAAAGAATCCTATGGACCTGCAGCAGCTTGTCAATGCTTTTATGACACAGAAGTTTGATGAGTCGGATATGGTATGTTCATTTAAGACCAATCATGTTGAATTTGAATCTCCAAATGAAATAGCATGGACTCTTGATGGAGAGTTTGGGGGTTCGCTTAAAAAGACAGTATTTGATGTAATGCCCAAAGCGGTGGATTTCATTGTCAGAGGAAAAAAGAAGAAAAGTTAGATATGTATAACTTTATAAATTTAAGAAAAAATAGAAATTAGTTTATAATTTTAGGCTGGTTCGCTGAATTTTAAAATAAAATTTTGTGAATCAGCCTTTATTTTTTAGATTCAAACATAATATCGGACAAAAAACAAGCAATTTGCAAAACAAACAGTAAAAAAGATA
>ERZ780137.630-NODE-630-length-28114-cov-22.065932_pt1 | contig 28114 bp, 37 predicted proteins | sample MGYA00511020_ERZ780137 | MGnify/ENA primary metagenome ERZ780137 (study PRJEB29588, sample SAMEA2157917) | human gut metagenome | biome: human gut; feature: human-associated habitat; material: faeces | place: Denmark | collected 2008/2010 ... | reverse complement strand
AACAGAACGTTGAACAGAACGTTGAACAGAACGTTGAACAGAACGTTGAACAGAACGTTGAACAGAACGTTGAACAGACCCCCGAGCAGCAGAAAGCCGCCGCTATTCTGCGAGCCAGGTTGCCCGAGTTGCAAGCGCACGGCCTCAACTTTGAGCGCCGCACCGGCAACTTCTTCAAAGCGTCCGTATATACGGACGACGACGGTGTCGAGAAGGTGCGCCGCACCGTCGTGCCGGACGACGAGATAGCGGCCGACGCTATGCCCGGCGTGTCGATTAAGCGCGCGGCCCACACTGTGCTGGACGCCGAGAAGGACGCCGCACGGCTCGCGGCACGCGTTGAGGAGTGCCGCAAGGCGCTTGAGAAGGCCGAGGCGGAGCAGGCCGCGCACGCCGATGAGGTCAAGGAAGCGATCGCCGCCGTGATGGAGTACGTGATGCCCGAGCGTGAGAAGCGTGAAACGCTCGCCGCCAAGGTTGCCGACGCAGAAGCCCGAGCCGCGAAAGCCGTTTCCGACGTTGAGCGGCTGCGGCAAATGCTGATTGCCGCCGGCATTGATCCGGACGCGGCGAACTAACCCGCCCGCATACGAATATCGAAGCACCCAGCCCGGGCGGGCTGGGCTTGCTCGTTTTTACAGGGCGCACCAGCCCGAAAACGTCCGAACTGGGGTACTATTGAGGTATGCCCGGCGCGCGGCTCGCGGCCGCCCGGACGGCAAAAACCCGATCGAAACGGCCCAAACGGCCGTTTCGTTCATTTAATTCAATTGCAAGTATGTTATTAACATTATCGAACTTTGCCGGATTCGCGAGCAGGTCCGCCCCGATCGAATCGGCCGCCGCGCCAAATGGCGCGGGTAAAACTACGTTGGTCAACGCTTATTATTGGGCGCTCACCGGAAAAACGTTAGACGGATTCGATGTGCGGCCCGCGGGCCGTCGTGGCGTCGTGACGTCCGTAACGCTGTCAGGCTTTGCGGGCGTGGAAATACGTCGCACGTTGACCGCAAAGGGCACAACGTTGTACGTTAACGGCGACGTTGTGACGCAAACCGACTTCGTGCGTGCGTTCATGGAGCGCGGCGTCGACGTCGAATTTGCCGCCGCTTGTGCGGACGTCAATGCGCTGACAACGGGCACCGTGACGTCGGACCAGTTGCGTAAATTGTTAGCACGTGCGGGCGTTATGGATAACGGCGAGGCCGACGCGCTTCGTAAAACGTTATCCGGGTTGCGCGCGTCTCGTGCGGACGCGGAACGCTTCGCCGTGCTTAACGTGACAATCCCGACGCCGACGTGCGAAGCGTTGACGCGTGCCGAAAGCGAGTTTGCAGACAGGTATGCGCGCGACGTTATGCGCGTCCGCGAGGGTATCGTCTGCACGTGCCCGACGTGCGGGCACGGATACTCCTCGGATAAGGTGCGCAAGATACGCGCGGAATATTACGAGGCGTGCGCGCGTATGACGGAGAACAAAGAGGAGAACGTGCGCATCATGGAGAAGCTAAACGCTTATAAGGCGGAGCAAGACGCAATCGAGGAGGCGCAAAACGCGGTAGCACGTGCGCAACGTGCGCGCGGCGCGTTGATCGACATTGACGAGAAAATAGCAACAGTCGAGGCACAATTGCGCGAGGCCGACAAAAACGCAATTCTCGCCGATATGCCGGACGGCTGGTCGATCGAGACGGACAAAACGTTCAAAACGTCGGGACGGACGTCCAGTACGTGCACATTGACGTACAACGGCGTACCTCTGAAAAGCGTAAATCGTGCAGAACGTGTGCGGTTGGTCGTGAAACTTCTCGACGCCGCGCGCACCCGAAAGGGTATGCAGGCGTTCCCTATTATCGTCGACAACGCGGAAAGCGTGCAGAATATAGACGTGCCGAACGTGGTACGGTTGAGCGTAGGATAATTGTGTGGGTAGCCCCGGAAAATTGAAACGTGCGGATCGTGGCCGCGCCGGGGCTCGAAACGTTCGGATAGTCCGAGCGTAAATTAAAAATTCTATTGCTATGAAAACGCTTAAATTTTCGTTTGATCTGAATTGCAAATTCTCGGTTTACGTGCCCTCGACTGTAAACGTAGACAACGTCGACGAGGAGATGGCCTTGCGTATGAAAGAGTACGTTTTAGGTCGTCTCGCGTCGTGGTTTGGCGGTGCGACAACTACGCCCGCAGTTGGCGCGTGGGTGACGGAGGCCGGGAAAATCGTATACGAGAACGTCAATATCGTATACGCGTATTGCACGAGCGAGCAGGCCGCAGAACGTTTTAAGGACGTTGTGGAATTGTGCGAGGTAGTGAAACGCGAAATGTCGCAGGAGGCCGTAACGCTGGAGTACAACGGCCAGGTAAAATTTATCTAACGTAAATAATACAGCCCCGGAAAATTGAAACGTGCGGGTCATGCCCGCGCCGGGGCGCAAGAAACGTTCGGACAGTCTGAACGTAAATTAAAATTCTATTGTTATGAGAAAAATTGAAGAGCGCATGGTCGCCGCTATTAAGAGCGAAAAACCGTTTAGAGAATCTAACACGGAGGTGTTACCCGTGTGGTCCGGAGACAACGAGCAAAGCGTTGTTTTAGGCGTGAAAGTGTTTTTGTTTGGTAACTGTATTGCACAAATAACGCCGTCGGAAAAACGTATAGACTTGCACACGTGCGGGTGGGACACAGTTACCACGACGTCGCGTATGAATGCTATTTTAGGCAGCCTCACCGATGGGGCATTTGACGTTACGTGCAGAACGTATGTCAAAGCTATGGGTAAAGAATGCCGCCTCGTCCAGTATGTTCCGTCAGACTGGGACGTAAATCTCTGTTATTAATATGAAACGCTTTGATCGGTTGCGCGGGACTACGATTCCGCCGATTTACACGTTGTACGATCTCGCAAGATTCGGTTTGGAGGGTTACGTGGATAAACATACATTTATACACGCGAGCCCCGGTCTTGTTGTATTATCATAACGTCGTTATAGCCCAGGTCGAGAAGAAAACGAAAACAATTTACGTGAGTATAGTAAACTCTTCGACGCATGAGCTACACCCTCACCCGCGTGGCGCCGTCGAGCGTATAAACGTATTACTACACGCTTATACGCGAGAGGATGTCAGAATTTCGATTAAAAACGGTGTCCCTGTTATTGTAGGTAAGCCGACGATGTGGAAAATTAGCATATTGTTATAGGTACGGACAAGTTCACAAAAACGTATAGAGTTTATGTACGTTCACGCGGCGGTGATGAGTACGTGATAGACTCCGGGTTTCATAGAACGAGTGCAGCGGCAGCGTATACAAAAGAAGCATTTATCCGCATAGGGTACGATGATAGGTTAAAAGAGTTATCCGACATTGCGTATGTCGGATTCGAGGAGCTAATAAAGTCTGCTCGGGTGACACAACTGACACGAGAAGAAACGTATGTTTTATGAAAACGTACACAAAAGGGTTAGTTTAGGTTAGCCCGGAACGGAGCGCACGGTTATCCGTGCGTGCGGGATCGTTACCCGCACCGGGCTCGAAACGTTCGGATAGTCTGAACGTAAATTAAATTTTATTGTTATGAACAAAGAACGATTTATTGCTATTTCAAAAGCGCAAATTGGAGAGTACGTTGCGTTTTGCAACTATCTTAACGTCTTACTCGACGTTGCGGAACGATTCGACGGCAAAACGTTGAACGTAAGATTCAAAAAAGCGGTCGACGCCGCGTGCGAGCAGGTGTACAACCCTAACACAAACGTATCATCCCCAAGGTTTGGTATCTCAACCGAGATTCGTAAATACGAGACCTGGGAAAACGGACGACGAGTTTCCTATCAACGTCTGTGGTTTACGTTTTACATGTGCAAGCGTTGGATAGCTCTCGGTAAGGATAAGAACGGAGTTACGACCGGGACGTATATCGACGACGACATGAATTTATCGTTTTTCGTTGACGAAGGAGTTACTCCGGAAAATCGTATTTGCGCGCAAGCGATACGCGATGCCGTTATCGTTAAAATAAAGAACGTGCGGGAGACGGTAGCGATTCTTATCGACGCGATTGACAGGTACGACTATTATCAAGAAGTGATAGCCGAATTACGTGATGCGATCGGCAATAGCGTTGCGGGGGTTAACCCTAAATTCAGACCGCAGGAGCTTACGCGATTCGCGAGCCGCGAATCGTTGGAGAAGGGGTGTAAAACTATAATTGACAGGGTATGTGGGCTTCAGAAGTAATGTTACGCGGATTTAACCGCGCCGAGCACGTTCAGTTTAGACGTTACGTCGGATTGACAAATCTTGCACAATCACGTTCTGAAGTGTATCATAACGGAGAGTTGTTACTGTACGTGAACGACCCGAAGTTTGGGAGATGCAAACCTTACGTGCATATATGTCGTAGACGCTTCACGCGTTCGGTGGTTGAATTTATTAACGAGTTCCTCGGAGGTCTCGGTTGCGTCAACAAATTTACGGTTATTGGCGGTAAGTTGAGCGCCGCTGGAGAACGCAAGATCGAGCCGAGGTACTGTATAACGTGGCCGACGACTTTATAGCAGGCCTGCCCCGGAAAATTGAAACGTGCGGATCATGCCCGCGCCGGGGCGCAAGAAACGTTCGGATAGTCTGAACGTAAATTAAAACTTTTATTGTCATGATTAAAACAACGTATGTCGACACTTGGGAGGAACCCACGTCGTTCGAGGACTTCATGGAGATTCTGCGGTACAGTAGCATCGCTCAACGTGCGTGTGTTATAACCGGGCGTCTCGGGCTGTGGAACGGCTCGCCGGAGATTGCTCCGACAGTGTGCAAAACAATGGTAGATGCTATCTATGAATGCGTAGATAAATGCTACGAATGTCGAATATCGCAACACGCCTCAACTATTATCGTCGAGGGTTTTCACCATGACGGGACAAACAGGTTCGAGATTCACGTGTTAAACGAGAAAGGACGTAACGCCGACGAATCGCGTTGTAACTTGTCTCGCAGGGAATATCATTTGACACTTAAAGACTATTTAATATGATTGCAGTAGGTTACGGAACGTTCGTTATCACGGACACCAGCGTAAAAGTTCGAGTTTTGCGCGCCGGGAAAACGTCGGAACACGAGTTCAGATCGTTAAGCGCGGCTTTACGTTTCTGCGACGAGAATCTCGTGGAGACGTGTAAAGTAGACGAGGTAGAGGTAGAGGGGACAGTAACAGTACGTCCCACCGTTAGCAACGTGGAGATTGCTCTACCTCTCCGATCACTGGATGACGCTATCAATGAAAAGTAGTATGAGTGCGCTTGATAAGTATGTGTCGGTTACGACCACTGTTCACACTAACTACGTGCAGACTATCGTAAGATTTCAACGGGGCGAGTGCACGTATAAAGAATACGGTTTCGGGCGCTTGGCTATCCCGCGGATTATGCTCGACGCCCCGGATAAATTAGGGGTGTGCGAACTGTACGTTAGCGACATTCTCGACGAGAAGTTAGACGGTTTCCCGGAGAACACGTATATCCGCCTACGCTATATGTTTGGTCGTGGCCGACGTTATAAAGTGACGGAGGCGAGATACGGTGGTCCGGACGGCTCGTTCGATCTTATACGTGCGTTTGCTCCGAACGTTCCGGACGCAGTAAAGGAAAAGGTAATCGCAAATTTTACACGTAAACTGGAGGCTGGCGATGTCGAGGGGCTACTCACGATCGTGAGTGCGCTTAAAGTCGCCAGCGGATCAAAATCCTTGAAAGAATGAACGTAAATATTGTAAAGTCCGGGAGTAGCGGTAACTGCGTTGTGATAGACGACACTATCATTATAGACGCTGGCTACTGCCCGGAAGTAACACCAAAAGGCCGGGCTGTGTTAGTTACGCACAGCCACAACGACCACGTGAAATGTTTGGACAGGTTTGCCGACTTGCCGATTTATACGTCGAAGCAGACCGCGGATACGTTGTCGTCTCGTTATCCGTTCATACCGTTTAATATCCTCAAAACGGTGGAGGATGCTTCGGTTTTCGATAGGGTAGCTCCGACGTATCGTATTCCGTTCGACGCTAAACCGGGAGAGGAGTATCTCGTGCGTGCGGTATTGCTGAAGCACGACGTTCCGTGCATTGGATTCGACATTCGGCACGACGGAGAGCGCATTCTGTACGCTACGGATTTTAGTGCGTTCCGGGAAAATATCAACGTGCGTGACTACACGGCGCTGTACCTCGAATGCAACAATACATTGCAGTACTCGGACATGGCGGACGTATTTTTCGCGGAGGTTGAGCCAAAGGACGGTTTTCATCGACGTAAATCGTTTCGCAATCATTGCAACTCGTCGTACCTGTATCACCTATTTGAGAGCGCGGGATTTTCCGAGAGCGACCCGTGCGACATACCTCTCACACTTTTGCACAAATCAACGTATTACTATTCGACTACACCGGAGGAGATTGTTCGGTTGTGCCGGATAGCGAACGTAAAAAATCCACTTTTATAAACACTTAACAACTTAAACGTATGGACAGATTCCAGATCAAGGGTGCGCCGACGTGCCGCATCGTCTACCCGAACGGTTTGTTCGAGAAAAAACAAGTAAAGGGCGGGGTAGGAGACCCCAAATACAGCGCGATCATTTTGATCCCGAAAGATGATGAGGCGAAAGTCGCGCAGATCAAAGAACGTTTCGCCGAGGCGTTTGACAACCTGCGTAAGCAGGGCTTCACGGGCAAGACGCCGAAGAGTATCAACCCGAAAAACTGCTGTCTTGAGGACGGAGACGAATACGCAGACGAAAAAGATGATGCGGAGGATTTCCGTGGCTACCTGCGTCTCAAAGTTTCGAGCAAAACGGTTCGCCCGATCGTTGTAGACAAGCAGAAGCGCGTGATCCTTAACGGCGTGCCTATCGCCGGGCTGGACGTTGAGCGTATTTCCGACGAGGAGCTCGGAAGCGGCGACTACATCTTTGCGAACGTCCAATTTTGGACGTACTGCAACTCGACGGCACAAGGCATCGGATGCAACGTGCTTGCGGTGATGCGTATGGCCCCCGGCGATCCTATCGGAGGTGTGTCGCATAACGTAGACGACTACATCAGCACCGAGGGGTATGAGTAGACCGACATACGTGGGACACGTAGTTCGATCGAACAAGACAGGCGATACCGGTCTCGTGATTAGCGAGACCGGGTCAACCGTAAACGTTAAACTATCCGGCGTCGTTAAGACGCTACGAAAAAAGGACGTTGCGATCATACGTTAACATGATCGGAGCCCGGAACGGAGCGCACGGTTATCCGTGCGTGCGGGATCGTTACCCGCACCGGGCCGAACCACTAAAACGTGAGTATATGACACTATTTTTAGACTTCGAGACGCGAAGCGCCGCAAACCTGCAAGCCGTGGGTGCCCACAGGTATGCACAGGACGCCTCGACGTCCATATTGTTATTATCGTATGCGTTCGACGACGCTCCGGTTAAGACTACCGCGATTATACCGGAAATCGTATACGAAGCGTTAGCTAATGACGACATTTTGAAAGTTGCGCACAACGCGGAATTTGAAATGGCGATCATCCGGTATGCTATGGGCATACCCGTGAATCCCGGCTGTTGGTTCGACACCGCGTATCAAGCCGCGTATTTTGGCTACCCTCGTGCGCTCGACCACCTTGCAAAGATGTTGCGCACGAAAAACAAGGCGTCGTCGGAGGAAATGATGTTTTTCTCCACACCTCGTAAGTCAAAAGACAAGACGATAACGTTCAATGAAATGCGTGATTTCCCCGAGGAGGCCGTGCGTTTCATCGAATATTCACGTATAGATGTAGAGGTTCTGCGCGAGATTTATCGTGCGATGTCTCCGCTACCCGTTCAAGAACTCTTCGCTATGCGTTATACGTTTGAGATTAACTTCAACGGAGTGCCGTTTGACCTCAAACTCGCGTATAATATATACAAAAAATCCTCCGAGTATTCGGAGAAAGCGGGACGGATAGCAAAGGAGAAGTACGGAATAGACAATCTACGCTCGGCCAAACAGGTGCAACTTGCGTTGTTCCGAGAGCGCGTAGTGCTGACAAGCCTCAACAAAAAAGAACGTGAGGGTGTGTCGCATGAAATTCTTGACTTACGGGATCAAGCTACGGGCGCGGCGTTCTCGAAGATAATGAAAGCCGCAGAACGTATATGCCCCGATGGGCGTTTACACGGAGAGTTCGTAGGCTACGGAGCGCACACCGGGCGTTGGAGTAGCCAGGGTGTACAGCTTCAAAACTTCCCGCATGGTAGTGACGACGCAACCGCAGACCTTGCTAACGTGCGTAGCTACGACCACCTGCGTCAGCATCTTCGACTGTGCATATACGCCGGGACGACGTCTCGTTCGTTCGTATGCGCCGACCTTTCGCAAATCGAGGCCCGCATAGTGGCGTGGCTCGCCGCGTGCGAATGGCGCATGACGGCGTTCAAGAACGACGAAGATATTTACTCCCGCTCGGCTGAAAAAATGCTCAATATTGAGAACGTTCACAGAGGGATGCCGGAGCGTCAAATGGGAAAGTGCGCCGAGCTCGGCCTCGGCTACGGCGGAGGCGCCGGGGCTATTCAACGTATTGCGCCCGACTTCTATCGAGAGCAAGGCGAGACAAAAGTCACGGAGCTCGTGCGTGTTTGGCGGGGTACAAATCCCGAGATTTGTCTGCTGTGGCGGTTGATCGAGAAAGCGTTTCTCGAAGCTATGAAGCGGGGTCTTGCGAAGCTACAATGCGGACAGACGTTCTTAACGTTTAAGTATGACGGCCGCACCGCGGCTATTCAGCTACCGAGCGGACGATCACTGTTCTATCGTGGTACGCACGTTGAGAACGGCACGATCTTCTATCTCGACTATTCTCGGGGTGGTGAGAATGCGGCCCGCACGAAGATGTGGGGCGGGGCGTTGCTTGAGAACGTAACGCAAGCTATCGCACGCGACGTGCTCGTTGACATTATGCAGCGTGTCAAAAACAGAGACGAGGATAGCGAATGTGTAGGCTCGGTGCACGACGAGATTTGGTACGTCGCACGTGACGGCGAAACGACGTTGAACGTCTTGCTGGAGGAAATGGCTCGCCCTATCGAGTGGGCCCCCGGACTTGTGACAAAAGGTGATGGATTTACGGATTTCAGATACGTGAAATAATATGAGTGTGTATGACATAGCGTTCGGCTTAAAGCGTTCGCAAACCACCACGAAGCAATACCGTCTCGAGTGGGGCGAGATCGTGGAGCGTTTACGAAACGTAACTCGAACCGACGAGACGATGAAACAGTACGCCGAAATGAGTAAAACCCAGCGCGTCGACGTAAAGGACGTTGGGTTTTTCATCGGCGGCCTGTGCACAAAAAGAAAAGTGACCTACCGTCAGTTGCTTGTGATAGACATAGACGAAGCGGCTGACACTACGTTGCCGAAGTTGCGCGAATGGCTCGCTGGCAAATCTTACGTTATACATAGCACGCATAGCTCAACCCTGGAAGAACCTCGCTTTCGTGTGGTTGCGCCGCTTAATCGCCTTGTGCTTGCAGACGAGTACGGAGCTATTATGCGCGTGTTGCACGATAAGTTCGAGATACCTATCGACGTGGCTACGTTCGATTTCAATCGGATCATGTTCTTGCCGTCTATCCCAAAGGATGCGGAGTATTTTTTCGAGACGGGAGAGGGAGACGAGTTGGACGTTACAAGCCTTGTCGCACAACTTGATAATTGGCAGGACTTATCGAACGTACCAGTCCCGGAGAAAGTACACGTACAGGACCCGAAGTACAAAGGTGGTTTGATAGGTGCGTTCTGCGCAAAGGTGTCCATACGTGAGGCCGTAGAAACGTACCTCTCGGACGTGTGGCGAAAAGAGAGTAACGGACGGTATACGTTGATAGGCGCTACCACGGTAGGCGGTGGCGTTATCTACGAGGACAAATACCTTTACTCGAACCACTCGTCAGACCCATACCTCGGCAGGTGTCATAACGCTTACGATGCGGTACGTTTGTACAAGTTCGGTGAGGGGCGACAAGGTGAGGCGGCTATGGCCTCGTTGTGTGAAAGCCTCGGCATACGTGCGGATAGCGGAAAGGCCCACCGGCTAACGATTGACGGCATGGACGACGAGGACGCGAAAGCGATACTTACTGAACGTTTGGAAGTCGATAAAAACGGCAATCTTGAGAAGACGCTTAAAAACGCACAGACCATATTAAAATACGATCCGGAGATTCGGGACATTTTTGCGTATGACCTGTTCAGCGAGGCGCCGGTGCTTAAGCGAACACCGTCATGGAGGTCGTTCGACATAAAGCCGGAGAGCGAGGACTGTAAGAATATACAGACGTACACGGAAATGACCGACACGGATGAAAGTTATCTACGTTTGTATTTCGAGGACAAATACGGGTTTGATGCCCGGGCGGTGTTGACGGACGCCCTCAATATCGTGGAGCACGAAAACGCTTTCCACCCCGTGCGCGACTACCTCAATTCACTTACGTGGGACGGGGTGCCGAGGTTGGCGACAATCTTCATAGACTGTTTCGGTGTTGCAGATTCCTTGTACGCACGTGAGGTAGGTATCAAGTTCTTTACCGGTGCTGTTCGTCGCGTGTTCATACCTGCCTCTAAAATGGACTACATACCCGTACTCGTGTCGGAAGAGGGCTTCGGTAAGTCGAAGTTTATCCGACGTATGGCGAAGCTGTGGGGCTCCGATACGTTCTACACGTTTAACGGTAGCAAAGAGGCGTATGAGCAGTTGCGCGGCGTGTGGATCATGGAGATTCCGGAGCTCAACGGTGTTCAGAGCCGTAGCACCAACAGCCGAAAAGCGTTCGTCACAAAGGGGGAGGATAGGTACAGGTCTGCGTATCTGAAGTACACAAAAACTTACAAACGACAATGCGTGTTTATTGCCTCGTCGAACGACGTTGTGTTTCTCGACGATCCGTCGGAGGACGGTAGACGTTGGTGGGGACTAATGTGTAATAAGGATCGCGTTAAAGTTGACATTCACAAAGATACGTTCCTCGATCTCGTGGATCAGTATTGGGCCGAGGCCGTCCACTACTACCTGCAAGGTGTCTTGCCCGTTCTATCCCCGGAGGCCGAGGAGGAGGCGAGACAGATACGTTTGATACACAAATCGGAGGATTCCGAGATCGGAGCGCTCTCCGATTATCTGAATATGCCTGTCCCGCCGGATTGGCGACGTATGACAGCGTTCGAGCACAAGTCATATTGGAACAACCAACGTGAGGCGTGGACAGGTGAGCCGCGAGAGTGGATTTGTACAACCGAAGTGGCTCGTGAGTTTTACGAGTATGAACGTAAAGATATGACGCCAGCCATCGGGCGTAAGGTCGCGGATTCTATACGTCGAACCGGGTTGTTCGAGCAAACCACGGTAAGTAAACGGTTCGGCGAGTACGGGTCGTGCGTAGCGTGGTTACGAAAAGTTAAACCAAAACAGCAAAAGAAAAATGAGGAGAGTAAAACCGAAGACGTACTTATTGACGCTGGAATATATAACAAATAAATACGGCGTACCTCGGGGAGCCGTCGAGGGGCTATGTCGGTACGAGCCGTTCGGCATCTTGGCTTTGTACGTTGCGAATCGGGTAAAGGAAATGACAGATATACGAACGACCAGCGAAAGGTTTGTCGCGATAAGCGAGGAACTTGATTACGACGTTCACGTGTCTATGGTTCGGTACTTCTACTATAAGAGGTTCTACACGACAAAACTCGCTCCTCGGATTGAGCGTCTTGTGCTCCAAACCTTGCGGGATAGTTTCGGCGACAACGAGTTTTGGCAGGACACTCTTAAATACGTTCAGCGCGGTTGCATCGACCTCACCGCGGAGTATATGCTACGCGGCGGTCGTCTCGTTAAAGATATAGCGACAGACCTGCTTATATGCGAGAGTACGGTACGAGTTATACGTTCGACATGGGTACGATCTTAAACCTCTCGAAAGAGCGACTGGGCGCTATGCAACGGCTCGCGGCCTGCGGTTGTCGTATCGTTGATATGCGGGACGAAACCGTGGAAGAGATCGTGCGCGTATACGACGAGACTAAAAACGTTTACTGCGTTATAGTCGACGAGTATGACGACCCTATTAAAATTAACGATATTATAAACGCTGTTCAGTGTCCCGTAGTAACACCGCGTATTGAGGTTCTCGTGGACACTGGCCAGGTAAATTTTGTTGAGTATGAGTGACATTTTGCAAAGGTCGCACGAAGCTACGCTTCGGCGATTAAAGAAACTTCGGGACGCTAAAAAAGCGTCTCGTGCGCTCGAACGTAGGAAAGCGTGGATTATGAAACCAGCTCCGGAGGCTACCGTCGCGAGGCACTTGCGCGACGCCATAAAGAAAGCCAATGGGTTGATTCTGAAAGTTCACCCGCTTACGTTCAAAGGTGTGCCGGACTATCTTATCCACGTCGGTGGTAGAACTCTTTACGTCGAGACAAAAACGACGGGAAAAACGTGTTCTCCGGCCCAGAGAGAAGCGCATAGGATACTGAAAGAGCACGGCGTTGATACCTACGTTCTTGATAGACGTATAACGGAACTCGACGAGCTGTTCATGTATTCCTACAAAACATACGAAACAGACCCGAGCTCTCGGTATTACCGCGAGTTCACAAACGAAGATAACGATGGAGAATAATGTAACCTGGGAGGCATCCCTTAACCGACTGCTGTCTACTGTCGAAGTGGTAGCAACGAACGTAAAAGGTCGTCATTGGCTTGTAGCTGGAGACGCTTTCGATTCAACGCACATCCTGTTGGATCGTGTATGGAAAACCCTGCTCGGCGGAGCGGATAAAATCGCCGAGACGATGAGAGTACTCGCCATGACACCGGAGACGAGTTCAAAAGTGTGGCGAGATCGGTCGTATATTAAACCGGACGATCTGTTGGAGACGAAACGTCTCAACAACACGTACCTGTTCTCGGAGGACACACGCAACGAACTCAATACGATCGTAGCGATCGTTCATGACATCATCGCGGAGCCGGAAATGGACGCCACGTTCGAGAGCGATCTGACCGCGTTCACGTCGGAGTTGCGTCACCACATTTTGTTCCTTGACGGAATGATTCAGAATTGGAATTACGCAAAATAGTATGGAACTGAACGATTATCAGCGCAAAGCAATGTCGACGATGATCGACAGTTGCAATAACGACACGTATATGTTTTTCGGCCTCGTGTCCGAGGTAGGAGAACTGTGTGAGAAAATAGCAAAGTGGAGACGTAAACGATTCGCAAGTATCGACGGTAACATGGTCGTACTCGACACGTTCAATACGGTCGAGGTCGAGCAAAATCGTGCCGAGTTAATGAAAGAACTCGGCGACGTTCTTTGGTTTGTTGCAGGCATTGCAAACCGCATGGACTTCTCCCTCGAAGAGGTCGCGCAAATGAACATAGACAAGTTGTCCCAACGAAAGCAGAACGGGACGATCGTAACGCATACCGATCACTAACATGGTTGAACTGCTTGACCACCAAAAAGCGATAGTACGTGAGGAGATTCAACGAAAGAATCTCCTCGTCGTCGCACCTATGGGGGCAGGTAAGACGTTGGCAACGCTGACTGCACTCACCGCTTTAATAATAAACCCACAAGAGCGCGTAAGAAACATTCTAATCGTAGCGCCGAAACGTGTGGCACGGAGCGTGTGGGTGCAGGAAGCGACCAAATACGGCATGCCCCTGAATATACGTTTTTGCGACCGTGCGCTCGACGTGAAGCTATTTTTGTGCGAGCCTACAACGCACCACATAGCTGTGTGTAGCGTGACGCGCATAGAAGAGATACCGCACGGTTGCTGGGACTGCGTGGTGATGGATGAAAGTACGCTGTTCAAGCACCACCGATCAAAACGTAGCAAAGAGATACGTCGTATTTGCAATAAAGTGCCCCGACGTATAGAGCTATCCGGTACACCGGTTCACGGCGGGTATGAAAATTTGTGGCACCAATGTTTTCTGCTCGACGGAGGGGCGGCTCTCGGTAAAACGCTTGGGTCGTTCCGTGAGCGTTTTATGCGCGTCAAATATCAAGTCAACGGCGTAGTTACGGTGTTCGAGGCCGACCCGTTGAAGATACCGGACCTATTCAAAGCGCTGAAGCCGCTGGTTTACGTTGTCGACTACAAAGCAAACCTTCCGGAGTGCCTATTTAAGAACGTGTACGTTGACTTGCCTCGCAAAGTTCTGAAGCAATACGAGACGCTGGAGCGTGATTTTGTTTTGACTTACCAAACGGAATCTGGCATGAATCCGTATGCCAACTCACGAACCGTCGTAGCGTTTTCAAGTTCCGCACTCGGTATAAAGCTACGTCAAATAGCGTCGGGGTGCTTGTACGACGACGAGGCTCGCGCCTCGTACACGGTTATGCACTCGGAGAAAATATCCGCTCTTAAAGAGATACGAGAAACGTATGATGGGGGTATACTCGTGGTTTACCAATTCAAAAGTGAGCTGAACGAGCTACAAACTGCGTTTCCCGAGGCTGGTCGTATAGAGACCAACGAAGACGTGGAACGATGGAACCGTGGAGGTATGAGCATGGCGCTTGTGCACCCCGCAAGCGTCGGGCACGGATTGAATCTTCAATTTGGAGGTCACGTTATCGTGTGGTTTAGCTTAACGTATGACGCCGAGTTGTACGCACAGCTAAATAAACGACTTCATCGGAACGGGCAGAAAGAAACCGTGAGCATCGTTCATTTACTTGCAAAGGGGACGATAGACGAACGTGTGCTAAAAGTATTAGAAAAGAAAGAGGATCACGCTATTAATTTGACTAAAAATGTTTAGGATTTCAGACGAACTGTACAGCAGGATAGCAGAGGCTATTTATGAAAAGGTAGATTGGGATGATGCTTACGTCTCTCTTATAAAATTTTTCAAATGCCGTGACGGAGAATTATATTTTTCCCTCTCCGCGATTGTAAATTTCTCCGAATCGAATAATGTGGACGGCATTGATCGAACGATAACAGACCTCGCTGTTTTGTCGTGCGTGGTGGAGTATATGCGCGTGGACGAATCTATCGTTGTGACGGACTTCGATATTTCCGAGTTGAAGAAATTTTTATAAACGCAAAACGGGCCTCTATACATCGGTTGTATAGAGGCCCGTTTTGCGTTATGCGTCGTCAGAATGCGACCGTACCCACAGGTATGTACCCGTTGATACTTTTGGCCAACGTCACGCCGATGTACGTCGACGCTGTTAGCGTTAGTACTCTCATGCCCGTTGGTGAAGCGACGGGCTGTGAAAAGTTTAACGTAACCGTGGCGCTTCCGCTCGAAACGTGGAAAGACAGCGGGATTATGTCGGGGAAACTCGGGAAGTCACCGTCGAGGTTTATACCGAGCGACTCGTTAGACGCAAGTCTTACAGAGCTCACCTCGACGGAATTGTCTATGCCGCCGGCGCTTACGATCGTAGACAACGGTACGGTCGACGTTCCGAGGGACAAAGTAAGACGGGCCCACCCTATGCGTTTGTGCGGCTGGGATAGCTGTGCGTCCGCTACGGCACCGTTCGCTATTTGCGTTCCGGTTATAGCACCGTTCGCTATTTGCGTTCCGGTTATAGCACCGTTTGCGATCTGCGGTCCTGCGATAGAACCCGGCTTAAGCATACTTGCAGGTATGCCTCCCTGTGTCATCATCATGGCGCACCGGAAAACCTCTACGGCCTCGGCGATAGGGATGCTGAAAAGGAACGTCGACGTGTCCGATTCCTTCCCCGTTACGATGTTGTAGGATGAGAACTGTTGACTTGCCCCGCCCTCGATAACTCGCACGTCGCCAGACGGCACGGTATCGACGTATACGCTATCTCCGACTGAAATTTTGTCGGATGTTGACGCCGGGTAGTAGTACAGCTGTCCGCCGTAACTTAACGCTCCGGCGCTGAACGTATTGTCGGGTTGCAGTTGGAAGCCCCAAAGTATAACCGGTGTGTTTTGCTGGGGCCCTGCGACGAAAAGCGAGCCGATTGCGTCCCACAGTGCCTGCAAATCTGACAGACGTAAAGGTCGCCCCTTTCCGGGATTTGCGGAATTAAGCGTTAGAATGTTAGCCATCACTCAAATTTTAAGGTGTATTCAACGTAGAATGGTAGCAGAAGTTCGAGATACGCTTGAACTTCGCTTTGGCTTGCCCCGTTAAGCGTTATGATTATTTCGCCAGCGTTTGCCGTGGGGGTGTACGGTATGAGCGGGTCGCCTGTCGGCGGGTACGAGTACGGCGTTTGCAGCGGGCTCGTGTCGTCATACGAAACGTATGTTTCTTCGATATACGGGTTGATTACCATAGTAGCGCCGGTTATCGCGGTTATAAGCCTTGATATTTGGTCGGCGCTATTAGTACACTCCGCTATCGCGAGGGCTATAAGTCTGGCCCGTCTGAACGTTTGAGATACGAACGGTAGACACAGACAAAATACGAATTTGTATAATGTTGACATACTACCGTCCGACCTGCCACTGAACTCCCGTAGCAAATACGCTACGAGTTTGGGCATACAGATATACCGGAACATTAGGAGATCGTTTTAATCATGTCGACTGTTATAGGTGTGGCGAACGTAAAGGCCCCATTCAGAAGCTGGAATACGCCCTGCGTGGGGTACACGGTGCTTGTTGAGCCGGACAAGCTCACTTCTGACGCGACGGGATTACCGAAACCGACGGCCCGCACACCTGCAAACTGCTGTATCACGTCCGAGATTTCGGTGAGCGTGACGGTGTTACTCGTGCGCAACTGCGCCTCATGGTTCAGCAGGTTCTGCGTTATCTGCGCTACGGCGTCCCCCGCGTCGACGCCTCGCTCCACGTAGATAACCATGTACGGATCGGAGATTTGTGCTACCTGCAAGGACGCTATGTTCAGGTTAAGGCCGAGCGGCTGGAACGCGGAGAAGTACGTTTTGAATGAGGCAAGTTCGTCTGGCGTCAGCGCCCGAAGATGCCCATCATCCCCGAGTGCATTTACAAGCAGAGTGTACTGCGGATAAGTTCCCACAATGTAGGCCTGCTTGATAATTTGCTTCTCGGTATCTACTGTTTCGTAAAACGCGGCTTGGCTTATAGGATCGTAGGAGAGTTGATCCCCGTTTTGGAACGCAACGGCTTTACGACGATAGTATTCTATCGTCGTAACACGTTGATTCGCCAAAGCGGCATTTATGACGTTGAGCGTGTTTTGGCGCTCAAGCGCCTCGGCGTCGGCAAACGTACCTACAACGTCGATGATCTTTGCCTCGATCGAGGCGTTGCTATTGGTTAAGTTAGGGACGAGCTGTTTCAGCGCGTTCCATATCGTAGATACTGCTCCCATACGTCCTACTGCATGAATAAATCCCAACCTCTTTGTACCTCGGAGATGTTAGCCGCCGCTCCGTTTTCCACACGAGACATTGCGGCCACGATCGGAACCATCACGTCCTTGTTCGTCGACGTGATATGGCTGTTCTCCGGAACCCCGGATTCCGAGGACACAGCGCGTATGTACGCTTCTGTGTCGTTGTTGTCCTTCGGCGGAGCCCATCTCGAGATCATGGCACGTATTGTGGACAAGCCATACTTTTTTTGGTACGTGTTGAGCGTTACAAATATGGCACGGTAGCCATACTCAATGCTCTCGAACTGCTTGAACGCCGGATCGGCCGACGGTTTGATCTCCCCGAGAAAATTGTCGCTATTCTGACGAATGTTTCCGGGGTTGTTGTTTCGTAAACCTCGTGACATGGTAATTTAGAATAAAAGTTTCACGATAAAGAAGTGCACAATACCACCCAACGCAGTGCCGATGAGGTTACACGTAAAGTCTACCCAATCCCACGACTTGATAGACTTTGAAGCCTGTACGTCTTTAGCCTCCGTGGTAAGCGACGCACCCACGCCTGCCTGCCAACCGAATACCGACGACAAAACGAAACACCCGAGAATGTGGATGTACCGATTAGATTCTTTGAGCCACGATATTACACTCATATACTAAAGTATGCGAAATTCCAACCCCAGTTATTTCCTACGTTACCGAGTAGCGTGTTCTCTGCTACGATCAACGGAATGTCGTCGCGCAGTTTTACCTGTGTAAGAACCCAACCGTTCGGGTTCTGAAAGAGTTGCTTGTACAACGCGCCGTAGATTGATTGGTCTGCGACGCTTGTAGATATTAGTTGAACTTTCTGTCCGGTCGACGACGTAACTATCTGCTGGAATACTATTTTGTACCCTCCCGTTGTCTCGATGTACTGCTCAACTGTGTTTTCCGGATCGGGAAGCATTTGTGTGTTGAGTATAAACAACGTAGCTCCCTGTAAGTTCATACCCGGCTTGACCTGCAAAGCCTGCGTGTACCCGGGGACTATCATATCCGCGTACCCTTTCGCCTGCTCGATAATTGGTTGCAAGGCCGAAAGGTCAGTCGTGAACGGGGCCTTGTCTTTAGCCAACTCGTTGTAGACGGTTGATACGGTTATGTCGAGCTCTTTTCCAACAAGGCCCGGCGTCCACGTTTGACCTATGTCGTTTACGTCGCTTCCCGGTGACGGCATATCGGAAAAACCGATACGGGCGCCAGCAGGTAACTGGTGCAGGATGGCCGGTACACCGGCTAACGACCCGTAAAGGTTAAAAGCGAGGTCGATAATTGTAGTGTTCGGATCAACTATCATACGTCCCTTTGAATTGAATATCGTTTCCCGATAAAGTTATTGATACGTTCGAGGCTCCATCAGTTTCTGCGGCACGAACCGCCTCGGAGATCAACGCGCTGGCCGCCGAACTACGCTGGTTCACAATGCGCGAGCCGAGTTGGACGCCCACCTCTGGGTACGTCACACGGCATACCTGTGACATAGCTATAAGGGCTATGTTTTGGTTACTCGTATCGGCGACGACAAAGCTACCGTTTGACCCGATAACTATGTCGTTATCGTCGAAGTTAAAGAATAGAGCGCTTATCATTGTAAAACGTTTTTATTCTCGTAATCGTCGTTCGAGAAGTCCTGCACTTTGATCTGCGTGAATATCGTACCCGTGGTTGATCCGGAGCCCGAGTTCGGGTCCGTGCTGACTGTGTGCGAGTGCGTTGCTATGTTCGCTTGGATTTGGTTTATTTGCGCGCACAGGCTGTTTAACGCTTTCGTCAGCTTTCCGACCTCCACCAGCCCGCCGAGGCCACCACCGTTGAACGTGATCGTAGACCCCGACATATTTATCGACGCCTCGGAGGTTGTGAGGTTTATGACGTCGTTCCCCGCGTCTAACGTGGCACTTACGTCCCCCGAAATGATCTCGATATACGATACCGCAGACATACCTACAAAGATAGGTGTGTTCAGGTTGCTGTCGAGGAACGCGATGGCGGCCTGTGACCCAACAACAGGTACGACGGTTATCCGGCCCGAATCGAGGGGCAGGAATGAGAGCGGTACGGGGAACGTGTTAGTATCCTCGTATATGAATACGTTTGCTACACCAGCTTCTTTGTCCACAGATGCAACTGTCACGGACGTTGTGCGTAGCCGTGAGAACTGTCTCGCTAACTGACGACCAAACGTTGAGCCTGCGTCTTCTATTTGATCGTATTTCATATTGCGAATACTTTATCTGTTACTGTCAACGTCTGAAAGTACCCCGAATCGCTACAAGACAGCTCGTATTCAAGGACGTAATAATTACCGCTCAAATCTGCGAACATCGTGTGATTGAACTGAACAGATTGTAACGGTTCGATTTTTGGGTATAAAGGTATGACGATACGTCCTTTATTGCGAACTCCTTGTAACGATAACAGTTGTCTATCAGCAGCGGCCTGTATCTCTTCCACGGTATTTAACGTAGAGAATGACCGGATCGTTTCGGCGTACTTTTTGTCGAGTTCACTGTCTTGCTTAACACTACGAGAGTTACGCATACCTCCGGTGGCGGTGTACCGCCGCCCGTTTTTCAAAATGCCGGTAACTTTAACCTCGTAATTTATGAACCGACTATCCTCGCGAATAAGATTTGTATCGAATACATTATATCGAGTGTCAAGTTGTACGGCCGGAAGCGTAGAGTTTTTCGTAAGCGCGCCAACGTACAGTTCTCCGTTATCCGTCACTCCGCCGTACAGTACCATAAGCTGCATAATACGCTGTACCGTGTCGTACGGGCTGAAGTCTACCGGGTTGTTAAAGGGGAATGTAGACGTCGTTGCCTGCACGTATGGGCCAGACGATACGTATTTTAGCGTCATTGTGGGAGCCGACAGACCGGCATTCTCACGTTCCTTTTTGAACGCTTCGTTTGCAATCGGTATTATATCGTTCGCAATTTGAGACATAGTTACGTCTCCCCACGTTTTCTGAATCCGACCAAACTTTAACGCAAAGGTCATATCCCGAGCGTAGATCGTCATGGGGAAACCCTCGACAATCTGCTCGATGAATCCATGAAATACGGTAAGTTTGTCGTAGCCCTCGTACCAGCAATTCACCGTGATTTCGGCGAGGGTTTTAACAAGGTTCGGAGCAAACTCGTACCGAAGTCTCGGTTTAGCGTACCCCGAGTTTGTTACGCCAATCGCGTACAGCGGTATCGTTATGACAGCGGAATCACCGAGCTGCCTATCATTACCGGAAACACGTAAAGTCTCGAACTGACCAACGTTTATCCCCTCGATGATAACTTCGTTTCGACAAATAACGCGATTGCAATTCATACTACGTGTCCGAATTGAGCTCCCGGAGGTCAAATGCGATTAGGTTTTTTCCGTCTCGCGTCTCTCCGAATTTCACTTCCGTGAGGGAGAAGTTAAAGTCATACGTGAACATACCTACTCTCGGTGTGAACTTGTACTCGGTCATGAAAACATACGTCACACCGAACGTGTTGTTTATCATGTCGTTTCGTATGGCGAAGATAGCGTCGTCCTCGTAAAACTCTCGGAGGAACGCCGCTAACTCTGCGACCTTTGCGTTAAGCGTCGATCCGTTAGCCGCCTCTACGATTTTGAGCGATTCTTGCGCCTCGCGAAGCGTTATTCGTAAGGAACAGTCGATCGTTTTTGCCTCTTTGCGTGTCTGCTGGATAATATCCGGCCCGTCGACAAGCGCAGATACGTTGAGCCTTTTCCGAGCCTGCAACGTAAACGTCTGCGACATTGGCATAAAGTAGTCTCCGAGTTGCAACGAATACAGCTTTGTGTAGTCGAATCTGTCAAGCCGACCCCACGTCTGCGATTCGGCGGTTCCTTGATCCACTGCCTGCGACGCTTGCTGTGCAAGGAACGGCGTCGATTCGGTCTTTTTCTTGAATAGCCCCGCCGTCCCGATACCGATCCACGTTTTTGCCAACGTGACAACCGGCAGATTCTGCGCGATAGACACAATATCTGTCGCCGTCTCGACCACGTTATTGATATACGCGCCTGCCTCATTGTGGTAGGTGTTACGCATATTAATTGTGGACGTAGCTATCTCTTTCTGAAGTTGTCCCATAATTAGAAATAACCCGTTGACATTTTACCTGTCGCCCCGAGGAGCGCCTTTTGTATAGCCTGCGACGTAAGTTGCTCGATACTTTCACGTACCTCCGCAACGACTTGCGTCGGATCGTCCGATACAATCTGACTGTCCCACTTAACGATCGCGTCGTTAAAATTAATCGTCAGACTGCGCATACCTCTATTAAAGCCGGACATACTCGACCCGTCGTCGGTGCCTGTCCCTACATCTCCACGCAAATCGGGTATCTTCGATGCGTTTTCTTTCATGCGTCGAATCTCCTCGTCGGCCCACAACAAAGGGTACTCCGGCCCGAGCCTCGTCGCCGCGTAGGCATCCTGTGGGTGTGCGGTCAGATAATTCGAGAAAAACGTGTAATCGTCCGACGGCAAAATACTTCTCGCCTTTAGGCTCGTGAGATAGTTATGCCCAACAACGTCAGATTTTGATTGAAGTACCGACGTCTTTGACGTAAGCGGACCGTAGGCTATGACTGCGTTTTGCTTACTCGGGTCCGCTGACCACTCCGATTTCCATCTGCTGAACGTCGATTCAAATTCGAGTTTTTGAATCTCCGGGTCGGAGCTTCTCGCGAGCCCCGACGCCAACCACCGCGAGTATATTTCGCTTTTAGCGGTGCTAACAGACTGCTCGATTGTGCGTCTACGTTGATCACGTGCGCGTCCTCGGCTCACAGAATCTCCGATGTCAATACCGAGAAAGTCTGCTACCGCCGTAGTTAGCCGGCTTACCGTGCTTGTGATGGTATCCGTATTATCCGTAAGATACGAGATAAGTTCGATCAAAGAACTAACCGAATTGCGGAAGCCGGTATCGTTACTCAAAGAAGTGATTAACCCCGACAGAGCGTCACCGATAGAACGTATTAATTCTGCCGAGTACGACGCTACTTTCATCCACTCCGGGTTTTCGGCCAACTTTGCCCACATATCCTGCGTAGCTACGCTTACCATGCCTCTGGCTTGCATGATAAGGCTCGACGAGTTTTCAAGGTCGTACCTTGTCAACACGTCCATGAAGTTGGCCTTATCTTTAAGCCACGAGTTTGCGTCGATTTGCTCACCACGTTTTGCGATCTCATCGAGAGCGTAACGCTTAAGAATCGGGGCTTGGTTCAACAGCTCTCGGATGTCTCGCAAGTTCGGTGAATCCTGCGCGAGAATCTGCTGGAAGTTAGTCATGACGCGCTCAAACGGCGCGCCGGACTGCTGTGCTACCAAACCGCCTACTCGGGTTAAAGCCGTTGCATCCGAAACGTTAAGCACTCGACCTTTCGTTCCAACTCGCAAACCTGTAAGAACGTTGATAGTCGACAACGCTACGGATCGCTCCAACCCGTAGTTCGATGCCAAAAGGTCTGCGCTTTCCTGCGCCCGTAGGAACTCATCGCCCATACCGAGCCGGGCTTGATTCCTACGTTGTATGATACGGACGCCCTCCGCCATGCCCTCGGACATGAGAATCCGATTCAAGGCAAACATACCTATGGCACCGGTAGCGTACTGCCCGATGGTCACTTTGGCCACCGCTTTGACAATAGCCTTACCTATGGAGGTTACGATGCCTGTGGCTATGCCGAGCGCGTTCGCTCTGCTCATGAAAGATTCCGCGTCTACACCGAGTATGCGACCGTTCGCGTCTGGCTGTAATATAGTAGAGAATCCGCCGCTGAATCCGCCCATGCGGAAGCCTGTACCGTATGAGAAAATTCTCGTAGACCTGTGTCGACGGTACTGTGTCGTGCTTTCACGTTCAAGCTCGCGATAGTACGCTGACATTGAACGCAGAGCGTCGCTTCGACGGGTAAGACTTGCGATGTACTCTCGGAACGCCGGGTCTGACCTACCTGTCCCTGTGTATGACCCACTCCCAGCGGATCGACGGTCGGTATTTACACGTATAGTTCTATTAGGTATAGTAGCGGAGGCCGATCCGACGGATCGAAGCGCTTGGGCGAGCGTAGTTGCGTTAGCGGCGGCCAAACCGAGTGCCGCCGCTAACTTCTCCGTTCTCTCTACCGCGTTACCGGTGAGATTCAGTATGATACTATACTCTGCCATCCCTAACGTATTTTTCTATCTTTTCGTCGAGCCCGCTTACTGACCATGGGGCTAATTCAAAGCAACGCATTAAATAGTACGATGCCTCGAATAACTCCTCAACCAACGTTCGGGGATACAACTTATCGTCGAGCATAACGTGATACGGAACGTTGCAATAGTGTGATACGAATACACGTTTAACGAACATTGGGTCACTTTTCGTTACCCGATTCAGCACTTTGAACGTATGGACGAGACGCTTTGCCTCGTCCTGTTGCTCCTCCTTTACGCCCGGAATATCCCCCGTCGGGTAGGTCAGTCGTTCATAAAAAAATCACGCAACGCTTTCTGAATGTCGACGTCGTGAAGCGCGGTTCGTGCGGCTCGTAAGTCGTGGCGAACGCAACTTACGTCACTTTTTTCGTTGAGCAAATCCGCTTCTTTGTGCACCACAAAGAGCTCGACAAACCTACGAGCGGCGTCGTTCTCTGTCTTGAACGGTGACGGAGCACCGGACGCCATGTCTGCGTAGTTGAAAGCGAACTCTACGTGATCGTCGTTTCGACGATTAAACGGTACGAGTTCTACGATGATGTTTTTGTCGCCGTCCGGCGTGAGGACGTTGCGAAGTTCGAGTTTCTTAAATTCCATATCCTGCAATGTTTAGTAGTTTGCGATGTAGGGAGCGGTCAAACTCCCTACACCAAAATACAGCCCGCGCCTACGCGGGAACCGTAACGCGCTTCTTTCCGCGAGCGCGGAAACGCCACGACTTGAGCGTCTCGGTTGCGCGACGTTCAACGGCGTCGCCCTCTTCGAGGCCCGTACAGTTGTAGTACGTTTCCGTGGTAGACGTCGCCGGTACGTCACGGCGCTTGTGCCAAACAGCCGTGATCGTCGCCGCTTCGACAATCTGTCGGATGTGCGTGATCGGGTTGTCCGTGTTAGCCGTAGCGGCGGCCAGCGCGTCGAGGATCGTGTTAGCCTCCGCTTCCTGCAACGTGAGCGCCACGTCATACGTGTTTCCTCCGTTGTCCGTTGCGATCGGCTCGTCGGTCGAGATAGCTCCGATGTCGTCCGTCGTACCCGAAATGTTCGCGGTGAAGTTGGATGCCGTCTCTACCTTGTAGGCGACACCGATAACGTCGAAGTTGATGTACACGTCGACGTCTCTTGCTCCAATTACTTTCTGCATACTACGTGAGACTGCTTACATAGAACACAAAAGCGTCAACCCACCGCAACGTCGGAGCGGCGAGAATCTGCAACGTAACCTCCCAGGTTCGCGTACCTACCATGTCGTTGTTCTGCGCAACAAGGGAGATACGTGCGTCGGAAATATCGCCCGATTCGATGTAGGGGTTGATTACCGTCGCTGTTGCGTTGTCGATAACAACCTGCTTGTACGTCGGGTCGATGTCTCCGGATGCGTTGACCGGGACTTTGCTGTTAATATACGGCGTAAAGAAGTCGCGCAGATCGTCGACCATAGACGCGATGGTTCTTGCCGCTTCGAGAGTACTCAACGCCGTAGTAGCCTCGGCGCACGTAGCACCGTCGTTGAACCACAGTCCGTTGCGGGGCGGACGAGTACGTGCGAAGATATACTGTTTGCTACCGAGATCGTTGATCGTGTCGAGTGCGAGCGTACCACACGGCGTGTTAGCCGGGAACGCGGCCCCCTCCGGGTCGACGAAAAACAGAGAGGTATCGAAGCGCGTCAGCGACGTGTCGCCGATAGACGTTCCGACAGAGAGCTGTGACATGTATCCACCGATACGTCCTACGATCGGTCTACCTCCGGCCTCGTCCGTGACGATTACTACCCCTACCATCATTGCGTCCTGCTCGGATAAATCCTCCATCGAAGTTGATCCGTTCTCCGCGAGATTTTCCGTAACGAACTGCTGACCGTCGAACACGCATACAACCGAGAATCCCTCCGTGTACGCGGAATTGATAGCCGTCTGAACATCGGACGGAGTTATGCCGGCTCCCTTCGACGTGAGAGAGATCATGATGTTTCGGGGGCGGTACTCGAACCCGTTTGCCACGGTCTCACGCAACCACGGAACGAGCGTCCCCTTGATTGAGTTACCTGCGTTGCTTTCGGGTACGCCCACAATCCACAGAATGTTTCCGTTGTTGTTGATAGCGGAAGTGGGATTGTAGAAATCGTTGACCTGCTTGTACAACTCCGGGTTGTTTGCCTGCGTTACGCCGAGCGCGGTCAATCCGGACGGGGATGTGATCATGTACGGTTTGGACAGCTCCAACGGCATGGTTCCACCGGAACCCGCCGTCGCGCCCACAACGATCAGCATCGAGTTCACGTTGACCTGCGGGGTCGATCCGAGCTGTGTGTTGGTGACTTGAATATTAATACCTGTCTGTGCCATACCTACTTGGTTTTCTCGTTACCGGGCTCCGCGATAACGCTGGTCGCGTCGAGAACCTCGGGCACCTCTTTCACAAGGCCGAGGCTCTTTTTCACGTCGTCCACGATCGTAGCGTCTACCGGGCCGTCGGCCTTGTACTCACGTTCTTTGGGCTGCTGGGTCGTGCGCATCCTCGGGATAACCGCATCCTTGAACAGCGCCGCGAACACGCGGGTGTTCTTTGCAAACTGCTTAAGGTTGTCGCTCGTCACGTTTTCCTCCGTGATCTCGACGTAACCGACGAGTTTGGCCGGGTCATCGATTATCATGTTGCGGACGCGCACAGCGTTCTCGACAGCACTCTTTGTGCGAAACATAACACCCTCCGACGTGACGTACAGCGTTTTGTACCGACGAACGTTCGTGGCGATTTCGCAAATCTGCTGGATATTGAAAGTTGCTTTCATGTTTTACGTTTTTATGGCAGACCGGTGTTACCCGGTCTGCCTATTCAACCTTACGCCTGTACCGCCGGAGCGATAACCGCGACACCCTTGCCGTTTTCACGTGCTACGGTTGCGCCGGTCGACATCCACCCCGACATGGTGATACCGTAGTTCACGGGGTCTGGCATGACGGTGACGTCGATCGACCCTACGCCGGCGATGATCTCGCCCTCGACGAACGCAACAGCGGCACCTACGTGGTTGGCCGTCGTCACGGCGGCAGTCAGAGCGTCGATCGATCCGTCCTCGCTGTCAACCGTTCCATCGGCGTACATGGCCGGGTCGAGTTCAACCTCGTTTGAGGTCGTGTTGAAGCGGGCGACCGGGTTACGTCCGCAGATACGCGATCCGTTGTACTCGAAGCCGCTACCGACAGAGCCGGACAGATGCGGGGTGAGCAACGTTTTGAACGTCGGGGCGGTTGCGAGTTTGGTGAAGAGATTGGACGGGATAACGATCTCGACCTTACGATCGTTCAGACGGTAGTTCTGCGTAAGGAACGCACCTACGGTCATCGTGATGTCGTCAGACGAGATACCTTTGATGTTCACATTCGAGTTCGGCGCCTCGATCGGGAACAGACCCTGCGACGAGAACGAACCACCCGTCGTGCGGAGAACCGTAACACCGTCGGTGTTTGCGGCCACCTGGAGAATGTACGTTGCTACGTCCGACATGAGCGAATCCATCGCAATCGACCAGCCCCACGACTGCTTGTCGTATGCGAGGATAGCCATATCTGCGTACTGGAACGTGATCGGCTGAATCGAGAACACCTGCCGCGCGATCGTGCGCTTAATGTCGTCGTAGAAGTAGCGCTGTGCGTTGACCGGCGTGGTCGAGCCCACATACGTGGCGGGGTTCACACCACTTTCAACGTAGATCGCACCCTCGCGGTCCGACATGGGGACGAAGCGGATCGACCGCATGAACGTGTTGTCCGGGAGGAGCTTCTCGAGGAACAGCGACATCCACTTAATGACGCCGAGGTCAGCGGCAGTAAGGGTAGCCGCGGCCGCGCCACCAGCGGCACACTCTACGAGGAACTTCAAACCGTTCTTACGCTCGCGCGTAATACCGTTGGTGAAGTTGCAAGCGTTTGCGAGAACCACCATACGCTCGTCCGACAGCATGGCGCTGGCGAGCAAGCGCACGGTCTCTACGTTGTCCGGGTTGTTGTCCGCGGACGTTGCCCCGCTACGGAAAGCGGAGTTCAGCGAATTGAGACGTGCCTTGAACGCCTCGTCGCACATGATTTCCTTAAAAGTTTTCGGCATATTGCGTGAAATTGTTTGGTTGTCCAGTACTCGATCGTGCCAACTCATACCTGCTGGCATGGTCGTTTTACGTTTGGGTTCTCCCTCCGAAGCGTTGATAGGCTCCGGTGCGGGTTCCGGTGCAGGTTCCGGTGCAGGTTCCGGTGCGGGCTCCGACGCCTCGATGGGCTCCGGAGCGGGTTCCGGTGCGGGCTCCGGTGCAGGTTCCGGTGCGGGCTCCGACGCCTCGATGGGCTCCGGAGCGGGTTCCGGTGCGGGCTCCGGTGCAGGTTCCGGTGCGGGCTCCGACGCCTCGATGGGCTCCGGAGCGGGTT
>ERZ780137.595-NODE-595-length-29282-cov-4.465323_pt1 | contig 29282 bp, 25 predicted proteins | sample MGYA00511020_ERZ780137 | MGnify/ENA primary metagenome ERZ780137 (study PRJEB29588, sample SAMEA2157917) | human gut metagenome | biome: human gut; feature: human-associated habitat; material: faeces | place: Denmark | collected 2008/2010 ... | reverse complement strand
ATTATTGATTTTCCTTCTATAAATTTTTTCAAGAACATCATTTACTCCACTTAGAATTACATGCAATATTTTTCTACCAATTTACTAATGGTATGAATATTAATAAAGTTTTCTGGAATTATTTCTTCTACATCAATCTCTATACCAAACATATCCTCTATTGCAATTATTATCTCTGCCATAGTCAACGAATCTAAAATATCTTGACTTATAAAGTTATCGCAGTGAATCATTTCTTCTGCTACTCCACATTGTATAAGAATTTCTTCTATCTTTTTTTCTTTTATTTCCATTTGATGTTGTACCTCACTTTGTTTTTTCTAACACATATCCCATTTTAGTATGAGGAATACAATTTGTTTGTTTTTTATTAATTTCAAATATTACGTCATACCGATACAATGTTAATTCATTCTCTATTTTTCCAGTTTTATTAGTTATTATAACATTTGCTATATTTTTCTTTTGTAACTGCCTCCGCGTATTTTTCAATGTTTCTGTAGATATATCAATCCCAATATATTTATTAACTAATGGTGCCATTGCATAACAAGTTATCCCAGATGCAACTCCTATTTCTAAAACAGTAGTATTCTTTGTACAATATGGTTTGAGTTTGTTCAATGTATTACTTGAATATTCCTGCATCTCTTCTTTACTAAAATAATTTCCAGAAAAACTATTAATCCACCCTGTCTGTTTAATTTCTACATCTTCTGAATCTCTTTCAGCTCGTTTTGCAATTGTATCCCACATTAAAGCATTTGCTCTTTCATTCGTTTTTTCACATATCAACGCATCCTCAGAATCTGTTAAAAAATATTGTTTTAAACAATCGCATTCCCATAGCAATCTACTTACTATATTAATATATCTGGCACTGGCTATAATTGTATCTATTCCTTTTTCTTCAATCAGTTTTTTTATTTCATGCCACATATCATTATCATATCTGACTTTATCAACATTTGAATAGCAGTATTTTTCTCTTGCATTTATCTGTTTTTTATTGTCTATTTCACCCAAAAGCAAAACTGCATTACATTCCATATTTTGCCACCTCTTACTCAATTTCTTGTTTTAAAAGTACCCTATCAATTTTCCCATTTGAATTTATTGGTAATTGATTCATCTGCATAATTTTCTGTGGAATCATATAGAATGGTAATTTTTCCTTCAGTAGCTCTTTTATTATTTTTTTCTCCCTTATGCGCCTGTGCCATAGTGCCCGGCAGCATGATCACATCATTAAGTAAATCCGGTTCCAGCCCGAATTTCCATTCTCCGCTTAAATCATATTCTCTCATAAATTCCCCCTTATATACCCTGTTTATCCCTTATAAAATAATAACATTGGCACAACTCATATCAGTTGCCAGTTCATACACCCTTCCGCTTGTCAGTCCTACTACTGTAGGGCGCAGCACATATTTGGCATTATTTGCCACGACCTTTGCTTTTTCCCCATTGCTCAGGTCTACATTTGTTCCCACCGGATACAGAATGACACTTTCCAGAAAGCTCTGCATCACTTTCAGATCCAGTTCTCCCGTCATCGCCATGATCATTTCCACCGCATCTCTTGGTGTAAAGGCTTTCTTGTAAGGACGTTCCGTTACCAGTGCATCATAAATATCTGCTACCGCTATGATCTTTGCAAATATATGTATCTTATCCTCCGTTGCTCCCATTGGATAACCGCTGCCATTTATCTTCTCATGATGCTGCAATACTCCTAACTTGATCGCATTCGATAACTCCGGTTTATCCTTCAGTATCTGATAACCTAACAATGAATGCTGCTTGATCAGTGCAAATTCTTCATCCGTAAGCTTGCCTGCCTTATTCAGGATTTCATTGGGTATTTTGGACTTTCCAATATCATGAAGCAGACCTGATATTCCGATTTCATAGATCTGTTCATCCGGCAGCCCATACTGTCTGGATACGATCATCGACATCGTCGCCACATCCACACTATGTTTAAATGTATATTCATCACTGACCTTAAGCGCACTGATATCTACTGCAATTGCTTCATTGTCTTCTATCGCCTTCATCAGATCATCAGTTATACTTCTGGTCATGTCAACAAAGCCTGTAGACTCTGTATCCTGATACAAATACTGTACCCCTTCTGCTACACGCTTCTTCACACTCTCTGACAGATGCACTCTCGCTCTGTCCTCTATCTTCACTTTATCAATCTGTTGCTGAACCTGCGCCGTAATGACCGGTTCATTCTCTTCGTGTTTTTCTTCAATGACCCCGGTACGGATATAGACACCTGTAATCCCCATCTTTTTCATGGAATCAATGTGATATTCATCCAATACAGTGCCTCTGGCTATCAGCACCCTGTCTGCCCTGTCTGCAATTGTCTGTTCCAGGATCATTCCAGGCTTTATGACTCTGGTGGATATATATTTTCTTAAAATCAAAGTCGTCACCTCTACTACCCCTTTATACAAATTTATCACATGGAAATACAAAAGTCCATAAAAAAGACATCCCACACGCAAATGCAGGATGCTTTATAAACCTTAGCACAACATTATAAGAAGATATATTTGCAGATAAACAGTACCGCCAGAATATACATCAGAGGTGTAACCTTCTTTGCCTTACCACAGCAAACATTGATGATCACATAAGAAATAACGCCAATAGCGATACCTTCAGATATGCTGTATGCAAGCGGCATAGCGATCATACACAAATACGCCGGAACCGCATCTGCCAGATCATCAAAGTTGATCTTTACAACAGATGATACCATCAAAAATCCTACAAAGATCAATGCCGGCGCTGTTGCAAAACTTGGAATTGCAGTAAAAATAGGAGCAAATAATATCGCTATCAGGAATAAAAGACCAGTAACTACAGACGCCAGACCGGTTCTTGCGCCTGCGCCTACACCAGCAGAACTTTCTACAAAAGTAGTTGTTGTGGAAGTACCAAATACCGCACCTGCTGTCGTAGCAACAGCATCTGCCAGAAGTGCCTGTTTGATGTTTGGAAGTTTCTCATCCTGATCCAGCATACCTGCCTTGGTAGATACCCCGACCAGAGTTCCAATTGTATCAAAAATATCTACAAACAGGAATGATAACAGGACAACTATAAAATTGGCAATACTGACATCTGTAAAATCAGCTTTAAAGCACTGTCCGAATGTCTGTGAAATTGCAGAAAAATCAGTAATTGCAAAAGTAGGATACAAAGAATAAAAACCATTCTCTACGTCAACTGTATACACACCTGCTGCCTGACAGATCATTCCGAGAATCCAGGTTGCCACAATACCGATCAGAATGGAACCTTTTACATTCTTTACATATAAAATAGCAGTCAGCATCAAACCGATCAATGCCAGTAATGCGCAGATACCTTCTGTGTGGAAATTGCTTCTGAAACTTACATAGGTCAGCAGTGTAGCATCACTGTTTACAATGATATCTGCTCCCTGAAGTCCTACAAATGCAATGAAGATACCTATTCCGGCACTTACGCCCTTCTTTAACGTACTTGGAATCGCATTGAAGATTGCTTCACGAACATTGGTCAGTGATAATACAATAAAGACCAGACCTTCTGCCAGAACTGCCATCAGTGCAATTCTCCAGTCATAGCCCATTGTTCCGCATACTGTATATGCGAAGTATGCATTCAGCCCCATACCCGGTGCCAGAGCAAACGGATAATTTGCCATTAACGCCATTGCGATCGTTCCAACAAAAGATGCCAGACATGTTGCGATCAGTACCGCTGTCGCATCCATACCTGCTGCAGAAAGAAGATTCGGATTGACCGCCAGAATATACGCCATCGTCATGAAAGTCGTAATTCCGCCGATCACCTCTGTCCTCACACTGGTATTGTTTTCTTTGAGTTTGAACCATTTCTCAATCATTTTTAGTCCCCCATTTTGTTATTATCTAAATATCACTGAAAAATATACATCTACTGAATATTATCCAGTGTATTTTTGTACTTCACACGATAGATCCTGTATAAAGATTCCTGAATCCGTTCTTCCGTAATTGTTCCTGATGAAACAGCATCCATAACACCCTGATATGCCTCTTTATAATCTGCAGGACATAACACAATGTCTGCTCCCGCCTGAATTGCTGCTACTGCAGCCTGCGCACTGGAATACTTGCCTGTCACGACACTCTCATCAAGCATATCTGTCATAACAATGCCCGAAAAGCCCAGTGTTCCCCGCAGTACCTCTGTGATCATAGTGTTTGAAAGAGAACATGGCGTATCATCTCCTGTCACATCCGGAGCTGTTACATTAGATACCATAATACAATCCACGCCATTTTGAATTGCTGACTGGAATGTCAGGAAGTCACTGTTCTTCAACTCTTCCAGGGACTTGGATACTTTACCATCCACTGCTGCACCTTCCCCCGGAAAAGTCATCAGTACCGCACTGATTTCTTTCTCCTGAAGGGACTGCACTGCCGCATTGACCAGTGGAACCGCCGTAGCTCCGTCACTGCCAAAGGTTCTGCCCTGCAATTGTGAGTTACCCTGCTCAGACACAATATCCGCTACAGGTGCCAGATCCATATTAATTCCAAATGCCGCCAGTTTCGTTGCAATTGTTCCATAAGCATTTCTTACACTATCTGAATCAGTAAGCTCTGATGCTTTCGCAGTAGCGTCAATTCCAAAACCTGTAGATTCTCCACATTCCCTGCGTACTGCCAGAAACATTGGATATTTGGAATAACTTCTGGTATTGGTCATCATCTCGAGGAACTGATTATCTGACTGATAATTCTGTTCCGAATAAATAAGTCCTCCCACCGGGTTCTCCGCCAGTGCTGTACGGGTTCCTTCTCCTGCCTGTACTGCCTTGCCTACACTGGTAATTGATTCAGGAGTGACCATGAACATGCCTGCAACTTTCTCTTCCAGAGTCATATCCTGCAACAATGCGTCTACAAGTTCATCCAGAGGATCTGATTCCTGCTGTGAATCCGTAGTCTCTGCCTCCTGCGTACCTGATTCAACAACGGCTGTTTCATGTTCAACATTTGTCTCTGCTTCCTGAAGCGCCTCTGCCACCTTATCATTATACTGATTCATGTGTTTTATGATAGCTTTTATTCCTATAACCGCTCCTGCCGTTACAGCTCCGATCACGATCACCAGTGTCACATATGCGGCGATCTGACTTCTGATACGACGTCTTCTTCTTTTTTCGCGGTTCGATAATTCTTTTTTGTCCATATTTCTTCCTTTATTTCTTTCCTGACCGTGTTTACGTTTGTTACATTACTTTTAGTATAACATATCCTGATATAAAATTGTCGATATTTCATATATTTTTGTACTGATTCCATTATATACCTGATTCATTATAATATATGAACACAACAAAAGGCTCCGCCAGTCACATTATCAATGCACCCGGCAGAGTCTTTTCTTATTTTCATTGTATTATTATTTTAATTCAAAGGATACTTATCTGTCAATGACTGTACAATTGCTCTTGCAGCCGGAATTCCCGCTTCCTGCTCCTTAATTACTGTAGCGATCGCTTCAGCAATCTTATCCATGTCATCTTCCTTCATACCACGGCTGGTAACAGCAGGTGTACCCAGTCTGACACCCGACGTAACAAACGGAGATTTCGGATCATTTGGAATCGTATTCTTATTGCAGGTAATATGTGCTTCATCCAGCATCTTCTCCACAGCTTTACCTGTCAGATCATATGTAGTCAGGTCAACTAACATCAAATGATTATCCGTACCGCCTGACACAATCTTGATTCCTCTGTCCATTAAACCTTTGCACAAAGCCTGTGCATTGTTGATGATCTGCTGCTGATATACCTTAAAGTCATCAGATAATGCTTCCTTGAAGCATACAGCTTTACCTGCGATCACATGCATAAGCGGTCCACCCTGTATTCCAGGGAAAATAGCCTTGTTAAAGTTGTACTTTTCTGCAGCTTCCTTATTTGCAAGGATCATACCACCTCTTGGTCCTCTTAATGTCTTATGAGTTGTTGTTGTTACAACATCCGCATAAGGAATTGGACTTGGATGAAGTCCTGCTGCCACAAGACCTGCAATATGCGCCATATCTACCATCAGTACAGCACCTACTTCATCTGCTACTTCTCTGAACTTCTTGAAATCTATTGTTCTGGCATAAGCACTTGCACCTGCAATGATCATCTTTGGTTTACATTCAAGAGCAAGTTCTCTCATTCTGTCATAATCGAGAAATCCATTATCATCAACACCATAAGGCACTACCTTAAAATATTTACCGGAAATATTAACCGGTGAACCGTGTGTAAGATGTCCACCATGATCCAGATTCATACCCATGATCGTATCACCCGGCTGCAAAACAGCGAACTGAACTGCCAGATTAGCCTGTGCACCGGAATGTGGCTGTACGTTGGCATAATCACACCCAAACAATTCTTTTGCTCTTTCGATCGCAAGATTCTCTACTACGTCCACACACTCGCAGCCACCATAATATCTTTTACCCGGATAGCCTTCTGCATATTTATTTGTCAAAGGGCTTCCCATAGCTGCCATAACTGCCTTGCTGACCCAGTTCTCAGATGCGATCAACTCGATGTGACTGTTTTGTCTTTCCTGCTCTGCTACAATTGCAGAAGCAATTTCAGGATCTACCTTCTTAACTTCATCCAATGAATACATGCCATATCCTCCACTCTAATCATAATCTTACCGTATGCAGTATCAGCGCTCATTATGTACGTTTTATAATTCATCACTTCATAGCTATACAGTATTAAACTTTTTATTCTTGATTATAATCAGATTTTTTCTCTTTGACAAGTGTTTTTAATTAAAATGGAAAATACGCTGACAAATTTTATATCCATCAACGGAAATTTTTCTGCCTCCCTTACCTGGCAGGTTCATCGCATTTCCAAGCAGACCATAACGAAGTCTCGCCCATAACCATTTGTCTTTTTCCTTAATATATGACCACAATTCCTTCTTCTTCTCAAGATTCTCTTCCAATTCAGAACGGATCAGCAATACAGAAGATACCGTAGTTATGATATCCAGATAATTGCGCATATACCTCTTTACTTTCACATTGGCATGAATACGCGGCATCTCTTCTACATAATAGTCTACCATAAGTTTATTGACCTTGATCTGCTGATCTATACGTCTGATCATGACCTGTTCATTGACAGACTGGTCTGTTCTTCCAATATAATAACGATAGAAATTCACATCCAGATAATACATGGTCTTAACATATGGCAGTGGGTTAAATACAAAGATGTTATCCACATAGAAAGTATGCTCCGGAAGCTCCAATCCACATTCTCTGAGCAGGTTTGTCCTGTAAATGACCGAATGCATCAGAATATACTGACCTACATGAAAATGCTTCACATCTTTCCATGTAAAAATCTGGTTCTGGGGAAGTGCATGATGATATTTCATTACCTTTTTGCGTTCTTCTCCTTCTTTCTCATACACGAAGTTACTGATCATCATATCCAGTGACTTGCCATCGCGTATGATTTCTTTCAAAACACCCAGTATCTGCATATAAGCGCTCTGGTTTACCCAGTCATCACTGTCAACAACTTTGTAAAAAAGTCCGGTAGCATTCTTGATCCCTGCATTTACCGCGGAACCATGGCCGCCATTTTTCTTATCGATTACTTTGATCATACTTGGAAAACGTTCTCTGTATTCCTCTGCAATATGCAGTGTATCATCTGTAGATCCATCATTTACGATCATGATCTCCACATCTTCACCACCGGGCAATAAAGAATCAATGCAGCGTCTCATATATGCTGCTGAATTATAACATGGAATTGCTATAGATAATAATTTCATACCGTTACTCTCCTAGTCCTTTTAATTTCTCACTGCCTTGCCTGATCTGCAGATATTTCGTATATGCTGCATATGCAGAAGGAATGGCATAACGTTCCTCTGCCTCTTCCTTATCTACAAAGATCAGATTATCTGCCGTATTATTCTCCAGCTCATCCACTCTCACAGCATAACCTGTCATATGCCATTCCTTGTGCGTGAATATATGTCTGCTGTTCTCTAATTTCTGTATTCTGACTGCATGCAGTCCTATACCTTTCAGATAGTTTAACACATAATCTTCATTTTGTGTTCCTTCAAGCCAGGGAAACTCATACATTCCCGCCAGAAGTCCCTTGTCAGGTCTTTTCTGCAAAGCAACCTTTTGTGCATCCTGTAATACCAGTACGGTCTTGTATTCTATTGTTCTGGCTTTCTTTGGTGTTTTCCTGGGATACTGACTCATACATTGATTCGCATGTGCCATGCAGAAACTCTCCCATGGACATTCCATACATTTGGGCTCTCCATTCGGAATACAGACAATCGCCCCCAGTTCCATCAAAGCCTGATTAAAAGCTCCGCTTCGTCCCTGTGGCATGATGCGGCGCAGATCCTCTTCTACGCGCTTTCGCACTTTTGCCTGCATAATATCTCCATCATCCATGCGCACCCTGGATATAACGCGCAATACATTACCATCTACAGCAGGAACAGGCTTTCCATAAGCAATTGATGCCACCGCACCTGCCGTATAGCTGCCAATTCCCGCCAGTTTACATAATTCGTCATATTCATCAGGAATGATTCCATTATACTGTTCCATTACCTGCCCTGCCGCTTTCCAAAGATTACGGACACGGTTATAATATCCCAATCCTTCCCACAGCTTCAGCAATGTCTCTTCATCTGCCCGTGCCAGTGCTGCAACATCCGGCAATGCATTCATAAACCTCTCATAATATGGTTTGACAGCTTCCACTCTGGTCTGTTGGAGCATGATTTCTGATACCCATACCCGATAGGCAGTCGGTTCCTCTCTCCAGGGCAATATCCTCGCATGGGAACCGAACCAGCCAAGAAGTGGTTCCACGATCTGTTCCAACTTAAATGAATCCATATTTTAATACCTTTCTATCTCAGACGGTTACATTCAAAACGCTCCATTGTCAACAGACAGTTCAATATCTCACTGTAGCGTTGCTCTATATCTCCGTCCTTTACTTCAATATCCAGACTGACTGCCATTGTATCGATCATGGCATTGGTAATCGTCGCATGCAGATTACTCAGTATCTCCAGCTTTTTCTCATAAGAATCCGCCTCCAGAAAAGCAAGCAGACCATCATCCAGTTTAAATTCCTCTTCCTGCTTATCAGCATACACTGACTGAGGTGTAGTACTTACAGGTGTAGATTCCTTCGGACTGTATACACTGCTCGTATGCGTTTTTTCTTTTGACTGACCACTATATGCTTCTACTCCCTGTTTGAAACGTCGCAGACCATCTTCGATCACAGAATGAGGACACGCAATATTTAATCTGACAAAACCTGTACCATTTCCTCTGTACTGATATCCGCCTGTCAGGAAAAGTCCTGTATTCTTACGAATAGACCCTGCAAACTCTTCGGAATCAGAAGTAACTGCTGAACAGTCGAGCCATAACAGATAAGTGGCATCTTCTGAAACTACCTGAATCTGTGGCAAATGCTCTGCCAGATAACTCTTTACCAGATCCTTGCCCTGTTTAATATATGCACGAAGCTCATCCAGCCATTCTCCACCTTCCGTGAAAGCTGCAATTGCTGCTGTTACTGCAAATACATTAGGTTCTGCCACTTCATCCGTGTTGATCCCCCTCCATACCTTATGACGTAAGTAAGGATCAGGTACCATAATAGCCGCAGTCTGAATCCCCGCCATATTAAAAGTCTTGGTGGGAGCCAGACAGGTAACCGAATTGTTACGGCAAGTCTCGTTTACGGATGCAAATGGTATATACTCATACCCTGGCATTGTCAGATCACAATGAATTTCATCTGCAAGTACGATTACATGATGTCTGGCACATAACTCACCAATATGAGCCAGTGTCTGCCTGTCCCAAATCTTACCCACGGGATTATGAGGGTTGCACAGAATCATCATTGATGTCTGGGGATCTGCCAGCTTTTTCTCCAGATCATTGTAATCAATATGATATTTATGATTTTCATATACAAGCGGGCATTCCAGTACATTTCTTCCATTGTTAAGAATGGAATTATAAAATGTATTATAAACCGGTGTCATTACCAGTACATTCTCAGCCGGTGTCGTCAGTTTACGCACACAACTGGAAATAGCAGGTATCACTCCTGTACAGAACATCAGCCAGTCTGATTCTATTTCTATATGATGCCTGTCTCTCCACCAGTTAATATATGCGTCATTCCACTCCTGTGGAACATAGGTGTAGCCATAGACACCATGTTCCAGTCTTTTTCCCATCGCCTCTATAATAGCAGGCGCTGTTTTAAAGTCCATGTCTGCGACCCACATTGGCAGTTCACCGGGTTCTACTTCCCACTTTATGGAATATGTGCCTTTTCTATCTACAACGCTGTCAAAATCATACTTCATGTACATTTCCTCCTGTTACAAACTTCTGAGTTTCCTTACCGATTCCATTTGTACACTTGATCGTTGTCCTGCCAGGATCTACCTTGTCCTTTTCCATGATCAGTTCTTCTATATAATCAGCCTGGATCGTTCCTGATCCGGGATTAAATACACTGTTGATGGCTCCGTCTATCTGCGCATCCACACTGGAATATTCAAAAGCCAGAGTAGTGTTGATCAGTCTGCAGTTCTTCATTGTCAGATTGTTGATATAACACATCCCCTGTAAACTTTCGATCGTACAGTTGATCAGTGTCAGGTTCTTTGCATTCCAACCCAGATATTCCCCGGATATAAAGGAATCATACACCGTCACATGATCGCTGTTCCAGAATGCATCCTTGGACAACATTCTGGCATTGTGTACTTCCACATTTTTTACGCCGTCAAAGCTGTAATTTCCATCCAGCTCAAAATCACGTATCTTCATATTGCTACAGTTCATTGCAAAATAATCACCTCTTGCAATGACCTGTTCCATTGTGACATTTTCGCAATTCCATAATGTCTCTGATGCATAGGGGAAAGATACCTTTTTCAATTCCACACCATTACATCTTCTGAAATTTTTCGGTGCTTCCACAATCGTATTCTCCATGCGGATATTATCTGTATACCAGATACCTGCACGCGCCATATCGAATAATGTGCTGTCCTTTACTAAAATATTTTTGCTGTACCAGAGTGGATATTTCCATTTGAACAGACAACGATACAGTTCAATATCCGAACTTTCTTTTAATGGAGACTCTCCTTCTGCAAAAACAGCCTCACTTATTTTCATATCTTTTGCGCCAAAAAGTGCACGTTCACCTACATAATATCCTCTTGTTACTTCCTGCATTTATTTCACCAATACCTTTCTTTCAATTCCTTTTACACAAGGATCTTTTGAACATTCTCTTTTATTTTAGCACTTAAATATGCATATTGTACAATTTCTTCTTCACTTAATCCGGCATACCTCGCCTGTTCATAGTCATTCTCTGCCATGGAAAGACTCCTGAGAATAGAATCTGCTGCCGGCAGCAGTGTTATCTCCAGTTTTCTGACTGTCTTTCTGCGTTTGGTCGTCTTTTTGGATACATTTATTTCTGCAGATTCTTCTGTCTGCACAGGGACACGCAATTCTTCTATTTTTACAATTCCTTTTGTAATAAGTTTCTGCAAAGACGCTGATAATGTATTCTTGGTCATATTGGTATAATCCATCAGTTCCCTGCGACTGCTGATCTTGTGTGGCTGACTCAGATACATGACAAGCCTGATATCCTGTAATTGCAGATCATTCTTCAGTGCGATCGGTTCCAGATAATGATCCAGAAGTTTCCTGTCGCGGTACTCATCCATCAGAATACCTTCACCTTCTACATCAATGGTACATACGCTTGTCCTTTCATCCCCAAGTTTTTTGGTACTTCTAAGGACAGGGGGAACCATGCCGTCACTTGCCGCATCCAGCAGGAAACGATACACCTGTAATCTGTTCTTCTCATAGTCCTCTTCTGTCAGTATGGCCTTATAAAAATTATGATAGTATGCAAAGACCATCTTTTTCATGCTGATCGTTTTGGTCAGACTCATTCCCTGACTGGCCAGAGACCCTTTGGTCTTTACATAATAATAAATCGGTACTCTCAGGGCATAGAAACTCTCTGCATGCCTGATATATTCCAGATTGAACATAAAATCTTCGCACCAACTGATACTGCTGTCCATACGAAGATGATATTTCTCGATCAAATCTCTTTTGAAAAATTTGTTCCAAAGTACACCATAATAGAAATCAGCAGGATTTTCCATCATATGAGAGGCAAAATCCTCTCTGGTCATGATCACATCATCATCAATATCTCCTTTATGAGATACCCTCTGTCCTACCACCCTGTAGAAATCCGAAATTACCATATCACAATGATGTTCCATAGCAGCCTTGTAGAACAGACTCGTTGCATCTGTTGTGATCCAGTCATCGCTGTCCAGGAACTGAATATATTCACCTTTTGCCAGTTCCAGAGCTACATTACGGCTGTCTGACACTCCGGAATTCTCCTTGTGGATTACCTTGATCCTGTGATCCTGTGCAGCATACTCATCACAAATACGTCCTGAATCATCCTGACTTCCATCATCGATCAGCCATAATTCAAAATCCTCAAACTCCTGATTGATAATGCTCTCGATACAACGACTGACCGTCTTCTGGGCATTATATACAGGCACAATAATACTCACTGCGGGATTCATACCTGCTCCTCCTGTTAACTGTTACCCGGATTCATGTTGAAACTTCCATCTTTCCCATGCTTTCTGTTCGTGGACATGATCATAAGTAATGCCACGAACACAACCAACACCTGATATGGCAGATAATCTTTTGTGTTAAAAGGCACACAATATCTGCATCTGATTCCATACAGATAAGCCTGTGGCAATATTTCAGAATCCTGATTCGTATAAAGCTTCAATCTGTAGTTTTCTCCTGCCGTAACGTATAGATCCGTTGCTATATTTTGCCACTCATATACCGATAATTCCTTTAATGGAATCTGATTTCTGAAAATCATATTTTCATTATCGTCATACAGTTCTATTGTCATGGTAGTTTCTGCTGATGCCATTGATGTATCCGCCTTGATCTTCAGACTACTGATCTGTCCATATTGCGCCACGACTTCCACCTCTGTGGGCATATCCTGCGTAACAGCCTGTTTTACCGTCACATACCTGTTCCATCCCAATCCGGGGATTAAATTACATATAATACAGGCTGCCAGCACGATTACAGCAGCCTGTATGATTTTCTTATATTGCTTTCCTTCCAAAACTTTGACCCTTATCTTAATTCCTTTTCATAATAAATTTGTTATACCATCCTATGGACGATATTTTGCCACACCAAGCAGCATAAAATACACAATAGACTTCCATGTAAAACGATATGATGCCGGTAAAACGTCCCCGGCCTTGCCATGGTAAGTGATTGGAATCTCGCACTGCATATATGCCTCATTCTCACAGATCAATGTATAGGTAGACATACTCTCCAGTGAATCCAGACGTAATATGATACCCTCCTTATCTGTAAGAATATCTTTCAGAAAATCTACTTTACGGCTTGCGCCATTCGTATACAGTCTTACATGATACAGCGTATGCCCGGCATGAATAAACAGCCTGTCTCCGTCTTTGTCGGGCTGTTCATCATATACCTTAAGTCCCTCCATTTCCTTCTGATCAGGATTCCAAATAAAACTCTCGGCGCACTTACGTTTCGCATCATACATTGTCATAATCACAATTGCAACATAAATCAATAAAATACCAATAACTACCGGCAGGCTCATGTCCATTCTCCTTCTCTTTAGTCTTTACCTATCGTTATTATATGGCATTTTTCTGCTTTTCACAATGGCATAATCATGAAAAAAGCATTAACAGCATAAATGGCATCCGTCCCAACAGACGAATGCCATTATGGTGATAATATTAATTCAGTTTGAAATAAACGATGCAATCGTCATCTTCTGACTCATACAATCTGAAAGTCTTTGGTTTCAGCGTATAGACCGGATTTAACAGATCTCCACTCTGCTCATAGAAATCTGTCTCATACAGATACGGAAGTATTCTGTAGGTTCCCTGAACTTCATTTTGGGCATGAATATTGTAAATTGTATACGTTGATAAATAGTTAACCGGTTTATTACCGGAAGACTGTGCCATATTCAGTGCGAAATGATAGATTGGTTCCATACTGTTATAATTACTGCCATCTGCGATCGTTACCCATGTACCGTTCGTTAACTGCTGGATTTCTCCTCTGTAATGAGTCAACATCTTCTGCACATTATAATATCTCGTCAGCAGATCAATATCTATCCTGTCACTATTATGTCCATATTCTCCACCCTTAAGCGGGATTGGATTATCCTTGCCATATGAACCAAAAGTCTCGCTGCCATCAGCTACGCCCCACTGGGTATTCTCTCCAAAGGTAATGGTGCTGGCTCCGACATAATAATTTCTCTGATACTGCGACTGATCGGTTACATCATCTCCGCTCCAGCCTTTTGTAAATCCGGCTTCGCTCCAGCCTTTTCCGTTTTCAAACAAGCTCTCATCCTGCGGCCAGTATACTTTTTTAGCAGTCGGATCATATACAACACAGATTACTTCGATCTCGTACTCTTTATTAGGGTCTAATAATAACGATTCTTTCTGATTCAGCACGGAGGTTCTTTCACTATGGTCCTGCATAATATGATAACTGTTTTTCCACTCTGTGCCAATCTCTCTGTAACGGAAGAACTGTCTCTGGATCATATTACCCTGATTCAGTTCTGTATGTTCATGGCAATTGAATTCAAAATCAATCAGTCTGGTTTCTGTTGCTCTTTGAATATTGCTGTCGATCAGATCAATATCTTTTATCGTATAGATTCCTTCTACTACTGCGTATGGCTTTCCACCACGATTCTCACCTGCTGCATGAAGTGAAGTTGCCTTTATTTTGGAATTATTCGGCAGCTTCTCTTTGTATGTCAGTTTGATACTCTTCTGACGCTGTACAACCAGAGAATTCACTGATGTGGAACTTTCCTTCTCAAGTTTGATTCCACTGCCCGTTACAGAACTGATATATCGATTCATTTCTGTATCATTCGGGTCTATTACCAACTGGTTCTTTTCATCTTCAATAAAATCATGCCAGGTCGCACCTTTATCAAAAGAAATAGACCATTGCCATGCATACGGAGTCATATAACCGACAAACTTGGTATCTTCCGTATCTTTTTTATCCCACGGATAAAGTTCTGTTCCATCCTCATTTCTATGTGGAACAAAATAATTTGCTGCATTAACACCATTTGCGGTTGCCTCAAAAGTCATCGTTGAACCAGCTTCATTATTACCACTGCGTTTCATTACCTTTACATCCGTAACCCTGCGGATATGGATTGGTATCTCAATCGTCGCCAACGGGTAATTCCCTGCATTATCCTTCACTGCCGTTGCTTTTACAGTCAGTATCAGGTTATTACTCTCCTGTTCATCCTTATCAATTGCCAAATAAATATATCCTGTTCCGCCATTGGATGCACTTTCAGTTAAACCGGTGAGCACTTTCGTTCCTGCCATCTTATTCCCGGTCAATTCCGGCAATAGTTTACCAATACGTGTCTCAACCTGTATTGGGATACGCATCATATGTACTGTATCACCCTTCTCTGTATCCTGTCCCTGTGTCGGGTCTGCCACAACATATCCCTGTGTAAATTCAATGACATTATTAAGTGAAACTGTTCTGGAAATATCCTCTGAATAGCAGTTTCCAGTTTTATTTGTCCTGATCGCACTGCCTCCATTAAAGGAATAACTTCCCTTGGTATGAAGAACTGTTGCCGTTACTTCAAATTCTGTTCCTGCCGGATAATCTGTCAGCAGTTTCACATTCAGGCAGGGACCATTGCTGTTGAATCCCTGTAATAAAACCCTTAAATTATCACTTTCAAAAGATCCGCTTGCGAAATCCGCCTGCTTTCCTATTTGATTCTTGGGCAGTTTCTCGCTGTTATGATCGGCAGACATCCAGTAGGTCGTTCCTATCATGGTCGGTTCTTTGCCCTTTTGTTTTACCTGCCATTTAAATTCGATACCAAATCGTTTACAGTAATCAGCTATCTTTATTTTATCTGTAGTACTTGCCTTCTCCTTATATCCTGTCTCAAACCACAAGGTTTCCAGATTCGTACCATCAATCCTCGTTCTGAACTGATAGGTTGTATCCTCTTTAAAGGGTTCTGTATGAGGATAATTCGTACCACTCATGATCTTATAGTTCAGGTCAAGTCCTGTAACACGTCTGACAAAGATATAGACTTTGGCAGTATCCGCCTTATCCTCCAAATCATCATAGACTTTATCACCAGAATAGATAACTGCTTTGATAATACCGCTTCCGTTTACTGAATTGCCTTTTTCGTTTACATAATATTGTGTAGAACCAGTCTCATCCGCACCAAGTTTCACTGTCACCTGTCCGTCTACATACGTAACTGTAGTTGCCGAATCTGTTGCACCCACCAGCTCACACTTGAGATTATCCGTAGCTGCCCCAAGCATTGAAATGACCGGTTTCACCGAACCTGACTGCGTAGGTTCAAGTACCATATATCCTGTTCCTGATATTTTGGTGTCTCTTGGTTCTACTGTATCTGTTCCGTAAATATCCTTGTCCTGCCCTGCTGTATCATAATACGCGGCATGATTCTTATTTTCACCTTTTCTATGTAAGGAAACAGCTTTTACAGTAAATTCCAGTCCTGACGGCATATCCTTCTTTAATCTGTATTTGATCATAGGCGTAGCAACATTGGCTTCTTCCTCCACCTTTTCGAAATAATCATTGACAGAAACTGAAGTTCCATTTACCTTAAGCTCCGCACTCCATTCTACTGCTGCCGGCTGTTTCCATTCATCGTCCCATGATTTACCAACCTTACGGGAAGCATTGTATACATCTGCATCTGCATAAAATGTAAATACTGTTCCTGCTTCCTCATAAGTGTTGTGCAATGTCCCTGTCAGATCTGTTGCATGGTTTACCTGAATCGAATTAACACGTCTGACCAGAATCGTAACGATCACTGATTTAAGTGGAACTGTAGAATCCTCACTTACTGTATTGGTGGTTTTCAGTATTACTGTTTTAACCTGATCTGTTACCCCCTTATCCAGAGTAAGTTCCAGATTGGTAAAGGATTCATTCTCTGCATAATGTGTCCTTGGCACTGTAACACCACTGTCACAGGCAATATCAATTCCTCCAGTCTTACCCGACACTGTAACAGGAAGATTCCATGTTTCACCGGGAACCAGACAGATGGTCTGCTCACATTCAATATCAGCATCCGGGATCTCACTGAATTCAATATTTTGCACTACCTCATTACGTGCAGTCATCGTATATTCCATCTTATAGGACTTCTCGTCTCTCTCCATTTCCAAAGTCAGTTTCACTGCTCTGGTGTCCTCAAAATCTGCTGTATCCATCTCAAATGTCTTAACATGTTCTGCCAGAAGTGCCGGAGAGGATAATACTTTCGTTCCGTCCCCATTTGTTATATATGTATAATACTGGATCTGTCTGCCTGCAGAGTTATATTCCAGTAAATATCCCTCACTATCTGTAGTGCAGATAATATATCCGGAAACTGTATCTATTGTTCCGGTTCCTACTTTATTTGCATCTTTTACCAGATTACCAATCTGGTTGGACAAATACTGTGCTTCCTGCTGTAGTGATGTCTGGGATACTCCATTTCGATAAATACGTGCACTTACCGTAACCACTCCTGCTATTACCGCTGCAACCAGTGAAAAGATTGCAACTGCACACAGAACTTCAACCAGACTCATTCCTCGATCATCCCTGTTCTCTGATCCCCTTACTCGCATAATTCTATCCTCCCTGTCAGCGGCACAATCTCAATATTTTTCACAGTATGCGCCTTTGATATCCTGAAATACTGCCAGTACGCACCTGTTCCATTATCTTTTAATGCACCTGTACTTCTTGAAAATTCCAGAGTAAGAACAGCTCCTTCACCCAACTGTGTATAATCCGTCCCATTGGAACTATATTCAAAACTCACACCCTTAGCCCCAACTGTTGTCTCTGTAACATCCGGTGTTGCATTATTATAATCCATCTGAGAACGGTATACATTCTGTTCTACACTGATCAGTCCTGCATCATTCTTTATCTGTATGATAACCTTATATTTTCCCATGGTAGTCGTTCTGGCATGCTGAAGCACACTGACCACCTTCTGCGCACATTCTTCTGCCGGCTTTCCACTTGAAAAAGACAGACCATAACTGACAGTTCCGGCTAATACTGATATAATTGCCAATACAATAATGATCTCAACCAGAGAAAAGCCACTGTTGCCTATCTTTTTAAACTTCACACCAATGCGCCTCCTCTTCTAATCATCATATCGCTTCCAGTTCATATATTTAACACAATCAGCCAAATCTAATGTCTGTCCAACACGTTCATCAGCGCCAGACATTCCCTGCATGTAAAAATCAGGTAATTCCAGTCCAATATCTGTATAAATATAGGTGCTGTAACCATCCTCCGGTTCATATGCTACTCTGACTCCAACAAGAATGAATTTATCCTTTGCCGGTGGAATATCACAGCGTTCTACACTTCGGATACGCTCTGCTATTGCTTTTGCCGAATCCTCATCCAATCCATCTTCCTCTAATTTTTTAACCAGATACTCTCTTAATGCCTGCGTCAGTTTGCTTACTTCCGGATCTATGGTTATAACTGCTGCTTCTCTGCCATCCCATATCTTTTTCAGCTTCTCCGTATAAGATCTGGCATAATAACTTTCTACGTTAGGAGTTCCTTTGTGGTCAACATAATTTGCCATCGTATCCGCATATGCGTACTCAAAAGCATCACTGACATCCTCTACCAGATATGCTTTCAATTTATCCAGCACTTCTTCTGCCTGATAGAAACTGATCTTGTTCTGATAGTCTGTCTGTTTCGATATATAATTTCTTCCTGCAATATAGAGCATTGTCGTAGCAATAATTGTAATAAAAGCACTGACTACAATAACTGTAACGATTGCTGCGCCTTTATTATCCTTTACTATATTGTGATCCACATCAATCCCATGCCTTTCCTACTTCTCATTCATTGTACTGTGCAGACTTGATACTTCTATTCCGGTATCATCCCTGATCGTCAATGTCAGATCATAAGACAGTATCTTATCCTCAGAAAAGACATCTGCTGCCTCATGTTTTACGTTTCCTGCACTGTCATATACATTGGCAATGCTTTCTCCCTGTCTGTCATTTCCATTGGCAAATGCTGCAGCAATCTGCGGTGTTGGTACCGTAAATGATGCTGTTCCTATATTTTCAAACAGATTATGATATAATCTCACATCATCTGCCCCGTTTTTTTCTACTTTTACTTTATAATTCTGCTCATGAGTCGTTGTCCAGGTCTGGGAAACATCCTTTGCACGCTGTTTTAATAAATAACAATTCGTATCATTTCCACTGTTATTTCTGATTACGACCTTATCACTTGGAATGGTATAATCCGGATAATAGAAAAGATAAACATCACTTAAATCCGTTGCATCTGTCTTGCCTGGCGTAACCGGTGAAAAAGAAAAATAGGTATCGTCGCCCTCCGGGAATTTACTCAGATATTGTAATGTTCCCTTCAATATTTCACCGGAATCGATTTCTTCTCCTGTATACCCGTCAGTTACCTTAGGTGGATGTACCGGCTTATAATAGGCAACACCCGTAATGTAATATTGGTATGTTATCACAGGCGTTACTCCATCTGAATCAATGACAAATTCCAGAGTACGGTCATATATATTGATGTTTCCTGTATTTACATCAGCAATTGAAATTGGATTGCCCGATGCATTCATGGCTTTGTCATCAGGATATTCATCTGTTTTTACCAGATTCGCCATAAAATCTTCAAATTCACTGGCATGTTGACTGGAAAAATCAGTAAACGCCTTGGAATCCAGATCCTCTCCCCAGCTTTTTTCACACTGCACAACAGGATTCGTACTCTTCATATTCGTAATTTGAAATACATTTTTCTCATCGGATGATTCCGCTTTCATTTCTATGTTGTACGTCTTGCCAGTATCCGTCTGTATTCCCTGAATTGTAAAAAGTTCATAATCGGAATCATCTGCAATTGCCGGATCTTTCGTGTGTTCACTCCATACATATACGGGATCTGTTGCACCCTCTGGCTGTTGATAGAATACCTCTGAACCATCTTTTCCGCCATTTGTGAACATCCGTCTGAGAATTTCAATGTCATATCCCTTAAATGCCTCCATGATACTCTCACCGGATAAAGTTACTTCCTGCCTTTTCCTTGCCTTGGAATTATAGACCATTGCCGTTGTCAGCGCGTGAAGCGTTGGCACTACAACGATACTCAGAATCGTGATCGATATAATGACCTCGACCAGAGACATCCCTAAATTATTCAGTTTTCTGTCTGTGCGATCAATTCTGTTGTGTCTCTTCGCTACCTTCATCAGCTACACTACCTTCATCTGTTCCATTACTGTTATCTGATGCCTTAGATGTTATATCTGAACCAAATATGTCCTTTGTTCCTGCCGGATATGCCTTCATTTCAGGAGCCGTATATTCCTTATTTGTTCCTGTCACACTGTACATGTATAGATTAATACTGCCTTCCAGTAATCCACTTTCTTCATTTTTGGTATATACGATATTATCAATTGCAATTCTGTCAGGAGTATTGAATATCTCTCCTATCACATTTTTCAGGTCAGTATATGTTGTTGTATTGACATAGATTGCATGCCTGCGTACAAACTGCATTGCCTGTGTATAATCTTCAAGATTTGCATTCGTTACAAGCTCATTGGGAATATCGAGTACGACCTCCGGAGTCTCCATGTTGATGGAATCATAACCTATCGCATTCTTCTCCTGCGTCTGTGCCGCAAGCATAAGGATATCTTCTTCCCTCGCATCAGCAGGATACTGTTCCAATACATCCCTGATCTGGTCCGTCATTGTACGGATATCCGTCTCATACTGTGCCATATTATTATAGTATTCCTCTAATTCATCTACTTCCTTCTGTTTTGTTGCATTCGCAGCTTCCAGTTCTTCTGTCTTAGACTGAAAATTCAAAAAGACAAATACATACAACATCAAAACGATTACAAGTCCTACTATGCTGATTCCCGCAAAAGTTTTCTGGTTAAAGTACTTTTTCAGTGTTTCTTTGTCTAAAGATTTGTTTATTCCTTTAAATTTCTTATCCATATCAAGTCCCTCTATTCTTCTACCGTCTGTGCCGCATCTGTGCTTACTTCAGAACTGACACTCGGTACAGGCTGTGTGATCTCCGGTAACAGATATGTACATGTCATTGTGAATATCACTGTAGTATTGTCACTGTTGAGTTCCTTTCTATCAGATTCCAGTGTAGATTCCTCTGTCATACTTTCAACAACTACTTCGCTAAGACTCTCAAAGCCCCTCATGTTATTGATAACACCTGCTGCGGTTTCCTTATCTGCCACACGCAAAGTGATCACACACTGCGTATCATTAGATGTGAACTCGGATACTTCTACATCTGAAGGAAGTTTCTGTTCCAATTCCTCAAAAAAAGCCAGAATCCCATCATTACTGTTCTGAGTCAGTTGATTGCCATAATCGATCTGATCATAGAGATCCTTTGTACCCAGATATCTGTCATGAACGACCTTCGCCTCTGCATATTTCTGTTCCTTATCCACCAGATCTTTCTGTTTGAGCACTGCCATATTATAAGGGACCAGCGCCAGTGTCAGTACGGCAACTGCCAGTACCAGACACAAAATGATCATCAGAACCGAAGCATTTACATAGTTTGTCTCGTTTCGTTCTTTCTCTTTCTCATTGTCAAAGCCCACACTCTCCATACCGGAACCGATAGCTGCTGCATATTGGCAAAAGGCAACGTCACCAATATTTCTACCGGCTACTACTCCTCTGACAACATCCAGCGTTCTGGTCGAAATTCCTGTATGTTCCTCAATCTGTTCTACAATACCATCATCCCGGATACCGGTTCCGACTACGTATATCTGCTCGATTGCGCTCTTCTCTTCCCCTGAATTGTAGAAATCCATAACACGAAGCATCGTATTGATCAGGGATTCCAGCATTTCCTCTCTGAAAATCTCCACATCTCCCATTCTGCCCCTTGCATAATTGACATTACGCTGCAAAATCAGATTTCCCTGCTGCGCAATTGTGATAATGGCATTCTCTGCTTCTATTTTTACGATCATGGCAGCCTCAGAGCCGACATTGTGCTTTACTGCCTGCAACATACCATTTCCTGAATAATCAATATCTACCAGATGTAATCCAAGATTGTCTGCCAGTCTTTCATAAGCTGCGAGCAATGCCTTTTCTGCTGCCAGTACAAGTACTTTATGTTTACCGGCATTCTCACCTTCACGTATTGTTCTGATCAGCATGTGTGAAATTTTATACTCTGATAATTCAATTGGGAAATACTCTGTAATATTAGACTCTATCACTGCATTGATCTGATGTGGTTTTACACCTGGAAGCAGAATCTCACGATTGATAATTCTTCCGGAAAAGATGGTGAAAAGTACTCTTTTCGTTCTGATCTTATTTGCTGTCAGTGCCTCTTTTATTGTCTCCTGTAAAGCAGGCAATCTGTCATCTGCCAGATAACCGTCCTTTACTGCGCCCTCCGGTGTCTTAACCTCAAGACACCGATAGACCTTCGGTTTCTTCGCCTGATAATCCATCTCTACGATTTTCGTATAAACGGCTCCAATTTCCATACAAAGTACTTTTGCCATTTTCTCTCTCCTTCTATACACGCCACCTGGCGTATCAGCTCTTAATTTATATATTCATACCTGCCTCAACACCGGAATCTGCCGATTCTGAGGCAGATATGAATCCTGCCTTTGTCTATGCACCTATTAATATTCCAAGATACCAATTAATCATCTGCTGTCCATACAGTCCGGCTATCCATATGCCAGCCGCCAGATATGGTCCCATTGCCAGTACTTTCTGTGCTCCTGCGACCTTCATGCGTACAATATGTATCACAGAACCTAAAATACATCCCAGCACGAATGCCAGAATGATATTCTTCCATCCCAACAGCAGTCCGGCTGCTGCCATAAGTTTGATATCACCACCGCCGATACCTCTGCCCTTTGTGATCAGATACAGAAGATATAAAAAGACGCTGACTGCAAAAAATCCTATTGCATACTCTTTCCAGTTGTTCAGGTCTGTGACAATTCTTACCGCTCCAAGGCATCCTATAAAAAGGTTGATTCCTACAGGGATTTCATAAGTTCTGAAATCTATAACAGATAAAACGATCAGTGCGCTGACTAAAAAGCAATACAGCAGACTTTCTATACAGAATCCAAAATGTATGAATGTCCAAAGGTATAAGACACCGTTCAGTGTCTCTATGAGAGGATACTGAACGGATATCTTTGCTCCACAGTTGCGGCATTTACCGCGCAGTGCCACCCAACTGAATACCGGTATGAGATCATACCACTTTAATTGGCAGCCACAGCTCATGCAATGCGATCGTGTGGTCACGATATTTTCTTTTTGGGGCAGTCTGTAAATGCATACATTCAGGAAGCTGCCTATAATAATGCCGTATAAGAATACAAGCACATAAAATGCAATTGCAGGAAACATGGGGAGTCCTTTCTAAGTTTTAAATGGGTCGGTGTATGTGTGTCTGGGATACGGGAATTTGTTATGCACTCGTAGACTATACTCGTTGCAAAAACAAATCCCTTGACCAGACACACATACACCTCGATGTCCTAAAGTTTAGATGGGAGGCTTGAACCTGACGGTTCTAAACCTCATTAAAATCCTTACAATGTTTTTATATTATCTACCTAACGCTGTCTGTAAGGAGTCTGTTGCAGTACCACCTGTTATAGTAAGTTCAACACCATTTGTTGTAGCTTCTGCTTTTACACTTGATGATCCGAAAACATTACTCTTCATTGAAATCTTTGTAACATCAATGTTAGCATCTGTCAGTGCAGTAGCAACCCAAGAACTTGCAGTTACGCTACCAGCAGCACCTTTAGCAGAAAATGTAACTGTACCATCACCTGTAACAGTTGCTGTATTAGCTGGATCTGAAGCATAAATTTCGATTGCTGATATTATTGTACTCCAATTATCAAGATCCGCACTTCTTCTTGATCTCTCAACATACTTCAGATACTGAGGTGCTAATACACCGATCAATACTGCCATAATGGCAATTACGATGATTAATTCTACGAGGGAAAAGCCCTTGTTGTTGAGTTTCTTGATTTCGTTGTTGTTTTTCATTTTTCTCTTCTCCTTTTTTGTAATAAAATGAATATTTTTATCTTATTCGTTTATCACAGTCACTTTCAGGAATCCACCCTTATCATGTGTTTCCTCCCCTAAGTGTACTGACATACAGGCTCCACTATTTTCTCTGAACCCCTTATGTCAGTGCACTTAGTAAAACTGTGCTAAACGCATAATTCATAGTTATGTAACTTTTGTCATACAGCATATCAAACTATATTAACCTGCCAGTTTCTTCACCAGTTGATAAACTCTCTGCGAAGCCGTGTGGAGAATCTGGAGCTTGTAGTGTCGAGGGGCTATGCCGGATTTCGTTTTCCACGAAGAACTCTTTGTGAGCGTCGGTACTTAGGTCGTAGGTCTTACAGCGTAAGACATAGGACCTTATGTACCGCTACGTGAACAACGAAGCGGGAGCGGGTTCTAAGTGGATTCGAAATCCGACATAGTCCCGACCCTATTATCCATTTTTCCACTCGCCTACAACGTATCTAACGCCTGGTACATAGTAAGCATCGGTGCCATACATGCTGCCACAAGTCCACCTACTACAACTGCCAGTACAATGATGATCATTGGCTCTAATGCTGCCATCAATGACTGTACTGCCATTTCCACTTCCTCATCGTAATAATCTGCCAGTTTGTCCAGCATTTCTTCTGTACTGCCGGATTCCTCTCCTATACGGAGCATATGATAAACCATCGGTGGGAAAAGTCCACACTCTTCCAACGGACGGGACAGTGGCATACCAATCGCCACCTGATCTGATGCATCCTGTAATGCCTCTTTGAAATATACATTTCCCATGGTACTTGCTACAATCTGTGTCGCTTCTACCAGTGTTACACCTGATCCTAACAGAGTTCCCAGTGTTCTCGCCATCTGGGAAGCTGCTGATTTGACAGTCATATTTTTGATGATCGGTATTGTCAATGCAATTTTGCCAAAGAAGTGCTTGCCTTCATTGGTCTTGGAGAAATACACGATACCGGTGATAATTGCTGCTACAATTGGAATAATGATCAGCCAGTGTTCCCTCAATCCATTACTGAGTCCCACATAGAACTTCGTTATGGCAGGAAGCTCTGTACCCAGATCTACGAACATACTTTCATAGGAAGGAATAACCACTACCAGCATAACGATTGTTACAGCAATTGCTACTAACAGAACAGCAACCGGATAGATCATTGCCTTTTTCACCAGTGCCTTTGTTTTACTGGAACGTTCTAACTGTGTAGAAACACGTTCCAATGCGATATGCAGTGTACCTGATGCTTCTCCTGCTGCCACCATATTCACCATCAGATCCGGGAATACTTTAGGATGGTCAGCTAATGCCTGCGCCAGTGTATCACCTTTTTCTATCCCAATACGCACTTCTTTGAGTGCATCTTTTAATCTCTGATTCTCTGTCTGCTCATACAGCATACGCAAGGTTTCCATAATGGTGACCCCCGCTTTATTCATACTGACGAACTGTCTGCACATGACACTGAGATCTCTGGTGGTCGGATAACCACCTATCTGTATATTGATATCCTGTGTCAGGAAGTTCTGTGTCTTGAGCATAACTACCGTCAGTCCCTGCCCTTTGAGTTTGCTTCTTGCTTCCTCTTCGCTTCCTGCTTCCACAGTACCTTTTAATTCTTTTCCCAGTTTATTGATGGCTTCATATCCATACTTTGCCATTACCAACCATGCCTTTCCTATACATCAAACGATATTTTCACCAACTCTGCAAAAGAAGTCGTTCCATCCATAACATATTCGGAACCGCTCATTCGCAGTGTCCTCATACCTTCCTGCATTGCCTTTTCCTTTAATATATCAGCACCCTGCCGTTTACTGATGATCTGTTTCAGTGCAGGTGTCATCCTCATAATCTCATAGACACCGATTCTGCCTTTATAGCCTGTATTATCGCATTTAGGACAGCCGCAGGGTTCATATATCGTAATGTTCTTATCCACATCCTGACCCATGAACTTCTTCTCGTCAGGTGTTGCTGCTCTGGGCTTCTTGCACTCCGGGCATAACCTTCTGACTAATCGCTGGGCAATTACACCAATAACAGAATCGGCGATCAGATATGACTCTATTCCCATATCTTCCAGACGTGTAATCGAACTGGCTGCGGAATTGGTATGTAATGTACTGACTACCAGATGTCCGGTAATAGAAGCCTGTACTGCAATTGCTGCTGTTTCCTGGTCACGGATCTCTCCGATCATAATAATATCCGGATCCTGTCGCAGAATAGAACGTAATGCACTTGCAAAAGTCAGATCAGCTTTGGGGTTGACCTGAACCTGATTGATCCCATCAATATTGGCTTCCACAGGGTCTTCTACTGTAATAATGTTCACATCCGTAGTATTGAGTTCACTCAATGCTGTATACAATGTAGTAGATTTACCACTACCTGTCGGTCCTGTTACCAGCAGGATACCGTGTGGATTCTTAATGATATAGTCAAACTGTTCCAGTTCATAGGGTTTCAATCCCAACTGGCTCTTTTCACGGTTAAGTGCCATCTTGGCAGCAAGTCTCATTACGACTTTTTCCCCGAATACAGTAGGTAATATGGATACACGGATATCGTACTCTACATGGTCAACGACCTGTGTGATACGTCCATCCTGTGGTTTACGCTTCTCTGAAATGTCCATACCGCCGATGATCTTGATTCTGGCTATAATAGCGGGAAGGACTGATATATCATAGGTTGCCCTCTTCTGAAGGACACCATCAATACGATAACGGATACGGATACGTTCTTCCATAGGTTCGATATGGATATCAGATGCTCTCTGACGAACAGCCAGATCTATCATTTCCTTTACCAATTTAACAATAGGTGAACTGTTGACGTCCTCCTGTTCCGCCGTATCTGTCTCTACGTCCAGTTTCTTTTCTTTGGCATACTGCTTCAGTGCACTTTTGACTTCATCCTGTCCATGATACTTATCAATGGCAAGCATGATGCTTCGGGTCGTTGCAACCACCGGTTCCACCTGATAGTTCGTTATGATCGAAATATCCTCCTGTGCATAGGTATCCAACGGATTCTCCATTGCTACCCGCAGTATATTCTGATTCGTCTCACTGAAAGCAAACGGAATCATGGTATATTTCTTAAGGATATTTACCGGAACCAGCTTGGCTGCTGTTCTATCTACTGCGGTATTCTGCAGATCCACAAGTTCCAGATTCAACTGTTTGCTGAGCGCCATTGCGATATCATCCTCTGTCAGGATTCCTTCATCGACCAGAATCTCTCCCAGCTTCATATTCTTGCCCTTTTGTTTCTCCAGAGCATAATCCAACTGTTTCTGCGTTATTGTATTACTTTCTACTAACAGATCACCAAGTCTTATCTTGCGTCTCCTGTAATCCATGTTATTCCAACTCCCGGGTAATTTACGCAAACCGTACAAAAAGAGAACCCAAACCTCCTGATTCAAGTTCCCCTTTTATATATTTCTATAGTCCAATAGTCTTATTTTCTCCCCAATAACATTAATCATCATATACTAAAAGGAAAAATATTGCAACCCATTTACATACTTTTTTGAAACTTTTTTGAGACTTTCGAACTATATTCGTTACTATGCATATTTTTTAATCAAATTATTTATTCAATCAGATGAGTTTCATTTTCATACTTTCCTGATCCTGTGCAAACTGTAATGCCATTTCCCTGTCGATTTTGTAATCGCTGTATAATTGCAGAATTGCATCATCCATGGTGATCATTCCCATTTTTCTGTTTGTCTGCATAACACTGGTAAGCTGATGGGTTTTGCCTTCCCGGATCAGATTTCTGACAGCCGGGTTTGAATGAAGTACTTCAAATGCTGCCACTCTCCCACTGCCATCTGCCGTAGGGATCAACTGCTGTGAAATGACTGCTTCAAGAACATTCGCCAACTGCACTCTGATCTGTTGCTGCTGATGCGGTGGAAACACATCAATGACACGGTCTACTGTGCTGGCTGCACCTATCGTATGCAAAGTAGAAAGAACCAGATGTCCTGTTTCTGCTGCCGTGATCGCTACACTGATCGTTTCGAAATCTCTCATTTCTCCTACCAGGATGACGTCCGGGTCCTCACGAAGCGCAGCTCTGAGTGCATGCGCATAATTCATTGAATCCAGCCCTATCTCCCTCTGATTTACAATAGAACGTTTATGTGTATGCAGGTATTCTATGGGATCTTCCAGAGTAATTACGTGTGCTTCCCTGTTATTATTTATTTTATCGATCAGAGATGCTAACGTTGTTGACTTACCACTTCCTGTAGGTCCTGTTACCAGAATCAGCCCTCTCTTCTTCTGATAAAGGTCAATAACCGACTGTGGAACTCCCAGAGACTCTGCTGAAGGCACCTGCGTATCGACCAGACGAAATGCCATAGCGATCGAACCTCTTTGTTTATATACATTCAAACGGTATCTTCCCTGCCCCGGTATGGCAAAAGACATATCGCACTCACCATTTTCTTCAAACCGCTGCTGCTGTTTATCATTCATGATCTGTGCCGCAATCTCCAGCGTATCTGCTGGTGCCAGCTTATCTCCCTGCATCGTGATAAGTGCGCCATTCACTCTCATTTTCGGCGGAATTCCTACAGTAATATGTACATCTGAGGCACCTGCCTCCTTCGCTTTTGCCAGAATTTCTTCTATTGCGAATGACATTCTGATTACTCCTCTTCTCTTTTAAAATTACTTTCAATTTATTTCTATTTTATATTTTAA
>ERZ780137.593-NODE-593-length-29471-cov-26.882037_pt1 | contig 29471 bp, 16 predicted proteins | sample MGYA00511020_ERZ780137 | MGnify/ENA primary metagenome ERZ780137 (study PRJEB29588, sample SAMEA2157917) | human gut metagenome | biome: human gut; feature: human-associated habitat; material: faeces | place: Denmark | collected 2008/2010 ... | reverse complement strand
CGCATTTGGATTTGGTACGGCTGGCCAGCATCACGTCCGTGAAGACGGGATTGGCAGCGATCTTCTGGGTCACGACCGTTCCGACGCCACCCGCACCGATGATAAGGGCTCTACACATAGGTATGAGAATTAATGGTTCAGTTTACGCATTTGCGCATTGCGCATACAAAAATATCGTTTTATTTCGGCAATCCAAAATCCCGGGGAAAAATTTGCGGCGTGCGGCAGAATGCGGGAAGGATGCAGCAGCGGAAGACGGGAGACAGCAGGCATACGGCGGGTTGCGGCGGTGTACGGCGGAAAACGGTATTCGGGTCCCGGCACAAAAAAGAGAGGAAAGCCGCGACTTTCCTCTCTTTTGGTGAACCCGCTGGGGCTCGAACCCAGGACCCCAACATTAAAAGTGTTGTGCTCTACCTGCTGAGCTACGGATTCTCCGGTACCATCACGGCACAAACCGTTTTGGTGGTGCAAATGTACGGAATATATTTGAAAATGCAATATCCGAAGGCGTTTTTTTCGTGCAGAGCACCGTCCCAATTCTTTTTTTCGGCCCGCACGTCCTGTCATCGCTCCGGCCGCACACTCTTTTATCACTCCTGCCCTGTCAACACCACTCATTACAGCATCCACACCGGATGCATCAATAATCGGGACGAAAGCCCCACTCCGGAATCCCTGAAATGCATCCGGATGGCTGCGGCTGCGGGCAACGAGGCTGCGAACAGCCACAAAAAAGGCGGAAACCACCTGTAGCAGGTCCCGAAAGTTCATAAATGTTTCAAAGACTGACAGCACCTCCCTTCTCACGTATCGGGAACGAGGTTCTTCCTTTTTTAAACAGATGACAGGAGGCCTACTCACGCAGGCCTCCTGTCGTAAAATTCAATAACGGCATTTGCGCTGAAAGTGTACACAGGGAATCGAATCCCAATTCACAGGTGTATCCGGATGGGGGACCACAGCGTTCGGTCCGGATACATTACATAATGGGCCTGGGATACATATATTTCCATTTATTACGGATTTTCACCTTCACGAAACCATCGGCAACAAGGTCATCAGAAGCGGGCCCCAGGCCCGGAGGGCCTATGTAGATCAACTTATCCTCGGTTTGCAAATAAACCAGTTCATCCAAATCATCAAATCCCCCCTTCTCATTCAAGGCTGCATATAAACGGGAAATATTACTTCTCACAAACACAGAATCTTCCCGGCCCTTATAGAATCGGGGATAGCAATACAGCGTATCCTGACTCGTTCGACAAAGCCCGAATTCAACACAATACCTGTCATCGACATGCATATAGATCCCGTTTCGCCGATCAACATAAAAATAGTAACAATCCATATAATTGCCACCGGAACTCCAGGACCTTAGGGTATACAAATCCATCTTGGGCTGTTCGAGGTTGCAGAACTCCTCCCGGGACAACCTGGAACGTCGTCTGGGATCGGGGTGGTGAGGAACGTAGGATGCACACGAAACCATACATAATGTCACCAAACAGATACAGACAAAATTTTTCATGATGCTGTTTATTTATTATCGGTTATACCTTTCAGCCTGAAAATGTTTTTCAGAGCCTGCAACCTCGACACTGCTTATTGAGGATTCTCCCCGTCCGGGCTTTTCAGCATAATGGAGCAGATCGACAGTCCCCGGCTACACTTTCTGTCAGCAAATCCGCGGCGGAATCCTGCTGTCGATGATCAACTTTTGGCAAGTTACGATAATTCAGGCGGAAAAACAAATCCTCTCCCCTGAAATGCAACCGGATGGCAGCGGTTGCGGGCAACGAGGCTGCGCACAGACACAAAAAAGACGGGGCCTGCACAAAAGAGACAGAACCAGCCACAAAAAACGGGACCCGCTTGAGGCAGGTCCCGTCCGATCCATTGGCTACGGAACGTCTACGAACGCATGAAGAGCAGGTTCCGCGGCCGAAGCCGCTGCCAGGCAGCCGGAATCAAAGTTTCGGCTCCGGCTGCATGTCGAACTCGATCACGGCGCCCTTCTGAAGCTCCGAATAGTTCAGCACCGTCCGGTCGTAGGGCTTGCCGTTGTAGAGCATGCGGCCCACATAGCGGTTCTCGGGGCTGTTGTTCGGGGCGTCGATCTCGACCGTCTCGCCGTTCTCGAGATGAATCGTCACCCGGCGGAAGAGCGGCGAGCCGAGCTGGTACTCGTCCGAGGCCGGGCAGACGGGATAGAAGCCCATCGCCGAGAAGACATACCACGCCGAGGTCTGGCCGTTGTCCTCATCGCCGCAGTAGCCGTCGGGCTTGGCCGAATAGAGGCGGTCCATCACCTCGCGCGTCCACCACTGCGCCTTGTGCGGCATGCCGGCGTAGTTGTAGAGGTAGATCATGTGCTGTGCGGGCTGGTTGCCGTGGGCGTAGTTGCCCATGTTGGCCACCTGCATCTCGGTGATCTCGTGGATGCGGAAACCGTAGTAGCTGTCGTCGTAGATCGGCGGCACGACGAAGACCGAGTCGAGCATCCGCCCGAACTCCTCGCGTCCGCCCATCAGCTCGGCCAGTCCCTCGACGTCGTGGAACACCGACCACGTGTAGTGCCACGCATTGCCCTCGGTGAAGGCGTCGCCCCACTTGTAGGGGCTGAACGGCGTCTGGAACGTGCCGTCGGCATTGCGGCCGCGCATGAGTTTCGTCTCCGGATCGAAGAGGTTGCGGTAGTTCTTCGCGGCCTTGTCGAGCAGGGCGGCATCGTCGCTGCGGCCGAGGTGCTCGGCCACGCGGGCGATGCACCAGTCATCGTAGGCGTATTCGAGCGTGCGTGCGGCATTCTCGGGGATGTTCACGTCGTAGGGAACGTATCCCAGCGTATTGTAGTACTCGTGCCCCAGGCGGCCCGTCGAGCTGACCGTCGGATGCACCTGCATGCGGCCGCTCATCATCGCCTCGTAGAGCGTTTCGACATCCCCGGCGGGGGTCACGCCCTTGAGGATGGCATCCGAGACGACCGACGCCGAGTTGTTGCCCACCATGCAGCCGCGGTGGCCCGGCGAGGCCCACTCGGGAAGGAAGCCGCTCTCGCGGTAGGTGTTTGCCAGGCCGGCCTGAATCTCGGCGTTGACCGACGGATAAACGAGGTTCAGCAGCGGGAAGAGGCAGCGGAACGTATCCCAGAAGCCCGTGTCGGTGTACATGTATCCGGGCAGCACCTCGCCGTTGTAGGGGCTGTAGTGCACGGGCTGGCCCTTTTCGTCGATCTCGTAGAACTTGCGCGGGAAGAGCGTCGAACGGTAGAGGCACGAGTAGAAGGTGCGCAGCTGGTCGATCGTACCGCCCGAGACCTCGATGCGGCCCAGCACCTCGTCCCAGCGAGCCTGCGCCTTCTCCCTGAGCTGCTCGAACGTCTCCTCGCCCAGCTCGCCGAGGTTGCGCAGCGCCTGCTGCTCGGAGATGAATGACGACGCCACGCGGGCCTCGATCCGTTCGCCGCGGCGCGTCGTGAAGTGCACCTTCGCCAGGGCGTGGTCGCCCGTCGCCTCGTGCGCCCCGTCGAGCACCTTGCCGTCGAGCATCACGTCGAAGCCCTCGAACGAGCGGTCGAAGCGGATGACGAACCAGTTGCGGAAGTTTTCGGGCACGCCGCCGCTGTTGCGCGTCGTGTAGCCCACAACCGTGCGGTTGTCGGGCATCACGCGCACGTAGGAGCCGCGGTCGAAGGCGTCGACAACCACGCCCGACTCGTCCGATGCGGGGAAGGTGAAGCGCAGCACGGCGGCGCGCTCCGTCGGCACAATCTCCGTGCGGATGTCGTGGTCGGCCAGATAGACCGAATAGTAGTAGGGACGCGCCTCCTCGCTCTGGTGCGAGAACCAGCTCTGGCGCGACTCCTCGTCGAACTTGTCGGCGCCGCGCACGGGCATGAGCGAGAACTGTCCGTAGTCGTTGATCCACGGCGAGGGCTGGTGCGTCTGCTTGAAGCCCCGGATCGTATGGGCGCCGTAGGTGTAGGCCCAGCCGTCGCCCATCCTGCCCGTCTGGGGCGTCCAGAAGTTCATGCCCCAGGGCAGGGCGATGGCCGGATAGGTGTTGCCCGTCGAGAGCGAGAAGTCCGAGAGCGTGCCCACGAGCGTCGAGACATATTCCGAGGGGTGCAGCTGCGGACTGTCACAGCCGTCGGCCGCGCCGTCCGAGCAGGAGTTGCCGCAGCAGCACACGGCGGCGGCCAGCAGCAGGGTGAAAAGAGGTCGTATCATGATTTTTCGGTTTTTTCGGATTTTGCGGGTCAGTCAATCGAGTTGAGCAGGTCGACCTTGCCTTCGTTCACCAGCTTGAGAATCAGCTCTCCGAAGAGGGTGTTCTGCCAGGCGAACCAGGCGCGCGTGAAGTCGGCGGCGTCGTGACGCGAGAAGGACTCGTGCATGAAGCCCGTGCCGGCGTCGGTGGTCATCAGGGCGATGATGCAGTCGCGGATCTCGGCGTCGTCGGTCGAGGTGAAGGCGCGCATCATGATGCTCATCGGCCAGATCATCTCCACGCCGATGTGCGGGCCGCCGATGCCCTCGCCTGCCGGGCCGCGCCAGAAGTAGGGGTTGTCGGTGCTCCAGACGAAGCGGCGCGTATTCTCGTAGACGGGGTCCGTGCGCTCGACATCGCCCAGGTAGGGCATGGCCAGCAGCGACGGCACGTTGGCGTCGTCCATGAGCTGCACGCTGCCGAATCCGTCGACCTCGAAGGCGTAGATCTTCCCGTAGACGGGATGCTCGACGACGGCGTACTGCTGCAGGGCGGCAGCCACCTCGTCGGCCAGGGCCGTGCAGCCGGCGGCAAGTTCCTGCTCGCCGTTGACCGTCGAGAGAATCTCGGCAGCCTTGCGCAGCGACGAGACGGCCATGAAGTTCGACGGCACAAGGAACCCGAAGGTCGTGGCGTCATCCGACGGACGGAAGGCCGACGAAATGAGCCCCACGGGCTTCACCGGGTTGCCGCGGCCCACGTGGCAGCGCGTGTCGAGCTGACGGTCCGTGACGCGCAGGAAGGTGTAGTCACCCGGACCCTCCTTCATCTGCTGGTCGCGCAGCGTCGTGAGGATGTTGCGCATGGCCTCCACCCACTCCGCATCGAAGACCGACTCATCGCCCGTGGTCTTCCAGTAGTGGTGCGCCAGGCGGATCGGATAGCAGTGCGAGTCGATCTCCCACTTGCGCTCGAAGACCCACGGGCTCTGCACGTGGCCCGGGTAGCCGACATCCTCGCCGGCACCCGTCGGGCCGTCGTTGAAGGCATTGGCGTAGGGGTCGATGTTGATCAGGCGGAACTGCCGGCGGATCACCCCGGCGATCATTTTCCGCAGCGCGGGGTCATTGCCGCACAGCTGCACGTAGGGCCACACCTGGGCACCCGAGTCGCGCAGCCACATGGCCGGAATGTCGCCCGTGTAGACGTAGGTGTCGGGATTGCCCTCCCCGTCCTCGCGGTAGTGCACCGTCGTGTCGAGCGTATTGGGGAAGCAGTTGGCGAACATCCAGCGCAGACGCTCGTTGGTCAGCAGGCCGCACACGCGGGCGATCTCCTGCTCGACAGCCTCCGAGCAGAAGAGCCGCTCTTCCGCCGCGGGCCGCTGGTCGGCATACTGCTCCGGCTCCTGCGGACAATACCACACGTGGGGCTCGTCGTCCATCTCGAAGCGCAGCTCGCCGCCCGCCATCACCTCCTCATGCCCGATCCAGGGCTTCGTGTAGGGGCGTCCGTTGAGCCATACGCGACGGATGTACTTGTTCTCCGACGAGTTGTTCTCGGCCACGATCGTGAAGGTGCCGCCCGGCACCGCGATCTCCGCGCGGTCGAAGAGCGGCGACCCGAACCAGTAGCGGCCGCCCGCCGGCTCGACCTCGTACATACCAAGCGACGAGAGAATGTACCAGGCCGACATCTGGCCCACATCCTCGTTGCCCGACAAGCCGTCGGGCTGGTCGTGATAGAGCGTCGTGAGCACCTCGCGGACCTTCTCGGCCGTCTTCCACGGCTGGCCCAGCATCGTGTAGAGGTAGAGGATGTGGTGGCTCGGCTCGTTGCCGTGGGCATACTGCCCGATCAGGCCCGAAATGTCGGGCGAGGTCTCGGCACCCTCGATCACGGAGCTCACCGTGAAGAGCGAGTCGAGCTTGCCGAGCATGCGGGCCCGGCTGCCGAAGCAGGACTCGAGCCCTGCGACATCGTGCGGCGCGAGCCACGTGTACTGCCAGGCGTTGCCCTCGCAGTAGTCGTCGGCGCGGTGCGTCGAGGCGAAGGGGTTGAAGGGCGTGCGCCATCCGCGGCGGCTGTCGCGTCCGCGCATGAAGCCCATCGAGGGGTCGAAGTAGTTGCGGTAGGAGTGGCTCCGCTCCGTGAAGTAGCGGGCATCCTCCCCGCGGCCGAGCGCCTCGGCTGCCCGCGCGGCGGCGCCGTCGGCCAGTGCATACTCCATGTCGTAGGCCACCGCCTCATTGAACAGGTCGCACGGAATGTAGCCGTACTTCATCCGCAGGCCGTTGCCGCGGTCGGGGTTCATCGCCGTGCGGCGGATTGCCTCGAAGGCCCGCTCGCGGTCGAAGCCCCCGATTCCCTTGACGATGGCGTCGGCGACGACCGGAATGCCCGGATTGCCCACCATGCAGTCGGTCTCGTTGCCCCAGAGGTGCCATACGGGCAGGCGGCCCTGCTCGTCGGCGATCGCGAGCATCGTGTTGACGATGTCGGGCATGCGGTCCGGATGCAGGATCGTCATCAGCGGCATGGCCGCGCGATAGGTGTCCCACAGCGAGAAGGTCGTGTAGGTCGTATGGCCGGGATTGTGGTGCACGGCGCCGTCGGCCCCGCGGTAGTCGCCGTTCTCGTCGCAGAACTCCGACGGAGCGACCATCGTGTGGTAAAGGCCCGTGTAGAAGATGCGCCTGGCCACCTCGTCCTGCGTCGTGATCTTCACCTTCGCGAGCTGCGCGTTCCACGCCGCATCGGCGGCAGCGGCCGCCGCGTCGAAGTCCCAGCCGGGAAGCTCCGCCGCAAGGTTCGCCTCGGCGCCCTCGATGCTTACGGGCGAGAGGGCGACCTTCAGCATCAGCTGCTCGCCCTCCGCCGTAGCGAAATTCACGCGGGCATAGTGCTCGCCGACCTGCTCAAACGAGGTGAAGGGGCGCGAGAACTCGGCGACAAACCACACGCGCTGGTCCTTGGCCCAGCCCGAGGAGTAGCGCCAACCCACGAGGCGGCTGTCGCCCGACAGCTCGATGTGGGTCTCGGTGGCCTTGTCCCAGCAGCCGCCGTTCTCCAGGTCGAAGATCACCGCCGCGTCGTCCGCAGCGGGGAAGGTGTAGCGGTGGAAGCCCACGCGCGAGGTGGCCGTCATCTCGGCCGTGATGCCGTAGCGCACGAGCGGCACCGAGTAGTAGCCCGGACGCACGACCTCCTTCGTGCGGTCGGCATAGGACCACAGGCCCGAAGCGGGGTCCTCCTCCGTGCCGCGGGCGCAGGTCACCTCGCCCACGACGGGCATGACCGTCACGTCGAACAGGTCGCCGATGCCCGTACCGCTCAAATGCGTGTGCGAGAATCCGATGACCGTGGAGTCCGACTCGTGGTAGCCCGAGGTCCAGTCCCACTCCTGCGGGATGCTCGTGGGTCCGAGCTGCACCAGTCCGAACGGCATGTTCGCGCCTACGAAGACGTGGCCGTGGCCGCCCGTACCGATCCGCGGATCGACGTACCGCGTCAGGTTGTCGTCGGCCGCGGGCTGCGCACAGGAGGCCAGCCCGAGAGCCGCAATGAGGAAAATTCTTGACAGGTTCATCTGTTATTTGTTCGTTTCGTTGTTGAGTTCAAAGGTCAGTGTGCCGCCACGCAGCAGTTCGTCGTGCGTGAGGCGGTATTTCGACAGCGGACGGCCGCCGAGCGTCATCCGCCGGATGTAGCCCTCGCCGTGCTTCTCGATCGTGAGCGTACCCTGCGGCGTGTCGATCTCCGCCCGGTCGAACGTCGGGGCCGTCAGCGTGTAGGCCGCCTCGCCCGGACAGTCGGGATAGAAGCCCAGCATCGTGAAGACCGCCCAGGCCGACATCGTGCCCGTGTCGTCGTTGCCCGGGATGCCGTCGGGCTCGACCGTGAAGTATCGCTCCAGCAGACGCCGTGTCTCGCGCTGCGTGCGCCACGCCTCGCCGGGGAAGCGGCTGAAGAGGTACGCATAGGCGATGTCGGGTTCGTTCGCCGGGTCGTAGAGGCCCTCGTCGAAGACCATTTGCAGCTTCTCGACAAAGCGTTTGCGTCCGCCCATGAGCCGGACCAGCCCCTCGACGTCGTGCGGCACGTAGAACGTGTAGTTCCAGGACGACCCTTCGTGGAAGCCGGGCGCCGCCGAGAAGTTCTCGCCGGCCTTCGGATCGAAGGGCGTAAGGAACGACCCGTCGGGCAGGATCGGTCGCAGCGTGCCGTACTCCCTGTCGTAGTAGTGGCGGTACCCGAGCGAGCGTTCGCGGAACAGGCGTGCATCCTCGCGGTGGCCGAGCGAGTCGGCCAGCCGCGCCAGCGCCGCATCGGCGACGTAGTACTCCAGCGCGTGCGAGACGGAAACGTCGCCGGCCAGGTCCTGCGCATAGAAGCCCAGCGGGATGTAGCCCCGCTCGATGTAGGGGTCGATATCGGGTCGCAGGAGGTTCTGCGCACCGGGCGTCGTCGCCGACTTGCGGAAGGCCTCGTAGGCGGTCCCGATGTCGAAGTCGCGCAGTCCCTTCATCCACGTGTCCGTGATGACCGGGATGGCCGGGTCGCCCTCCATCGTGAAGGTCTCGCGCCCGTAGAGTTCCCAGCGGGGCATCCAGCCCCACTCGCGGTAGATGTCGATCATCGAACGCACCATCTCCACCTGCCGCTCGGGGTAGACCAGCGTCAGCAGCTGGTGCACGTTGCGGTAGGTATCCCACAGCGAGAAGACCGTGTAGCGCTCGCCCTCGGTGACACCCACCTCGCCCGAACGCTCCATGAGCGGATACTCGCCGTTGACGTCACTCAGCAGATTCGGGTGGATCAGCGTGTGGTAGAGCGCCGTGTAGAAGACGCGGCGCTGCGCCTCCGTGCCGCCCTCGACGCGGATGCGGCCCAGATCGGCATTCCACCGCCCGAGGGCCGCCTCGCGCAGGGCGTCGAACGACTCTCCGTCGGCCTGCTCCGCCTCGAGGTTGCGGCGGGCATTCTCCGCCGAGACATACGAGATGCCCATGCGCACCTCGATCTGCTCGCCCGCCTGCAGGTCGTCGAACGTGAACCAGTAGCCGATGTCGTCACCCGCCAGCTCGCGTCCGTACTCCGTGTAGAGCTTGTACCTGCCGTTGTCGGGCGTCCATTCGGCCTCGACGCCCGTCATCTCCCGCTGCTTCTTCCAGTAGCCCGCAGCCGACGGAGTCTTCGAGACGCGCAGCACGAAGTAGACCGGAAAGACCTTCTGCGGATTGTAACAGAAGGTTCCCAGCAGCTTCATGCCCTCGATCTCGGTGGCGCTCACGCGGCGCACCATCGCCCCGGACTCGTTCGTCAGCCCCTCGCCCAGGTTCAGCAGCAGGTGCCCCTCGCCGCCCGGGAAGGTGTAGCGCTCGACCGACGTGCGCGGCGAGGCCGTCGCCTCGGCGCGGATGCCGTACTTCGAGAGCGTCACGGCGTAGTAGCCCGGCGAGGCCTCCTCGTCGCGGTACTCCGAGCCGTAGTTGCGGTAGTCGACCTCCAGCTCGCCGGTCGTGGCCATCGTCAGCAGCGAACCCATGTCGGGGCACCCCACCCCGCTCAGGGCGCCGTGGGCGAATCCCGTGAAGAACTTGTTGTGGTACTCGTAGGGGGTGGACCACCAGCGCGCGTCCTTGTCGTAGCGGTTTAGCTCCGACCCCATCACGTTAAAGGGCACGACGGCCATCATGCCGTTGGGCACGACGGCCCCGGGATTCGTCGTCCCGAAGTTCGTCGTCCCGACGAAGGGGTCCACATACTCGGCGGGAGTCTGCGCCAGGGTGGGCGCCGCACCCAGCAGGAGTGCGAGCGCCGCCGTCCGCAGCATTCGTCGCGCGCCCATCAGAGGATCGAGTTTTTCTTCGTGAACTCGATGATCTCGGGGATGTAGCCGAAGGCCAGCCCCGTCACCGTATCGGCGCAGCCGTAGTAGATCGCCACGCGCCCCGTGGCGGGATCGTGCAGCGAGGCGCACGGGAAGGTCACGTTGGGCACGTCGCCCATGCACTCGTAAGTCTCGCGCGGCGAGATCAGATACGGGCCGCTGCGGGCCAGCACCTTCCACGGCTCGTCGCGGTCGAGCAGCGCCGAACCGAAGGCATAGACATAGCCGTTGCACGAGCGCAGCACGCCGTGGTAGAACAGCAGCCACCCCTCCGAGGTCTCGATGGGCACCGGACCGGCACCGATCTTCATGCACTGCCAGGCCGAGAGTTCGAACGCGGCGGGCGCCATCACGTGGCGGTGACGGCCCCAGTAGGTCAGATCGGGGCTCTCCGAATAGAAGATGTCGCCGAAGGGCGTATGACCCGTGTCGCTCGGGCGCGACAGCATCGCGTAGTTGCCGTTGATCTTGCGGGGGAAGAGCACGCCGTTGCGGTTATAGGGCAGGAAGGCGTTCTCCAGCTGGTGGAACGTGACGAAGTCGTCGGTCCACGCCACACCGATCGTCGGGCCGTGGTAGCCGTTGCACCACGTCACGTAGTAGCGGTCGCCGATCTTCGCCACGCGGGGGTCGTAGCCGTAGACCCACTCCCCCACCTCGGGATCGGCACCCGTCAGGCGGATGTCCTCCTCGACGATGTCCCACTTCAGGCCGTCGACCGAGAAGCCCACGTGCAGCCGCATGCGGCGGTTCGTGTCGTCGCAGCGGAAGACGCCGGCGTAGTTGTACGCTCCCTTGCGGAAGGGCACGACGGCCGAGTTGAAGATCGAGTTCGAGGTCGACAGCGCGTCGCGTCCGATGATCGGGTTCTTCGAGTAGCGCCATACGACGCTCCGGCAGCCCGCAGGACGCTCCTCCCACGGCATGCCGGGCTGGGCTTCGCCCATGATTTCAAGTTTCGATTGCATTGTGATGGATTATTTGGAATTTGTCTGTTCGTTTCAGCGGATAATGATCTCGTCCGTAAAGAGCCAGCCGCCCGCGCGGCCGTTCGATACGGCATGGTAACGCACGTAGCGGGCCTCGTCGGAGCCCTTCCAGGCGAAGGTGCGGTATTCGGGGCGCTCCTCCTCCTGCGGGTAGTCGTTCCCGATGACCCCGAGGCTGCGGAAGGTCTCGCCGTCCGCCGAGACCTCGATCTCGACCCGCGCCGGGAGCCATACCCATGCCGAATACCACTGCATGAAGTCGGCTGCCACCTCGCGGATCGGCTTTACGGCGCCGAGGTCCACAGTGACGTCGACGTCACTGTTGAGGAAGCCCTGCCAGCGCTCGCCGTAGCTCCACGGCCCGCGCTGTCCGTCGGTCAGTGTCGCGGCCCCGTCGGCCGGATAGGAACGGTGCCACGGCGTGGCGTAGCTTACCGGACAGCCGACGGCCAGGTGCTCGACAGGCTCCAGCGACTCGGGCCGCTCGCCCTCCTCGGATTCGAGGTCGAAGGCGTTGTAACCCGCCTCGCGCGCCCGCTCGGTATAGATCAGCGCCCGGGTGCGGAACTCGTCGTAGTCGCGGCTCTTTTGGGGGCTCCACGCCACCTCGGCCAGGGCGAAGGCCCGCGGATAGAGCATGTATTCGGCCTGCTCCGGGGTCGGGATGTACTCCGTCCAGAGGTTGGCCTGCACGCCCAGCACGCGGTCGCGGCCCGCCATCTGCTCGGGAGCCGGATCATACGAGTAGACCTTCGAGAGGGGCAGGTAGCCCGTGAAGGCCTGCGGCTGGGTCATCGGGTTGTCCTGATAGCCGTCGAAATAGCAGTAGCTGCCGGGCGTCATGACGACGTCGTGCCCCGCGGTGGCGGCCCGGCGTCCGCCCTCCTCGCCGCGCCACGACATCACAACGGCATCGGCCGGGATGCTGCCGTCGAGGATCTCGTCCCAGCCGACCAGCCGGCGGCCGTGCGCCTCGAGGAAGCGGCCGATGCGGTGCACGGCATAGGCCTGCAGCTCGGCCGGCGTCTTCAGCCCCTCGCGCTCCATCAGGGCGCGGCACTTCGGACAGGCCATCCACGCCCGCGACGAGGCTTCGTCACCGCCGATGTGGATAAACTCCGAGGGGAAGAGCTCCAGCACCTCGGAGAAGACCCGCTCCAGAAAGACGTAGGTCTGCTCGTTGCCGAGGCAGAACTCCCCGCTCGTGCCGGGCTCGCCCGAGCACGAGAGCTCGGGATAGACCGCCAGCACCTCCTCCGAATGGCCCGGCATCTCGATTTCGGGCACAACGGTGATGTGCAGCGAGTCGGCCAGCGCCAGCACGTCGCGCACATCCTCCTTCGTGTAGTAGCCGCCCGAAGCCCCGGGATCACCGCGGCGGGCATAGCGGCTGCCGCCGCGGCGCCACTCCTGCCACGTTTTGCCTATACGCCAGGCGGCCTCCTCCGTCAGCCGCGGATAGGCATCGATGGCCAGGCGCCAGCCGGCGCCGTCGGTCAGGTGCCAGTGCAGGCGGTTGAGCTTGAGCGACGCCATCATGCGCAGCTGCTTCTTGACGAACTCCGCATCGAAGAAGTTGCGCGAGACGTCCAGATGCAGACCGCGCCAGGCAAAGCGCGGATAGTCGGTGATCTTCTGCGCCGGAATGCGGTCGCCGTACTGCGCATGCAGCTGCAGCAGCGTCTGCAATCCGTAGAAGAGCCCCGCCTCGCCGTGCGAACGAACCGTGATGCCGGCCGGCCGGATGGCCAGCACATAGCCTTCCGGAGATGCGGGCAGCGAATCGCCCTTCGAGAGGACGAGGTGCAGGTAGTTCTTGGCCGCGTGGCGTTTGCGCGCCTCGCGCACGCACTCGATCGGCGTCGTGCGCAGGTAACCGGCCAGCGGCCGGGCTATGGAGTCCGGAGCATCGATCCACAGCGACAGGGGCTCATGAATCTTGAAACTGCCCGGAAATTCGCGCACGGCGACGGGCTCGGGAAGCAGCGCATTCTCCTGCGCGCTGCGTTCGCAGGCGCCGCACAGCAGCAGCGTCGCGACAAGAAACAGAAAGCGATTCGGGAACATGTGGAAAAACCGATTGCGAGGCCGACTGCCCGGCCCGGGGATTGCGGACGGTCCGGGATCGGAGGCCACTCCGCCACGGCTCCGTGCGGCAGGCGTCCGCACGCCGCGCAACCGGCGGGAAGCATCAGATCGGGGTCCGTTCATTTTGTTCATGCAGTTTTGTCCAAAATTACGAATAAATACGCAAAAACGAGGCTTCGGGTAGTCAAAAAAACGGAGACTTTCCATTTCTGACAGAAAGTCTCCGTTCGCTGTTCCGTCTGACGACTCCTTTACGGTTGTCGCTCAACGGGTTGCGTCATTCGTCGTGTCAGTTCTTGCCGTACACCTCGAACTCGGCAAAGTACCAGTAGTACGCCTCGACTACCTCGAACTTGAGGTAGCGGACATCGGCCGGCAGCACCAGTGCGATGTAAAGCGGCGTGTAGGAGCCCGTCGGAGCATCGTAGCGGTCCATCTCGCCCCACGACGACCAATCCACACCGTCCACCGAGCCCGAGACGCGATAGATGCGCGGCACGTAGCCGACATAGTCCGAGGCACCCTGGAAGCTCAGGCCGTAGACGGTCTTCACCTCCTGCATGTCGATGACGAACGACTCGTCGTCGATGTAGGTCATGGTGTTGTTGTCGAAGAGCTTGTTGCCGATGGAGGCGGGGTCCACCGTCCACGTCGAGTAGTCGAACTCAACCCACGAAGGATCGAGCGCCGAGAGGAAGTTCATGCGGTCGAAGACCTTGAGGACCGCGATCGCGCAGGAGCCCTGCTCCTCCGACATCACGGCTGCGGTCTCGTCGCCGGCCGGAGCGGCGGTCAGCTGGACCATGCACTCGAACGGCTGGTCGTCCACCTCCAGGAAGTCGTCCGTCAGCGACCAGACGGTCGAGGTCGACTCGAGTTTGCCGGCCGTAACGGTCAGCTGCGAGGCCGAGAAGCGTTCGCCGCTGTTCTCGGGAGCACCCATCGAGGAGACCGTAAAGGTCAGGTCATGCAGCGCGGGCTTGTCCAGTACGACCCGGTACTCGTAGCTGATCGGGTCCGTATTGATGATGCCGCCCTCGATGTAGGCGCGACGGAACTCGGCCGACGTGCTGCCGTCGACACCCTGAACCGACGCCACGCTCACGTAGGCCTCCTTCTCGATCTTGAGACGGGCCTCGGACTGCGTCAGATCCAGTCGGGAACCATCGGCTGCGATAAGCCGCACGCCCAGTTCGTAGGTCTTCGCCGCGTACTCGCCGTCCATGAACGACAGGTCCTCGTCGAGCAGGCTCACGGTCACCGAGGCCGAGATGCTGCCGGCCGGGATGTGCAGCTCCGTTTCGCTGATCGACACGCGATCCGTCGGGATGTCCACGATGATCGGCTCGACCTGGAAGGTCGCATCCTTCGGGCTCGGCGTGGCCAAGGTGAAGACATAGGTGCGGCTCAGCGGTGCGTCGGCCTGCAGCGCGCCCGTCACGGGAGCGTAGGTCACGTTGACCGTCGCCTCGTTCGCACTCTCCGTGCCCTCGATCGTGATTCCGACCGGAACCTCGGGATAACCGGCCAGATCCAGCTCCTCCTCCTCGCGGCAGCCCGCAAGCATGCCGCTGCCGAGAACCAGTGCGGAGAGGAGCGTCAGTTTCCAAATATTTTTCATGGTTGTAGTCGTTTTATGTGGTTATTACAGATCGTCGGGGAAGACATACGGCTTCGGATCGTCCTTCTTGTAGAAGGTCGTCGGATAGGCCAGCGGCGAGCCGTAGAGGGTCTCCACACCCGACAGCATGGAATACGAACGGGCGAAGTTCTCCGGTGCGAGCGCGAAGCCCATGAACCAACCGTAATTGCGGTCAAGGATGTTCTGCGCCGTGCTGGAACTCATGGAGGGCCATCCCTGGTTGAACTCGATGGAGATGCCCGAGCACTTCGAGATGCTCATGTTGCCGATCGGATAGGAGGAGCCGCCGTAGTTGGCTACCACCACGTCGATCCATTCGTCGGCATCCACGCCGTCCACGCTCTCTGCTCCGTACATGGAGCCGTAATCGAAGACCGTCACCAGTTTGTCGGGCATCAGCTGCTTGGTCTCGTAGCACAGGCGTGCGGCGGCTTCCTGCGAACGCGAAGCGAAGTAGGGATTCGACAGATCGGGCGAGGTCGAGTACTCGTCGTCGTAGTTCACGCCGTCAAGGTTGTAGGCGTAGACGTACTCGGCCACTTCGGCGGCGAAGTCACGCGCACCGATATCGGAGAGCTGCGCCAGACCCGACTGGTCGTGGTTGCCCAGCAGACCCAGCAGCACCTTGATACCGCGCTTGCGCAGCGGCTGGAGGTAGGTCTCGTTGTTGTCGAGCAGGAACTGCACGTTCGGGTTGCAGTTGACGTAGGCGCGTCCGGCTGCGGCATCCCAGTTGATGTTGGCGGCAAAGAGCACCACGACGTCCCACAGCAGCTTGCCGTTCTCGAGCTTGAAGGTCAGGGCGTTGAGCGGGTTGGTACCGTTCACCTCGAAGAAGAGGAATCCCTTGGGGTGACCTTCGCCCTTGTCGCAATCGGCAAAGTTCCCGGCCTGCTCCGTATCGCCGTTGATGAGGTAGAGGCAGTGCGATGCCTCCTCCTTGAGCGTGATGCCGTCGGCCTTGACGACCACCGGAATGGCGTAGACGACACCGGCAGCGAGTTCCGTGCTCGGCGAAACGGTCATCGTGGCCGTAGCCCGGGTGGCATCGGTCTCGCTCACGGTGAAGGCGCCGTCGTTGGCGAACGAAACCAGCGTCTCGGGATAGAGTTCGTAGGCGGTGCCGTTGGCCGCGTTGTAGCTTTCAAGGTAGGCGGCGTCGACCGAAGCCCGGGCCGAGAGCGTACCCTCGTAGGCGCGGGTGAGGCCGAACGACAGCGTGGCGGTGTACTCCTGACCGGTCGGGGCGATCGTCACGACCGACTGATTGCTGGCCTGATCCAGCAGGTAGCCGTTCGTCTCGTAGATGGTCTCGTAGGGAGTTTCGTCGATCGGCTTTCCGGCCTCGATCTCCTCGGAGCACGCAACTCCCAGCAGCGCACCGGCCACAAGGGCGGCAGCTGCAAACGTGCGGATTCTGAAATATCTGAAGTTCATGACAGATTCAATCTATTGGTTCGACTTGAGATTATTCGGGGAGCTCGACATTCACCCACGTCGGCGTACCCTCGCCGGTCAGATTCGTGCCGTTGCCGGTTGCGTCGTTGATGACATTGCCGCTACCCTCGTTGAATTTCCAGTAGGCCAGCAGCCCGTCGGTCGTCGGATCGACCGTGTACATGCTCGAAGCGATCTGCTCCTGCGTGCGCTGCACGGTCCAGATGCGAAGCTCGGAGATCTCGCCGGGCAGCCAGCGGTTGTCGTCGTAGGACTTGCCGACATAGCAGCCGCTGTTGAGCGATACGCTGCCGCTTGCGGCGTTGTCGGAGGCCACGACCTCACCGTTCTGGTAGTAGATGCGCTCGCCGGTCGTGGCATCCCATACCACGGCGATGTGAACCCACTCGTTGACGGGAAGACCCGGTGCCGCATTGGGCGACGGCCAGTTGCCGTTGGGGTTCACCAGCTGGAGCTGGTTGCTCGGACGGTCGGCATCGCCGATACGGATCAGGAAGTTGCCCTCGATGCCGAAGACGGAGCTCAGCACGGAGCCCGAACGGCCGTCGTCCCAGTCGGCAACGCGGATGAGCGCCTCGACGGTGATCGTCTTCAGGCCGCTCACGTTGACCGAGCTCGACCAGTTTACCGGGAAATACATCTCCGAGATGTCGGCCACGACGTTGATGAGCGCGGCGCCCTTGAATATGAAGTAGACCGTGCGCGTGCTCTCGAGCAGCGAGATGCCCTGAATGTCGGCCACGGTGACGGGAAGCACGTAGCGCAGGTCACCGTTGAGCTCGTTCGTGTTGGTGAAGTTCACGACGATGTCGTTGCCCGTCACGTTGCCCTTGCCGATCGAGATGACCTTCTCGGGAATCGAGAAGTACTCGGCAGGCAGACCCACGGCGTTGTCGCCGTAGACCATGTTGTAGCGGGCGGCCATGTCGGGACGGCCCTCGAAGGTCACCGTCACGTCCTCGGGTGCGGGCAACGCCAGACGGGCCGAGATCGTGCGCGAGTCGCTGACGATGTCGTCGCGGATGAGCAGGTCATCGGTCAGCTGGGCGGACGAAATATAGAGCTTGTTGTCGAAATGATGCTCGGCGGGATCCTCGTTCTTGCACCCCGTGAAGGCCACGGCGGCAAGCAGGAAGAGCGTCAGCGATATTTTATCGAATTTCATGGCGTAAGTTAGTTTTTAGGTGAAGGATTCATGATGTCGATGGCCTCACGCAGATGGAAGTAGATCGGCGTGTTGTCGTAGTAGTCGTACTGCGCATTGAGGATCAGCATGCCCGCACGCGTGAAGTCGGAGGGCTGCCCTACCCAGAGTGCGCCGCCGCGGATCGACCGCTCGGCATTGCCTTCGGCATCCGTCGTGCCGAGGTATCCGTAGATCTTGTCCTCGTCGTTGTAGCGCGTCGTCTCGGTCGTGACGATGAAACGGTCCGCAGGCACGTCCCCGCTGTCGACGGCGGCGCTCGCAGCGATGGTCATCTCCGAGAGGTTGCTGGCCGACGTGGTCTCCAGAATGATGTAGTTGCAGTCGGCAAGCAGCGGCTTGTTCGCGGCAAGCACATACTGGGCGAGACCGCGGTAGGCGAAGAAGGCCGACTTGTGGCTCTCGCGCCACGTGGCCACCGTATTGAAGAAGGCGGCCTGACGGGCACTGTACTGTGCCAGCGTCTCCTCGGTCATGCTCGCCGTCGAACGGCCCACATAGGTGAAGACGACACCGTCATAGCCATACTTGTCGCACAGGCCGAGCTGCTCGTTCGTGCGGTCGGCAATGTAGGTCAGGGCCTGCTCCTCGGTCAGCGTGGCATCGGCCTTGACCATCTCGCTCCACTCGGACTCGATGGTGGCGAAACTGATTGCATATCCGACGCGCGTACCCTTCTCGCGCACCTTCTTCATCTCGCTCACATAGCCGGCATGCAGGTTGTCGGGGTTGTTCAGCAGAATGACGTCCAGGCTGTCGGGCAGTACGGTGAGCCGCTCCGCCTGACGCGTCGGGCCGTTCGCCACGTTCTCGAACGAGGCCATCGCCACCTTGTGGCTGCCGGCCTTGTAGGCCTTCAGGTTCTTGACATAGTCCGCGTAGAGACCCTGATCCATCGAAGGGGTCTTGATGTCGAGACTCTCATATTCCGTCCACTCGCTGCATGCGGCCAGCAGCAGGGCCGATGCGGCAAACAGAGAGGAAAAGCGCAAGCCTTTTTTCACGGTATTTTTCATGGTTTTCGTTTTTCAGTTGGTTAGTTCTTTTTCGCCCACCACAGGTCGGTCGACATCAGGTCGGGACCGCCCAGCAGCGTGGATACGGCATTCTGTACGTTCTGCGCGTTGCTGACATACTCGTCAAGCGGATAACGCATACGGCGTGCACCGCGGTTGGAATCCACCTCGCCGTTGCTCATGTTGCCGGCCGCGGTGGCGGGAATCAGGTGCGGATAGCCCGTGCGGCGGTAGTCGGCCCAGGCCTCGTTGCCCAGCGGATAGTTGGCAATCCACTTCTGGATCAGGATGCGCTCCTGCATCTCAGCCACCGAACCGTCAACCCATTTTACCGAAAGCGTCGAGAGCTGCACGTTGTAGTCGTTCGAACCCGACGGATCGTCGTAAAGCTCGGGCAGAGCCGTCTCCTGTGCCAGGTAGGTATCGGCACCCGTTACGCCCCACTGCTCGAACGACAGGCGGACACCCTGCTCGTAGAAGTCCTTGGCCGTGCCGCCCATGTTGAAGCCGTAGACGGCGACACCCTCGGCGCGCAGGAAGGCCACCTCGGCGGCGTTCATCCACTGCAGGGCATCGTTGGCCTTGATGTTCGGGCCCGAGAACTTGTGACCGATAGAACCGTGCTCGGGAATCTCGATGCCGTGGCGAAGACCCACGTAGTCGTAACCCTCCCACTCGCTCTTGGTGAAGTACATCTCGCGGCGCGGATCATCATATCCGTTCATGTAGCAGATGATGTCGGCTGCGGCGTGCGTATCGCCCGTCGAGGTGCAGGCCGTACCGTCGTCGTGCGTGGAGACGCGGTTGTAGTTCACGGCCACGTAGAGCGGGTTCTGCACGCTGCCGAAGTAGTGCCATGCGGCGTTGTCGGCGTTCGACGTGATCAGACCGCCCGGATCGTTGACCGCCTCCTCGGCCTTCTCGCGGGCCACATCGGGCTTCACGTTGGCGATGCGGATGGCCAGACGCAGCTTGAGCGAATTGGCGTAGCGGATCCACTTCTTGATGTCACCGCTGTAGACGTAGTCGGCCGTCGCAACGAGCTTGTACTCCGAATTCTCGTTCAGCGTGGCGATCGACGCGTCGAGCTCGTCGAAGAAGGCCATGTAGATCTCCTCGACCGAGTCGTAGGGGGTGTTGATGCTGCCGTCGGCACCGATCTTCGAGTAGGGAATCGGGCCGTAGGTATCCGTGATGCGGTGCATGGCGGCCACCTTGATGATATTGGCGATGGCCATGGGCACGGGCGAACCGGTCTGCTCCGACACGGTCTCGATGATGCCGAGGTTGGTGTAGATCACCGGAATCACCTTTTCCGACTTGAGCAGCACGTTGGTCCAGTCGTCCGTCGGGTTGTAGTTGGAGACGGTGTTCTCCCAGCCGGCATTTGCCGGGGCGAAGTAACCGGCCAGCGGACCGCCCATCAGGGCCTCGGTGAACTGTGCCGTATTGACATCCGACGAGATCACGCCGCTGGCCAGCGAGTTCATGGCCGAACCGAGCACGTAGTCGTCGGCGGTCAGGTCACCCGGCTGATAGGGGTTCGAGTTGATGTCCAAATAATTCGCCGTACACGACACCGTGCCCAACAGCAGCGCTCCGGCAAATATCTTGCTGATTGTATGTTTCATGGTCGTAAGTCTTTAGAATTTGAGTCGCACGTTGAAGCCGATGTTGCGCATCGAAGGCATCATGAAGTAGTCGATACCCTGATAGAAGTTGCCGGTCGTGGCGATGCTTTCGGGATCGAACGGAGCCTTGTTGTAGATCATCCACAGGTTGCGGCCCACGAGCGAAACGGTGATCTCGCAGACGCCGCGCAGAGCCTTGCGGGGAATCGTATAGCCGATCGAAGCCTCCTGCAGACGGACGTTCGTGGCCGAGTAGGTGTAGTACTGCGGGATCGAGTTGCCGCTGCCGACGGTCGTGTACCATACCTGCGGATCGATGCGGTCGCCGCCGTTGATCGACACGTAACCCAGGTCGCGGGCTGCGGCCGTAGCCTCCGACACGCCGTAGTTGTCGAGCATGGCCTGCGTGCGCGAGAAGACCACGCCGCCCAGACGGGCCGATACCATGAATCCGAAGTTGAAGTTGCGCCAGCGGAAGTCGTTGCGCCATGCCATGTTGGCATCGGGCAGCACGGAGCCGAGCTTGATGTAGCGGTCCGACGAGAGTTTCTCGGTGGCCAGCTTGCCGTCCGGATCGATGTAGATGTTGTTGTTGCTGTCACGCTTCAGGTCGACGAGCGAGTAGAGGTCGCCCATCGTGCCGCCCTCCTTAAGCAGGAAGCGCGTGTCGCCCAGACCGCCCATGTTCAGCAGCGAGAGGTTCAGCGTCTCGCCCGTCACGGGGTTCACGGCGTTGTCCGACAGCGAGAGGATCTTGTTCTCGTTGGCCGAGAAGGTGTAGCTCGTATTCCACGAGAACTTGCCCCACGTGTTGCGGTAGTTGAGCGCGAACTCGACACCCTGGTTGCGCACCGAACCGGTCTGCAGATAGATCTTCGACCAGCCCGAAACAGGCAGCTGCGGGTCGAACGTCTGGTTGGCGGTCTTGGCGTTGTAGTAGGTCACGTCGAGTTCAAAGTGCTTGAGGAAGCGCATGTTCAGACCGACCTCGAACGACTTGGTGCGCTCGGGCTTCAGGTTCTCGATCGGGTACTGCGTCGTGTTGGCCCACTGCTGCAGGTTGCCCGTCCACTCGTAGCGCGGGTTGGCCAGGAAACGCTCGAAGGCCACACCGACCGATGCGTAGGAGCCGCGGATCTTGATGTAGGAGAGGTTCTCGGGCATGTTCGGGATGATCTGCGAGAGAACGACCGAAGCACCGACCGAAGGATAGAAGTACGACGAGGTGTTCGACCGGGGGCCTGCCAGCTGCGAAGGCCAGTCGTTACGGCCCGTCAGCGTCAGGAAGTAGGTGTTCTTATAACCGACCTCGGCCGAGAGGAAGATCGACTGCGTCTGCTCGCGCCAGCCGTCCTGCATGCGCTCCGTGCGGCTGGGCGAGAGGTTCTGGATGGCAAAGAAGTTTGCCAGACCCACCTTCTCGTCACCGAAGGTATCGCCGCCGTCGGCAATCGGACCGCGCACCTTCATGGCGTCGGACTTCATGTCCGAGATCGAGGCACCGAGGTTGGCCTGCAGCGACCAGTCCTCACCGAAGGTCTTGTTGATGTTCACCAGCACGTCGCCGTAGGTCTGGCGGTCCTTCGTGCGGGTGATGCCGTAGAGACCGTTGTTCGAGCTTTCGGTCAGCTGCGTGTTGGTCGAAGCGTAGAACTTCTCGGTATAGTCGTTCACCGAGTTGTCGATGCGCAGACGGCCCGAAATGTTCAGCCAGTCGAGGATGTCATACGAGAGCTGTGCGCTGAGCATGTAGCGGTCCTTGTCGTTCTCGCGCAGGTTGCGGTAGTTGATCCAGTAGGGGTTCTGCATCGTCATGCCGGCATCGCCCACGGGCCAGTACTGCGTGTAGAGCTTGCGGGCGGCGTCGTAGCGCTCGTACATCTGGATGTCGTTCCAGTCGTTGCCGCGCGGGAAGAGGTAGGCGCCGACCAGCGGGTTGTTGTAGATACCCTGGTTGGTCATGTTGCGGTCCTCCTGCTTGATGTAGCTGGCGCTCACGTCGAGCGTCATCTTGTCCTTGAGGAACGAGGTCGTGTTGCGGAACGTGAAGTTGTAGCGGTCGTAGCTGTTGTTGGGCACGATACCGCGCGAGTTGACCGAAGCGGCCGAGAAGTAGGTCTGGTTCTTCTCCGTACCGGTCGAGAGCGACACGCTCTCCGTGCCGGTCACACCGACCTGGAAGTAGTCGTCATAGGGGTCGTAACCCTGGTAGTTGAACTTGTTCAGACGGGCGCCCCAGCTGCGCGTCAGGGAACCCTCGCTCGACGAGAGGTCGCCCGTGCCGTAGCGGGTCTGGAACTGCGGCATGACGAAGGGAACCGAAACCTCCGTGTTGCTCGATACGGTCACGCTCAACGTGCCGGCCTTACCCTTCTTCGTGGTGATGATGATGGCACCGTTGGCGGCATCCGAACCGTAAAGGGCGGCTGCGGCGGCACCGTTCAGCACCGACATCGACTCGATGTCTTCGGGGTTGATGTCGGCAATGGGCTCCGACGTACCCTGCGAGTTGAACTCCGTACCGGCGCTCGACGTGGCGGAGTACATCGGCACACCGTCGATCACGTAGAGGGCGTTCGACGACTGGAGGATGGACTTCTCACCACGCATAACCACCTTCGAGGCACCGCCGATACCCGACGACGAGGCGTTGATCGTCACACCGGCGACCTTGCCGCTGAGCGAGTTGATGAAGTTGACGTCCTTGTTGGCGAGGATGCTCTCCGAGTCGACCTGCTGGACGTTGTACGAAAGGGCCTTCTCCGAACGCTTGATACCGAGGGCGGTCACCACGACGGCGTCGACATCGACAGCCGACTCCTTCAGCGTGACGTCGATGCGCGTGCGGCTGCCGACCGGAATCTCAAGCTCCTCGTAGCCCAGGTAGTTGACTACCAGCACGGCCGAGCCGGCGGGAGCGGGCACCTGCAGGGTGTAGCGACCGTCGATATCGGTGCTCACGCCGATCGTCGTACCCTTGATGACGACGGAGGCGCCGATCACCGGGTTGTTCGACGAGTCGATGACCTGGCCTTCGACAACGACCGGACCGTCCGTTGCGGGAGCGGTGCGGTTGGAAATCACGATATGCTTGGCCTCGATCTTGAAATCGATGTTCCGCGAGGCGAAAAGCTTCGAGAGCACTTCGGGAACGGGCATCTGGTTCACGTCAAGGCTCACGTTCTGCTTGACGTCGACATCCTTGTTCAGGAACACATACTTGGTCTGCTGCTCCAACTCCCGCATGACCTGTTCAATAGGTACGTTTTTCAGGTTGATGGTTACCAGTTCCTGCGTCTGCGCGAGCGCCGAGAGGCTTCCTGCGCACAGCATCAGGGTTAGTGCGAATCGAAACAGTGTACAGATTCTGTGGAATACTGTTTTATTCATAAATACATAAAATTAAGGTAATAGGTTAGAAATTATCAGCGGCTTCATCATCTATTTTCCCGCGCGGCGTCCGACGTCGGCGGGTCACTTGCGCCGTTCAGAATACAGTTGGCATCATATCATAGGCAGAAACGGTTTTTTACGTGTGGTATACTTTTTTATCGTTCGGTTCGTATCAGCGGATCGTGATCGTATTGGTCGCCTCGTCCTTCGTGTAGCTGAAGTCGCAGGCCTGCTGCAGGAGGTGCAGGGCGAAATCGACCCCCTCCGAGATGCGGATCTTGCCGCTGGCATAGCCGATGGAGGGCAGCTGCGCGCGGTCGATCACGATATGTACGTCGTAAGCGTTCTCGAAGCGCTCCATGAGCTCCTCGAAGGCGACGTTGCGGATGTTGATGTATCCCTCGGTCCAGCAGAGCGCATCCAGGTCGGCGACGCGCGAGGGAACCAGGTGGCCGTTGATGAGGCGGACCATCTCGTTGGGATTCAGGACAACCTGCTCCTGACGGTTTCCGACGAGGTTCTTCGCGCGGATGCGCCCTTCGGCCAGCGTCGTCGTGAAGCGGCCGTTCTCCTCGTCGGCATAGACGTTGAACTTCGTGCCGAGCACCTTGATCTCCGACGCAAACGTCTCGACGACGAAGGGGTGCTCCTTGTCATGCGCCACATCGAACAGCGCCTCGCCCGAGAGTTTCACATGCCGCCCGTCGCGGGCGAAAAGCACGGGATACTCCATGCGCGACCCGCCGTTGAGCCAGACGAGCGTGCCGTCCTCGAGCGTGATCGACATGCGCTGGCCGGCCGGCACCTCGAGCACGTTGAGCCGGTCGGACATCTCGCGGTACATTCCGTCGCGGGCAATCATGCCGCCGGCATACCCCGCTCCGGCAATCAGCACCAGCGCCGCAGCCACGCGCACGGCCGCACGGGCGATCCGGCGCAGCGACCACACGCGGGTCGTCCGACGGGCCGACTCCTCATAGTGCATGCGCTGGAGCACACTGGCGTTGAACAGCATGTGCGCGGCATCGAATTCGCGCTGACGGGTGGGGTCCTCCGCAAGCCACGCTTCGATCTGCTCCACCTCCTCGGGAGCAGCCTCGTTATTGAAGTATCGGTACAGAGTCTCTTCTTTCATAGCATTAAATAGACGATCGAAGCGGACCTGTTTACAGCAAAAACGGGCCTTTTTGACATAAAAAATATTTTAATAAATATATGAAATTATTTTAACAACTTATCTAACTGATAATTTGTATTTTACAGATAATTCACCCCAGCCGGGAGGGAAAAGGCAATTAAAAAAATTTCACCGAAGGGAGCAATTCGCAAAAACGGGTGTTTGCAAATGAGCAAACAAACGATTACATTTGTTTAAAATTTTACCATGCCGGAGAAGTTGCCACATAAGAGAGTGCTCGGCGAAGAGGAGTTCGGACGTCTGTTCAACAAGTGCCGCATCCCCTTCACGACGGTGGCAAATTCCTACGTGCACGATGCCGCCGTCGCGGAGGATCTCGTGAACGACAGCTTCGTCCGGCTGTGGGAAAAGCGGAACGAAATCCTCACGGAGAACTTCGAGGCCTACCTCTTCCAAATCGTCATCCGCAAGTGCCTCGACTTTCTCCGCTCGGAGCAGACCCAGACGAAAATCCGCCAGGACATCCACCACGCAAACAGCCGGATGCTGATGCACGAGATCAACTCGCTCGAGAGCTGCGACCCGGGGCGTCTCTACGCCAGCGAGGTCGAGGCCCTCTTCCGCGAATGCATCGACCACATGCCGAGCATTACGCGCGAGGTGTTCCTTGCCAACCGTTTCCGCAACATGACCTATCAGGAGATCGCCGAGGAGCGCGGCATGTCCGTCCGGCAGGTCACCAGCGAGATGCAAACCGCCCTCCAACTGCTGCGCCGCACGCTGAAGGACTACCTGCCGCTGGCGCTGCTGCTCCTTCTCCCCCGCTAAGGCGCACGGCCGCGCGCTCCGTCAGAACGGATAACCGATGGCCAGATGGAATCCCAGCCCGTCCTTGAAACTCTGAATGTTGTAATAGCCTCGCCGGTCGGGGTTCGGATAGGGCGTATGGATGCCGATGCCGAGGTCGGCGCGCAGTACCAGGTAGCTGATGTCGTAGCGCAGGCCGAAGCCCGTACCGAGGGCTATCTCATTCCAAAATCCCTTCCATTTGAGCTCGGCGCCCGGCCGCAGGGGGTCGTTTTTCAGCAGCCAGATATTGCCCGCGTCGAGGAACAGCGCGCCGTGGAGGCGTCCCATGATGCCGAAGCGGAACTCGACGTTGGCCTCGAGCTTGAAGTCGCCCGTCTGATCCAGGTAGCCGTTGCGGTCGCCCGCGGGCGGACGGTAGCTGCCCGGGCCGATCGACCGCACGGTGAAGGCGCGGATGCTGTTGGCGCCGCCGATGTAGAACTGCTCGCTGTAGGGCATCACCTCGGAGTTGCCGTAGGCATACCCCACCCCCACGAGAAAGCGCGTGGCCAGCCAGTTGTCGCGGCGCCCGAGGCGGTGAAAGAACTTCACCTCGCTCACGTTCTTGACGAACTGCGAAAAGCGGTTGCCGAACAGATGCTGCGGCTGGCCGCACAGGCGCAGCACGCCCGCCAGCAGGTTGCCTGCGGCCGAAAAGCTGTTCTGCCAGTAGAAGCGGCGGCTGGCGGTCGCACCGTAGCTCCGGTCGAAGGTATAGGTATACCCCACCGACGGGATGAACTGGTCGCGGAAGCTCAACGCGATGGCCGGATTGGCCTCGAGCGTCTGGTCGAACGACTCGGTCGTGTGCAGCAGCCGGTTGTAGACGAGTTTCAGGACCGTGAGGGTGTGGCTGCTCGACGGCGAGGTGCGGAGGTCGTAGCCGGCCGAGCCGCTGAAGGCGATCAGGCGGAAATAGTCGGGACGGTTCATCAGATTCAATCCCAGCTGGAACGAGGTTCGGCGCGGAGCGGGCAGGCGCCCCGACAGGCGACCGAAGGCCAGCAGGCGCGGCACGTCGAGCGTCGCGTTGAGCCCCAGCTCGTAGGAGTTGAGCCGCGAGGAGCGGCCGCCGGAGTTCTTGTTGCCCGTCTGCCACTCGTAGGAGCCGTCGAGCGCAACGGAGAAGACCTCGCCGCCGCGGAAGAGGTTGTTGTCGGAGAGCTTCAGCGAGATGCCCGGTCCGAGAAAGCTGTTCGACTTGGAGGTCACGTCGGTTTCGAGCGAGACCGAGACCGGGTAGTCGAACTGCGCGTCGATGCGCACGTCGATCTCCCGGCCGCCGCGCAGCGAATCGAGCGGCGGCACGCTCATGCCCACCGAGCGGAAGACACCGAGCTTGCCCAGCTCGTTGAGCGTGCGGTTCTGCGCATCGACCGTGAAGAGCTCGCTGCGCCGGAGCGCCAGCGCCCGGGCCAGCACCCGCGGGCGGAGTTTCAGCGGCCGCTGGGCCACAACCTCGGCATCGCGCAGCCGCAGCGTGTCGGCCGGTCCGGGCTCGACGTTGCGCAGGGAGACGGTGATCCCGCCCACGCGGTAGGATTCGAGCGCCGCGGCGGGCACGTCGGGCTTGAGCACGAGCCGCAGATCGACACGCCGCGGCGCGAGGGTCGTGTCGGCGAGGTATTCGAGGTACTCGGGACGGAAGTAGTAGTAGCCGCGGTTGCGCAGCTGCGCGGCGATGCGGCTGCGCTCCTGCGTGAGCGTATCGAGGTTGTACTGCGCCCCGGGACGCAGCAGCGACGTTGCCTGCAGGCTGTCGAAGAGCGGGCGGAGCGTCCCCTCGGGCTGCGGATAGGCGATCCGCGAATAGGTATAGGGCGGCGCGACGTGCAGCGTATAGTCCACGCGGGCCTTGCGGCCGTGCTTGCGGTAGCGGAGGCTGCATGCGGCCTGCGAGCCGAAATGGCCGTAGTTCTCGAGCGCCTGCACCGCCACGCGGGTCCGCAGGCCGGGCTGCACGGCCGACAGCAGCATGGGCTGCTTGGCCAGCCGCTTGTAGAACCAGTAGCGGAACCCCTTTTCGCGGGGCGTATAGCAGTAGTTGTAGGCCCACAGTCCGATCGGAAGAGGGGTGCGCAGGTAGGGACTGTAGAGGGGGTTGTTCGGCGCCACGTCGAAGGGCTCGCGGGCCGCGGACTCGGCCGCCGCGGAGAGCACGACGCCCGAATCCGCCTCGATGCGGATCTGGTGCACGCCCGTATAGAGGACCTCGCCCTCGCCCAGGCGGCGCGTCGTGGAGCAGGCGCCGAGCAGCAGCGCCGCAGCCAGCACAAGGCAGCTAACGGGATGTCGCAGCGGATTCATTGTCTTTCTGTTGTTTTTCGAGCCGGCGTTTCGTCAGCCGGAAGAGGTCCGTAAAGCGGAGCAGCCGCTTGCGGATCACGAAGCCGACGCCCGTCTCGGTGATTTCGCCCTCGAGGATGCTCTCGTAGCCCGTATGGCGGAAGAGTTTGATGAACATGTTGTCGCGCTTGTCGAGCATGTACTCGAGCGAGACGTCGCCGATGATGTTCTCGCGCAGGTTCTGCGTCGGGTCGGCATCCGTGCTGAACGACCCGCCGATCACGGCCCGCACTCGGTTGCCGAAGAGGTTCTTCGACAGCCGGTAGGAGTAGTCCGTATGCTGACCGCCGGGGTCGCTCTCGCCGTAGGAGTCGATGCCGAAGCTCAGGTCCACCCCCTTGAGGCTGTTCTGCGCCCAGCGGTTGAGCTCCTGCTGGAGGAAGGCGTTGAGCGGATTCCCGGTCGCAACCTTCGCCGTCGTGCCGGGTCCCGAGTAGGTGTTGTAGACGAGCAGTCCCATCGCCTGGTTGGCCCGCTGTTCGGCCGTCAGCGAGTTGAGCTCGTTCTGCATCGCCAGATCCTCCGGAGCCGCGAGGCCGAAACTGATTTCGAGGTTGTCGAGTGAGTTGCGGATCGTGATCGAGATGTCGAAGTTCACGGCGCGCGACTGCTGCCCGTCCGTCGAGACGTTTGCCCGCACGGTCTCCACGGCCGTGATGTCGAACGACGGGTCGGCTACGTCGCCGATCCATTCGACATAGCTTCCGGGGCGTATTCGGAAGACCTTGCGCGCGATGACCGGCGGGTTGTAGCTCACCGTGCCGCCCGAGAGCAGGTATTTGCCCGTCAGGCGCACGTCGCCCAGCGGGTTCATCGAGTAGGTCAGCCGGCCGCCGCCCTCGAGGTCGACGCGGTTCTGCCCGTCGGCCGAAAGGTCAACACCGGCGCGCACGTCGTCGCTGATGTCGACGTCGAGCTGCAGGTCCATGCCGCCGATGCGCACCGTGAGGGGCGGCTCGGCAGGCGGCTCCTGCGTGTCGAGTTCGTCGAAGGAGACGAACGAGACGACCTGCTGCGGCCGTTCGCGCACGTCCATCGGCGAATCCTGCATCACATAGGTGATATCCGTGCCGCCGAGCAGGGCAACGCGGCCGCGCACCGCCAGCTCGTCGACCGGACCCCGCGCCGTGGCGTCCAGGTCGAGGTAGGCCGTGCCATAGACCGCCGTGCGCTCCGTGCGGGCGACATTGACGGCCTGAAAGTCGGCCGCGTGCAGCGCGATGTCGGCCGACGGTGCCGTCCAATCCGAGAGGTCGAACTCGCCGTCGAGGGTGAGGGCGTGCTTGCTGGGCGCCGTGACGGCATAGCGGTCGAAGCGCACGCGGCTGTCGCGGATGCGGATCGTGTCGGACGAGAGGGCGAAGGAGGTGCCGATCATCGGCACGCGGAGCTTCGTGCCCGTGAAGTGCAACCCGCCGTCGATCTGCGGCGCCGTCGCCGTTCCCGTCGCGCGGAGCGAGCCGCCGAGCGAGCCCGACAGGCGCAGCAGATCGGCCGGCAGGAAGGCGTTGGCCCGCTCGAGCGGGAAACCCGGAATCGTGAGGGCAAAGTCGAGCGGTTGGGGCTGCTGCGGCTCATAGCTGCCGCGGGCCGTCAGCACCTCCGCGCTGTC
>ERZ780137.570-NODE-570-length-30031-cov-5.903389_pt1 | contig 30031 bp, 29 predicted proteins | sample MGYA00511020_ERZ780137 | MGnify/ENA primary metagenome ERZ780137 (study PRJEB29588, sample SAMEA2157917) | human gut metagenome | biome: human gut; feature: human-associated habitat; material: faeces | place: Denmark | collected 2008/2010 ... | reverse complement strand
GCCGTGTCTCAGTCCCAATGTGGCCGTTCAACCTCTCAGTCCGGCTACCGATCGTCGACTTGGTGAGCCGTTACCTCACCAACTATCTAATCGGACGCGAGCCCATCTTTCAGCGGATTGCTCCTTTGATCACTGTATCATGCGGTACTGTAATCTTATGCGGTATTAGCATCTGTTTCCAAATGTTATCCCCCTCTGAAAGGCAGGTTGCTCACGCGTTACTCACCCGTCCGCCACTAAGTTCAAAAGTCATTTGACCGAAGCCGCATTCCTTAAGAACTCCGTTCGACTTGCATGTGTTAGGCACGCCGCCAGCGTTCATCCTGAGCCAGGATCAAACTCTCTAAAATTTGTATCATATCCGCCGAAGCGGCTACAATCAATTTCAGAGCTTGTTCTGCTCTTATCTTACCAAGAAACTTTCGTTTCCCGGAATTACTTTGTTGCGTCTTCTCAGACGCGAATCTCAGGGTTCCTTGTTTCTTTCGTTGTTTAATTTTCAAGGTACTCGGCACTCTCATTTCTGACGTTCCTGCGCTTTCGCGCTGTCCCGTCCCTCAAGTGCTCGACTATATTACCACTCCCAGCTCCGTTTGTCAACACCTTTTTCCAACTTTTTTGGTCTTTTTCCCAACTTCTTTTACACTTATCCGGGCGTTTCGAGCTGTACATACAAAATAAGTGCCGGCAGAGCACAAAGATTGCTGCCGGCACTATATAATGTATATTATTCTTTGAGCTTTCCGAACATTATCGCTCCGGTAATTGCCGTTGCGGCAAGCGAAAGCACCGCAGTCAATATCTTATATCCTCTGCTCACTGTTCGTCCTTCTTTCCGTGCTCCGCGAGCAGACGCTGCTTCTCGTCCCAGAGTTTCTGTGAGAGGTCGACATAATAGTTATGCGGATTGTCGAATCTCAGAACCTCGTCCCAGAGGGTGTCGATCTGCTCGGTGCAGTGCTTCTTCACCTCATCAAGCGGCGGGCACTCGTAGACGCACTCGCCATCTTTGAAGAGCTGGACGGTCAGCGGCTTTGCAACATAGTTTTCAACTATCTTTCTCTTCCATGTGAAGTCAGGGTCGAAGAGTTCATAGGGCTTCGTATCGTCGACGACTTCGTTGTTGAGGGTCACGAGGTCGGCGATAGCCTTGCCGGTCTCGCGGTCGAAGAGTCTCCACGGCTTTTTGAAGCAGGGAGTCGATATTTTGGCGACATTGTCGCTTATCTTTATTCTCGGGCAGATCTTGCCGTCCTTCTCAACGGCACAGAGCTTGTACACTCCGCCGAGGACGGGGCTTGAAGAGGAGGTTATAAGTCTCTCGCCGACACCGAAGGAGTCGACCTTTGCGCCCTGACCGATCATATCTCTGATGAGATACTCGTCAAGCGAGTTGGAGGCGACTATCGTGCAGTCCTCAAAGCCGGCTTCGTCGAGCATTTTACGCGCCTTGCGCGAAAGGTATGCGATATCACCGCTGTCGAATCTGATGCCCTTGGGTCTGTAGCCTCTGGGCAGAAGCTCACGCTTGAACGCTTCGATAGCGTTGGGCACGCCGGACTTGAGCGCGTTATAGGTATCGACGAGCAGGACGCAGTTGTCCGGATACTCCCTGGCATAGGCGCAGAACGCCTCGAGCTCGGTATCAAAAAGCTGAACCCAGCTGTGTGCCATGGTGCCGAGCGCGGGCACGCCGAACATTATATCCGAAACGGCGCAGGCGGTTCCGGCGCATCCGCCGATATATGCTGCACGGGCGCCGTAAATAGCGGCATCAAAGCCCTGGGCGCGGCGCGAACCGAACTCCATTATCGGTCTGCCCTGCGCGGCGCGGACTATTCTGTTCGCCTTGGTGGCGATAAGGCTTTGATGATTGATGCACAGAAGCACCATCGTCTCCACGAACTGAGCCTGCATTATCGGTCCTTTGACGGTAACTATCGGCTCGCCGGGGAATATCGGAGTGCCTTCCGGGACAGCATAAACATCGCAGCTGAATTTGAAATCGGCAAGATAATCGAGAAATTCTTCAGAGAATCCCTTGCCGCGAAGATATTCGATATCCTCGGGCGTGAACTTGAGTCCCTTGAGATATTCACAGAGCTGCTCGATGCCCGCCATGATAACATATCCGCCGCCGTCGGGCACTTTGCGGAAGAACATGTCGAAATATGCGACGGTGTCCCCCATGCCGTTTTTGAGATAGCCGTTTGCCATCGTCATTTCGTAAAAATCGACGAGCATCGTCAGATTTCTTCCCTTTAACGAGTTGAGTGAATTCATGAGAAAGAGTCCTTTCGTTTTATCGTTTATAAACAGTAAATAAACTTTTTATATTTTCCGGCGCAAATTCCTTTCGGAATCACGCTTTAGAATCGTGCTTATCCTTATTTTTTCTGAAAATGCCCCGATTTTTCACAGCAAATCAGCATTTTTATCAAATTATCATCTTTTATCATTAATTTTTTCGGAATGTGGCAATTCTCAATCAATTTGTAAATAAATTATAATTCCTGAAGAAAAACTCTTGCATTGTAATTTTTCGTATGATATAATAAAGCCAGTGAAAGCCCGAGCGGACAAAATTCCGCCGGATTTTACTATTGCCCGCCTAAATTGTAGGCGGAAGAATATAGGAGGTAGGAGTTATGAGAATCAGAAAGCAGGCGCTCGGAGACAGAAACATTGTCGGAGCAAAGATCGAGCAGAAGAGAAAGAGCATGGGTATGAAGCAGAAGGATCTGCTGACTCAGCTCCAGATCAAGGGCATCGACCTCAACGCATCGGGTCTTTCCAAGCTCGAAGGTCAGCTTCGCTATGTTACCGATTTTGAGCTCAAGGCTATCTCGGAAGTTCTCGGTATGTCTTACGAAGAGCTTCTCGGCTGAGATCACCTTTCTGAAAGAAAGAACTGTATTTCGATACAGTTCTTTCTTTTTTTGCTCATTTTTTCGCATTGAGGCGGACAACATATGCGACCGCCTCGCAGATGACGGATATCGACACGAAAACGCACATTGTTATCAGCGACCAGCGCAGATTGAGGCGGCCGAGCTGATTAAAATCGTAAAGCGCCTCAAGGAAGATGAGAAACACCGCCGCCTCTGCGGAGAGCAGTGCGGGGATATGTATCCCCTTTGCTATCTTTTTGGATATCAGCCCCGTAGTCAGCGCGACCATAGCGCATATCACAGCGCAAATCGGCACTGCGTAGCTGTAATACCAGCTGATAAGCCCCTGCATTTTGGCGATATAAAGAAGATAGAGCGCGAGCACGACGAAGCAGATGCCCGCAGTTACGGGTGCGGGAGTCACGCGCAGAACGGGCAAAACGAGAAACACCCACGCAACGGCGATAGCGCCGAGGACATAGCCCGCCCAGAATTTATCGCCGGGGTTCAGGATATTGACGACGGTGCAGATCATCGCCGGGAACACCATGAACGCCGAGAAAATTACGGCATAGCTCTTTGCGGTCTTTGTCGCTTTTCCGAGATGAAGCTTCTTCTTGGAATCGGGCTTCTCCGCCTTTTCTTCAGCGCGCTCGCACGCGCCGCAGTTCGGGCAGACGCCGGTTTTCTCATCAACAACAGCTCCGCATTTTGTACAGAACATCGCGGCACCTCTTTTCAAGTGTATAATAGTGTAGTATACTGTTTCATAGTATCATAAAACAGCAAAAAAAACAATCCCGGGAGGCGACAAAATGAAAATACTGATAGACGCGGACGGCTGTCCGGTGGTTGACATATGCATAAAATCAGCAAAGCGGCACGGGATCGAATGCCTCATTCTCTGCGACACATCGCACATATTCGAGCGCGAGGGAGCAAAGACCGTGACGGTATCAAAGGGCGCTGACAGCGTCGACTTCAGGATAGTAAACCTCCTCGAACGCGGGGACATTGTAGTCACGCAGGACTACGGACTCGCGGCGATGTGCCTTGCCCGCGGAGCGAGCGCGATCAATCAGAACGGGCTGATATACACTCCCGACAACATAGATGCGCTTCTGAATTCGCGCTACGAGACGAAGAAGATCCGCATGGCGGGCGGCAGAATAAAAGGTCCGCAGAAACGCCGCCCGGAGCAGAACGAGGAATTTGAAAAGGCGATTGAAAAGATGATTGAGGGATGAATTGAAAATTTGGGATTTGTCAAATAGCTTTAACGATACATTTCTGTACATTAAATTCGATATTACTTTGATATTACTTTGTTATATATAATCGAAAAAGGCACTTGCTTTTGCAAGTGCCTTTTTCTGGCGCAGAAGGAGAGACTCGAACTCTCGCGCCGGTTTCCCGACCTACGCCCTTAGCAGGGGCGCCTCGTCACCAACTTGAGTACTTCTGCATGGTAACTTATATTATAAAGTTTTGTTGTTGTCGCTGGCGGAGAGAGTGGGATTCGAACCCACGGTACGTTGCCGTACGACGGTTTTCAAGACCGTTCCGTTATAACCACTTCGGTATCTCTCCATAAAGCGTAAGTTATTCTAACATAAATCAAAGACCTTGTCAACGCTTTTTTGCGCGAATTTTTATTACAATATATTCTCCCGCCTCAGCAGAACGTCAAGGCTCACGCCGAGAGTGTCGGCTATAGCGATGATCTCGATATCGGTCACGAAGCGTTTGCCGCACTCGATGCGCTGGACGGCGTTTTTGTCTATATCAAGGCCGGCAAGCTGGAGCACATCGGCGAGCTGCCGCTGAGAGAGTCCCATATTTTTGCGCAGAAAGACTACATTCTTTCCGCAAATATTATTCAGCCCGTCTTTTGCTTTGTTGATGAACATAAAACAGCCTCCGAGACATTCAGTGCTTATTTAATATTATATTCCCTTGCCGCAAATATGTCAATCGTCGTTATATAAACATCTTCCCTCCCGCGGCAATTTATGATATGATTATCGCAGACAAAATGACGGAGGGAACACATGGACACAAAAGAACTGCTCGGCAGAGTCTGCGGGAACATAAATGATAACGAAATCTGCATTTATGACTGCGGCGACGGCGTGTATATGCGGCTTATAAAAGGTGCGGCGAAATCGGATTTTTTAAAAATCTGCGGCGAGTGCGAGGAACTCGGATACACGCTCTTTCAGCGCAACGACCTCGAAGAAAACAGACACGCATCATATCGCGGGGATATGCTCATCCACGCATATTTCTGCCCGGCTGAAAAAATTCTGCGCGTCATATGCGACCCGTATTCCGTTGACTTCGAGCGCGAAGAGCCGAAATATGAGCGCAGATGCGGCAGCGCGCTGTGGCAGTTCGAGAACGATCATTCGTATATCGACTGCGGTATGTGCTATATCCTGCGCTGTGCGGACAACAGCTTTTTTATTATAGACGGCGGGCATTTTCTTCAGCCCAACGACCACAAGAGAATATACCGCTTTTTGCGCGAGCGCACGCCCGACGGCGAGCGGGCTGTCATATCCGGCTGGTTCTTCAGCCACGCACACGACGACCATGTGAGCCAGTTCGTTGATTTCATTCGCGAATACGGCTCGGCGGTCGATATTGAAAAGCTCTATTACAACGACGCGCCGATAGACCACCGCGATAATATGAACTGGGGCGAGGCGAACAAAAAATACATAAGACGGTTCGAAGAATGTGCCCGCTCCTGCGGAATACCTACTGTAAAGCTGCACACGGGACAGCGGTTCTTCGTGCGCAACCTGCGCTTTGATGTGCTCTGCACTCAGGAGGATGTCTGGCCAAAAAGCCTCGAAAACTTCAACAACACCTCATGCGCGCTCGCGCTCGAAGCGGACGGGACGAGAATAATCTTCCCCGGCGACGCCGCCGATGTCGAGAGCGACATAATGACGGCGCGCTACACCGCAAAAACGCTCGGCTGCGATATCATGCAGCAGTCCCACCACGGACACAGCGGCACATCGCCCGAGTTCTATCAAATGGCGAACGCCAGGACCGTGATGTTCCCGATAACAAAGATAAAGTTCGACGAGGAATATCCGAAACAGGAGGCGAACAGAGTCGCCTGCTCGATAGCCGAGGAATATTTCATCGCCTCGGACGGAACGGTCGAATTTCCCCTGCCCTACAAAGTCGGCAGCGCAAAAATTTATCCCGACGAGACCTTTGAAAACTTTGCGGCGATAAAAATGCTCTGGGGCTATGACTACCCCGACGAATACAAGAAGCAGCTCTTCGAAGAATTTCTCAGGCGCGGCGGTCTGCCCGCTCTCGACGAGATTGAAGCGTAATATGCAAAAAGATCCGCACCCGAAAAAGGTACGGATCTTTGATTTTTATCAGTAGCCTATCGCGACGGCGCCGAGCATCGCAAGCGCGGCGAGTGCGAACTCCATAACGAACAGCTTCCACGACCAGCGCAGATATTTGCCGTAAGATATGCCAACCATGCCGATGGCAATGACCATTATTCCGCTCGTGGGATAGAGAATATTGCAGAAGCCGTCGCCCATTGTGAACGCGAGGACTATCGACTGCCTTGTCAGCCCGAGCAGATCGGCGAGCGGCAGGACTATCGGCATTATCAAAAACGCCTTTGCGGTGCCGGAGCCGACGATAAATTCGAGTGCAACGACGAAGAGGAATATCGCGAACAGCGCGCCCGTTTTGGACATCGACGAAGTGAGATTATAGACATGATAAAGTATCGTGTGGATTATGTTGCCCTCCTGCAGGACGTAGGTTATCGAGAGGATAGCCCAGATCATAGGCAGGCAGGGAGCTATAGTCTTGACTCCCTCGAGGAAGCCGCCGCCGAGAGCTTTGCCGCGGATGCCCGCGATATATCCCGCCGAGATTCCGCCGACGGTGAAGAGAATAGCCATGCCGACGAGCGGAAGATAATTTATCAGCTCTTTTACCGAGTCGCTTATCGCATCGACCTTTTGGAGCGCAAACGACACCGCGACTATAAGTAATACGCCGCCGACGCAGCCGACGAATGTCTTTGTCGCTTTTTTGAGCGCGGGGTTGTTGAGCGCCTCGTCGTCCACTTCCGCTCCGAAGCGCACGCGCAGCTCCTTGTCGCTCTCATAGCAAAGGGACTTCTCGGGATTCTTCTCTATCTTCTTGGCGTAGACTATTAAAAACAGCACGAGCGACGCATAGACGCAGACGAAGAACAGGACTCTGTATGCAAGGCCCGAGAACAGCGGCAGATCCGCCATTGTCTGAAGGATGCCGACATTGAACGGGTTGAACGTCGCGGCGGTATAGCCGAAGGCTATCGACACCATGCTGATACCGAGACCGACGAACGAATCCCAGCCGAGTGCCAGCGATATCGCGACCGCGAGCGGTACGAGCGTCAGCGACTCTTCGAGTACGCCGACCACCGACGACATCATCATGCACACGAAAACTATGACTGCTAACAGAAGATACTTTTTCTTCTCAAACTTTCTGACGACCGAGGACATGATGTATTTGAGCACGCCGCTGCGGTCGAGGATAAGAAATGTTCCGCCGATAAGAACAATGAACACAACGATTCCGATTCCCGTTGTTATCTGCGATGAGGTGAACACCATTATCGGCGCGAGGATTATCTTCCACCACGGCATCTTTCCCTCGTCTCCGGCGAACTCGTGATATGTGCCGTTTATGACCATGCCGCTGTCATCCATCTGATATTCGCCGCGCGGCACGACCTGAGTAAGCACGCCCGCGAGCAGCATAATAACGAGCAGAAGTGCCGTTATGCCGAACACGGTCTTTTTGTCGATTTGGATTCCGGTGCCCTTCTTTTCCGTCTGCACGGCGGATTCGGCGGGCGCCGTCTTTTGCTTTTTCATTTTTCGTTCCCCCTGTCTGACTGTTGGGAGCTTTCGTCCGGGTATAGTGGCATTATACTCCAGTAATGCATATTTATCAAGTATATTTGAATATTTATGCAAACGAATCTTTTTCGCTTCCACTGTGTTTTTTTGTAACTTCTTCCAAATAAATCAAAAGCTATTTTTTGTTTTATTCTTGTATTCCCCGCCGGTTTCTGATAACATTTAGCATGGAAACAAAAACCAATTCCGGAGGATATACAATGATAAGCTTTGACAGCAAAAACAAAACCTTCAAGCTTGACACGCCGAACACGAGCTATGTTATCGGAGTCGTCGACTTCGACCAGCTCGTCAACCTCTATTACGGCGACAAAATAGCGGACACCGAGGGACTTGAGGCGCGCTCATTCCGCCCGCGCTGTGCGTCGTTCAGCCCGCTGACGAGCGAATACAACACCGACGCGCACGACTTTTCGCCCGACTGCGCGCCGATGGAATACGGCTGCAACGGCTGCGGCGATTTCAGAACGAGTGCGCTCTCGATAAGAAACGTCGACGGCAACACCGTCACCGATATGCGCTACGAGGGATACAGAATATATGCGGGCAAACCGTCCATCGATCCCCTGCCGGCGGTCTATCTCAACAGCGAAAGCGAGGCGGACACGCTCGAAATAGACATGGCGGACAAAGTGACCGGCATGCGCGTCACGCTCATATACACGGCTTTCAACTCTCTCGATGTTATCATACGCAGCGCAAGAATCGAGAATGCGTCACAGAGACCCGCGGACATTGACCGCGCGATGAGCATGTGCGTCGACCTGCCGGGCATGGACTACGATCTCATAACCCTCTACGGCAGGCACTGCAAAGAGCGTTCCGAGGAGCGCCGCCCGCTCGCCCACGGACTTCAGGGCATAGCGAGCAAGCGCGGAGTTTCGAGCCACTGCCAGAACCCGTTTGCGGCTCTCGTCTCGAAAAACGCCGACGAGAACAGCGGCGAGGCATACGGCTTCAATCTCGTTTACAGCGGCAACTTCGAGTTTTGCACCGAGTGCGACTATTCGGGTACTTCGCGCATACTCATGGGCATAAATCCGACAGATTTCACATGGCATCTTGAGCCGGGCGAGAGCTTCCAGACTCCCGAGGCGGTCATGGTACACACGAGCAAGGGCATCGGCGAGATGAGCAGGATATACCACAAGCTCTATAACTTCAATCTCGTCCCCGGAAAATACAGAACGGAGAAGCGTCCTCTGCTGATAAACAGCTGGGAGGCGGCGTTCTTCGATTTTGATACGGACAAGCTCGTCTCGTTCGCGGAGCGCGCAAAGGAATTTGGCATGGATATGCTCGTCATGGACGACGGCTGGTTCGGCAAGCGCAACAACGACCAGAACTCGCTGGGCGACTGGTTCGTAAATGAAGACAAGCTCAAGGGAGGACTTGGCGAGCTTATACGCAGAATAAATGACCTCGGGCTTCAATTTGGCATATGGTACGAGCCGGAGATGATCTCCCCCGACTCCGACCTCTTCCGCGCCCACCCCGACTGGTGCGTCCATGTCCCCAACCGCAAGCCCTGCATAGGCAGGCATCAGTATGTTCTCGATATGTCCCGAAAAGATGTGCGCGACAACATATTCGACCAGATGTACTCCGTGCTCTCGAAATATAAAATAGACTATATCAAATGGGATTTTAACCGCAATATTTCCGACGCGGGTTCCGCTCTGCTGCCCGCGGACAGGCAGGGCGAGTTCTTCCACCGCTTTATCCTGGGCACATACGAGCTCATGGGCAGGATACGCGACGCGTTCCCGGATATGCTCTTTGAAAACTGCTCGGGCGGCGGCGGACGCTTTGACCCCGCGATGCTCGCATATTCTCAGCAGATCTGGGCGAGCGACAACACCGACCCCATCGAGCGGCTGACGATTCAGTTCGGCACCTCGATGTGCTACCCCGCCTCGACTATGGGCGCTCACGTCTCCGCCTGCGACAGGACGGATTACAAAGTAAAGGGCGACGTCGCGCTCTGGGGCACGTTCGGCTACGAGCTTGACCCGAATGAGCTGAGCGCAGAGGAGCGCGGGCAGATAAAAAAGCAGGTTGACGAATACCACAAATACTATGACCTCATTCACTCGGGCGACCTCTATCGGCTCAAGAGCCCCTATGAAGACGGCTACAGATGCGCGTGGAGCTTTGTCGCCGAGGACAAGAGCGAGGCTCTTGCGACGGTCGTAACCATGCGCGCGCCCGAAGTGCCGTTCTTCATTCTCAAGTTCAAGGGACTCGACCCCGACAAGCACTATCTCTGCGACTTCGACGGCAGAGTTTACTCCGGCTCGAACCTCATGAACGCGGGACTCAATCTGACCCGCCCGACAGAAAGAACATATTCGAGTCTTAAAATATATCTTAAAGCACAATGAGTGAAATGGATAAAATAAACGGCGCAAACTGGATGAGCTCTCTTTGCTCCGACCTGCCGATAACTGCCATAAATATGCCCGGCACGCACGACAGCGCGACAAAATATGTCCGTTTTAAGCCGATATGCAACACGCAGAACTTAACAATAGAAGAGCAGCTGCAAATCGGCGTGCGGTATCTCGACATGCGCTTTGAGCTAAAAGACGGCAGAAAGCTCGTCGCCGTTCACAGCATCGCGGACTGCAAAAAAGAGCGCGGCTTGAATTCCGCCGACCTCATCGCCGCAGATACTGTAAATATGTGCGAGAGCTTTCTCAAAGAGAACCCCGGCGAGACAATTCTGTTTCAGCTTAAAGAAGACGACGGCGATGCGGGCATCGCGTTGTTCGGCGAGTTTTATGCGCAGTGCATCAGGGGCAGAGAAGAGCTTTGGTATCTCGAAAACCGCATACCCGCTCTCGGCGAAGTGCGCGGGAAGATAGTGCTGCTGCGCGTGGTCGGCGCTGACGCTTTGCACTTTGACGACAAGACCTGCGGAATCGATTTCAGCGCGTACCCGTATGTCGGCAGCAGGGATATCCGCGATTTTCGCCGCCGCGATATAAAAAAGCTTTCGGACGGCAAGACATACGCGCAAATGTATGTCCAGGATTCATACAAGCTCGGCGGAATCAAAAAATGGAAAGCCGTTACAGCTTTTCTTGAGTCCAACCTCGACCCAAAAAATTTCAATATTTGCCTGACGAGCTGCACGGGATTCATAACTCCGAAAGCCGGTTCGGCGTTCATCAACCGCAGGCTCAGGGAATATGAATTTACATCGGGCAGGCACTACGGCATCGTCGCCGCGGACCACATATCCCCGGACATCTGCCGCGCCGTCTTTATGAGCAATTACGGCACAGAGCAGGCGTAAAGCGCAACTGTCTTTAGCTTTATGCGAATAGTTTTTACTTTTAAAATTCAATATTGACACTTCTCGTCATACCGCGGCAAAAGCTTGTGTTTTTTGCCGCGGTATTTTTGACACATTTTTTATATGCGAAAATATAAAATAATAATTGTGTCAAAACAGCCCGTACATAAATATTTGCGGCGCAATATCGAAAAAGAGAAGTGAAAAAACATGGAGCGTTCAAAAGCCAAGGCGGACAAGTTCAGATTCATAGACGAAGAAAAGCGGGAGAAAGTTATTCTCTCGCTCAAATGTATATTTTCGTGCGCGGTCGGGCTGCTGCTCGCGCGCGCGAAGATTTTCGGCAGCCTCTCGCCGCTCGGGCTCGCGTTTTCCGCTGCCGCCGGGTCGTACGCGCTCGCGGCGTCGGTCGGCGCGCTCGTCGGCTATCTGCTGACCTTCTCGGGGACGGCGGGGATAAGATACATGGCGTGTGTCGCGGGAATCGCGCTGATAAACTTTTCCGTCAGCCGCCTGCGCGGAGAAAACAGCGCGCGAAAAGTCGCGCCGATTGCCTCGGCTCTCTGCTGCGCGTCAACCGGCATAGCCGTTCTGCTCGTCGAGGGCTTTTCGCTAAACGGTATTGTGTCTTTTCTCGCCGACTGCGTTCTCGCGGGCGGGATGACATATTTTTTCTCGCGTTCGCTCGTGCTCATTGATAAAAGAAAAGAGACTCGGCGGCTCGGCAGGCGCGATATCATATGCGTCGCCATCTCCTGCTGCGCAGCACTTGCAGCGCTCGCGGAGTTTGATATCCTGAACTTCCGCCCCGCCGGGACTGCGGCGGCGTTTATTGTCATGCTCCTGTGCTTCACTCTGCGCGAAGCGGGCGGCGCGTTCGGCGGCATATGCTCCGGAATAGCGCTCGCGGCGGCGTGCGGCGATCCCGCTCTCGGCGCTGTGTATTCGGCGGCGGGGCTCTGCGCCGGGCTGTTTTATCAGTTCGGTCAGCTTGGGATATCCGCAGCATTCATCTGCATCTGCGGGATAAGCGCGGTCATCTCGCCAAACCCGCAGACGATAGCCGCGATAGCGGAGAGCGCGGCGGCGGCGCTGATATTTGTTCTCATCCCGCGCTCGAAGCTCGAAAAGCTGCGCGACAGTCTGAGCCCCGCGCAGGAATATGCGCCGAGCGGCGAACGCGGTGAGCTGTGCAGGCGGCTCGGCGACGCAGAGAGCGCGCTCGAGGGCGTAGGTCAGTGTATTGAACGGGTAGGCAAGAAGATAGACTCGGCGCGCCCCGACGAGCCGGAGATAATAACCGCGCGGGTAAAGCAGAGCGTCTGCGCTGCGTGCGGAAAATGTGTCGGCAAAAACGAGAAGCTCCGCGAGCGGACTTTTTCAGACGCCGTTAAGATACTCCGTGAAGAAAATCACATAACATCAGCAGAACTCGGCACGGAGTTTTGCGCCGAGTGTCCGAAAGCTTCGGCGGTAGCAGAGAATTTCAACCGCGTTTTTGCAAGCAGTGTGGCATCGACATGCGCGGCACAGAAAACCAATCAGCTCCGCCGCGCGGTCGCGGACAGCTTCGGCGCGATGGCGGATATTCTCGGCGAGATAGGCGCAGAGACGGCAAAAAGCGATATGTTCCTCCCCTCTCAGACCTCTGCCGCCTCTGATACGCTCGGCGGGCTCGGCATGAATGTCATATCCGCGTGCTGCAAGCGAGACGGCTCGGGGCATATAATGCTCACTGCAAAAATCACCGAGCTGCCGGAGAACGCTGTTTTGCGCGAGGCGACAAACGCGCTTTCAAAAGAACTCGGTGCGACTCTGGCGCTCCCCGCGATACGCGATATTGAGAATGGTGTCGAGCTGACATTCAGCGAGAAGCCGCGATTTTGCTTTGAAATAGGCTCGGATCAGCGACCGGGTTCGGACGACGGCGACTGCGGCGACTGCTACGACTGCGTGGGACTCGAGGACGGGCGGAATGTGATAATTTTAAGCGACGGCATGGGGACGGGCAGGCGTGCCGCAGTTGACTCTGCTATGGCGACTGACCTTTTCGCGTCGCTCATCTGCTCCGGGCTATCCTGCGAAGCGGCACTCAGAACGGTCAACACCGCGCTCATCGCCAAGAGCGAGGACGAGAGCCTTGCGACCCTCGACATAGCGTCGCTCGACCCGTATTCGGGCGAGATAAGCTTCTTCAAGGCCGGCGCGGCGCCCTGCTTCATAAAGCGCTCCGGGCGCACCGCGATACTCGAGCTGCCGTCGCTCCCGGCGGGCATACTCAGCCGCATAGGGTTTTCAAAGGCGGGCGCAGAGCTTCGCGAGGGCGACACCGTTGTCATGATATCCGACGGAGTGGCGGCGGACGGCAGCGAATGGATAACGAAGCTCATCCGCTCCTGGCGCGGGGACGCGCAGGGGCTCGCCGAGGAGCTGACCGCCGCGGCACTCAGCCGCCGCAAGGGCAAAAAATCCGACGACATGACGGCGATATGCGTGCGCATCCACAGTGCGGACAGAATCGGGAATTGACAAAGCCTCCGCCATAATATATAATATTTGCGAAAACAAAATGGAGGTATAAATTATGATTTTAGCAGCTGTCGGTAAGAACGGCACAGGCAAGGATTTCTTCCTTGATTATGTTGCCCAGAAGTACGGCTTCCCGATGATCTCCATCGGCGATGTTGTCCGCGAGCTCGCAACCAAGGACGGCCTTGAGCTGACCCGCGACAATCTTCATGCTACCAGCAAGAAGTACATGGGCGAGTTTGGTCAGACCTTCTTCCCCGAGATGATCGTCAAGAAGATAAAGGAGTCGGACGCTCCGAATTACCTTGTTTCCGGCATCCGTCCGCCCTCGGACATCGAGATTTTCCGCAAGGCTTTCGGCGATGATTTCATCCTTGTTGATGTTGTTATCAGCGACGACGAGGTTCGTTATCAGAGAATGATTGCCCGCGGCTCCGAGCGCGACGGCAAGAGCGTTGAGAAGCTCCGCGAGAACGATCTCCACGAGGAGGAGATCTTCCACACCAGCGAGAGCGAGAAGATGGCGAACTATGTCATCAAGAACGACGGCGGCGTTGAGGACTTCTACGCGGCAGTCGACAACTTCTATGAGACCGTTCTCAAGCCGAAAATCGGCTGAGTAAAAGCCAAATAAAGCAAACGATCCTCCGTATGAGATATATCATACGGAGGATTTTTTGTCGGCATAGTAAAAAGCCTGCACAGCATGAACTGTGCAGGCTTTTCTGATGTAAAGATTGATTACTGCTGGGGAGCTCCAACAGGGCAAGCATCTGCGCAGGAACCGCACTCGGTGCAGAGATCTGCGTTGATCTCGAACTTGCCGTCGCCCTCAGAAATAGCTCCTACGGGGCACTCAGCCTCGCAAGCGCCGCAGGAAATGCAATCGTCGCTGATATGATAAGCCATTAGTCAATCCTCCTTACACATATTTCTCTTTAACATCGCACGCGGATATCCGCATACGCTGTACAATCATTGTATCACATTATATAGAAAAATCAAGAGTAAAATTATGCCCTCGTTTATTCTATTCCCTTGAGAGCCTCGAGCTCGGAGCGGTCGACCTTTATTTTGCCGTCCTTTATCGTCTTCACCTCGCGGCGATTGAACGAATGCGGTGCGGCATCGGGGCAGCGGTCGAGTCTGACCTTGAGCTGACCTGAGAGAAGATTGACTTCGACCACGATCCCCCTGCCCTCGGGGGTATCGACGAGCGCGCCCTGCTTCGGGGTTATCTTGAGCAGATACTCGTAGTTGTCCTGCTCATATTTTAGGCAGCACATGAGCCTGCCGCAGGTGCCGCTTATCTTGACGGGATTGAGCGAGAGCCCTTGCTCCTTTGCCATCTTTATCGACACGGGCTGAAAATCGCCGATAAACGTGCTGCAGCAGAACGGTCTGCCGCACATGCCGAGACCGCCGAGCATCTTTGAACCGTCGCGCACGCCTATCTGACGAAGCTCTATCCTCGTGCGGAACACGCGGGCGAGATCCTTTACGAGCTCGCGGAAATCGACTCTGACATCGGAGGTGTAATAGAAAAGTATCTTCTTGCCGTCGAAGGCATATTCGACATTGACGAGCTTCATCATGTCGAGCCCGTGGTCGGCTATCTTTTGCAGGCAGATATCAAAAGCTTCCTGCTCTTTTTTGCGGTTTTCCTCGACTATTTTCAGATCCGCATCCGTCGCGCGGCGCACAACGGATTTCAGGGGCTTGACTATCTCCTCGTCGCTGACCTCACTGTTTTCGAGCGCAACTTCGCCGCACTCCATTCCGCGGACGGTCTCGACGATAACATGGTCGCCCTTTTCGAATTTATTATCGAGAGGGTCGAAATAATAGACTTTTCCGACCTCTCTGAATCTGACTCCTATGACCTGGGCCATTTATTTCATCCTTTCATCTGCCGGACGCCCTGCGCAGCTCGGCGCACATACGGGTAATAAGCAGAGTGTAATTTTCATTTCTTTCAAACGAAGCCGCCAAATCGTCAGCGCAGGTTATCATGCGCATGAGATTCGCAGTAGTAACATTCCCCGCGAGCTTCTGCGCCTCGGTTTTATATTCTTCGGGCGCTTCGACTCCGGATTTTATCAGCACCGCCGCGCGGAAAAATTCTGGCAGAACCTGCAAGGCTGCCCTGAACAGCGTTTTATCCTTTTCAAATGCCGCAGTTGCCGCGAGCAGAGGATATTCATTAGCCTCCGGCACAGCCGCCGCAACAGCGCGCGCAGCTTCAAAAACGCCGCTGTCCACGCGCCTGCCGCCGCCCTGAGAAAAGACTGCGCAGCGGGACAAAACGGTCTGCAAGAACACATTCTTGTCATCCGTCAGCAGCAGAAAGCACACACCCTCCGGCGGCTCTTCGAGAACCTTGAGCAGCGCGTTCTGCGCGGGGACAAGCATATTCTGCGCGTCTTTTAAGATATACACTTTTCTGTCCGCCTCGTTTGCGACTATATAGGCATCCGAGCGTATCTCGCGGACTGTCTCGACCTTGAAATTATTCGTTTTCGGGTCGGGCTCGAAAATTTTTATATCGGGATGAGAATCCGAGCGCGCCTTGAGGCAGTTTATACACCTGCCGCAGGGCTTATCGTCCCCCGAGCACACCAGCGCGGCGGCGAGGGTCTTCGCAGTATCCATCAGGCGTTCGCTGTCCTCATCCTCGAGAATCGCGGCATGGGGAAAACGCCCTGAGTTCACAGAGGAACTCAGAGCCTTTTTCAGCGGCTCTGATATTTGCAAAGACTCGAATCCCATATGTTCTCCGACATTACAGCTTATAGAATTTATCCATGTTCACAACGAACACGGTAGCGCCGCCGACCGCGACCTGAACGGGCAGGGTCACGAAGCTCTCCGCATTATAAGCGGGAGCGGCGGTCATGAGCTGAGTGCGTCTGGAGCTGTTTTCCCTGAGTATCTCCATGACATCGTCAACGCGGCTGTCCTCAACGCCTATGAGCAGGGTAACATTGCCCGCGCTCAGAAATCCGCCCGTAGTTGACAGCTTCGTAGCGTCAAAACCGGCCTTTGTAAGCTCGCTCAAAACGTCATATGAGTCGTCGTTGCTGATTATCGCGATGATGAGTTTCATCGGAAGAGCTCCTTTCATATCTTACTCAATAATATTATAAAACATCTTAGATTATTTTACAACTTTTATATTGAAAATACCGTATCTGCGAAGTTCCTCTATCTCCCGCTCGCCGAGTATTTCTCCCGGCATTGCTACGGGAATTGCGGGCGGGCACGGGCAATATGCCTCCGCCGCCGTCCGTCCGAGCGCAGAGTCGATATTTATATATTCGCACTCCGCGAGCAGAGCTTCGCGCGGTGCCATGCTGATACGCGGCAAGAATGCGTTGACTCCGATTGGCGATTTACCGCACGGCACGGCTTTTGAAAATATATCAGCAAGAGCTGAATCAAGTCTTTCAAAATCCTCTTCGGTATTCATGACGGACGGAATGAGAATTATCTTCCCGAGCCCCGCATATTCGGGCTCAATGCCGTGCGCACGCAGAAGCTCACCGACATCTGCGCCGTCGAAACCGAAATTTTGAACATCAAATGCTATGCGCGTCGGGTCGCACTCGCCTTCTGGCAGGATAAGTCCGAGCGAACGGCAAAGTTTCTTTGTTTTCTTTACCCTGCGGCTCAAACGGATAAATTCACCCGCGTTGTTCTCAAGCCAGTCGCGCGCGAGATCCAATGATATCATTATCGGATAAGACGGGCTTGTTGAGCCGAAAAGAGCCATGGCGCGGCGAATCTCCGGCACAAAACTTTCATCGCCGATCTGGAGCCACGCGCCGCCCGTCAGGACGGGCAAAGTCTTATGCGCGCTCTCGGCGCTCATTGCCGCTCCGAGAGCAAGCGGCGAGATATCTTTTTCCAAAAATTTCAGATGCGCTCCGTGGGCACAGTCCACAAGCAGGGGCACCCCGAATTCGCGTGCCACAGCCGCTATCGATTTGACATCGCTGATAATGCCGAAATAATCTGGCGAAGTGATATATACCGCCTTTGCCTCGGGCGTTTTTTCGAGTGCGCAGCGCACATCTTCTGCGGTTATGCGCCCGGAGAACAGCTCGCCCGCGCTCGGATCCGGCAGAACCCACACGGGGTCGATGCCGAGCAGGGACATTGCGTTGACCGCGCTGCGGTGAACAACGCGCCCGCAGACGACTTTTCCGCCGTGCGGTGCGGCGGCTCTGAACATCGCCTGGATGCAGAGCGTACAGCCGCCGGCGCTCATAAACGTCGCCGCAGAGCCGAACAGCTTTTGCGCCTGCGCCTCCGCGAGAGCCGTTGCTCCCTCGCCGTCAAAGAGGCTTCCGGTGTCCGGTATCTCCGTTATATCAAAATTCTGTATGCCGCCGAGTGCGGGGAATTTGCCTTTATGCGCGGGCATATGCATACTGACCTTTTGCTTTTTTGCGTGCGCCGTCACGGCGTCAAAAAGCGGAGCAGACATTTTTCACCTCAGAGTTTAGCTTCGTTGAGCATTATTCCGCCGGGCACGATATCGATCATGCCGTAGTGCCCGTCGCGTATGCTGCCGGGATTCATGATATAGAGCCCGTCGTCATAGCAAGTAACACCCGTGTGGGTATGGCCGTATAATACTATGTCGGCGCCCTCCTGCCTTGCGCGGAGAAGGAGCTCGTCCGTGCCGTATTTTACATGCTCGGCGTGACCGTGGGTGCAGTATATCTTTTTCCCGCCGAGGGTCACCACGCGCAGAAGCGGCAGACTGGAAGAAAAATCGCAGTTGCCCGCGACCTTTATTACATTCGGCAGGCTATGATAATAACTTTCGACCGTGTCGAGATCCCGCTCGCCGTCGCCGAGAAAAATCAGTGCCTCTGCTTCGGGATGCGCTTCGACCGCGTCGAGTATGCGCGAGGGCATACCGTGGGAATCGGAAAGAACAAGTATTCGCATTATTTCGCCCCGTTTTCAGGTCATAGACCCGTATAATGCCTGCGCGCCCAACAGGTTCTATGCGGGGAGCGCGTGCATAAGTTTATTATATATGAAAAAAGGTGGTTTTGCAATGAGCAATATTAACAGCTCCGGAAACATGACGCCCGAACAACTGATGAAGCTCGCCGCATCGTTCGGCGGCAAGGACGCCGCAGATCCCGAAAAGGCGATAAACGCGGTATCGAAGCAGCTCAGCGACGAGAAGCGGCAGAAATTGAACGAAGTTCTCAGCGACAAATCGGCTCTCGAAAAGCTGCTTCAGAGCCCCGAAGCACAGCGGCTGATGAAGAAATTCGGAGTGGATAACAAGGGGTAAGCTATGGACAACATCGGCGACATACTCTCCTCTTTAAGCGACGAGGACATGAAGGCTCTCGGCGACGCGGCGCGCAGCCTGCTCGGCTCATCGGAGCAGGAGCAGGGTCAAAATGACAGCGACCGGGGCTTTTCCATGGATCCGGCGACGATGGCAAAGATAGCGCAGATAATGAGCGCGATGAACCGCCATGACAGCCGCTGCGACCTCATCGCCGCTTTGCGTCCCCTGCTCAGCGAGCCGCGCCGCCGCAGAGCGGACGACGCGATGCAGCTGATAAAGCTCATTGACCTTTTGCCGATGATAGAGGATCTCGGGAGGAAATAGGTATGCCCGCATATACGGAAAACGAGCTTGCGAGAATGCGCGAAAGGGCGATAGCGAGCGCCAGAGAGATGCAGAGGCGCGCGGCGATAAAGGGCGGCGAGCAGAGGCAGTGTAATCGTCCCAATCCTCCGCCAACCCGTCCCGAGCCGCCTCCAAAACCGCCTGAGCAACCGCCGAAGCCGCCCGATAAGCCTAAGCCGCAAAGACCGCCCGTTGACAACGACAGGCTGCTGATAATCGCGCTGATAATAATTCTCTCGGCGGACGGGGCGGATATGCTGACGATATTCGCGCTGATGTATATCCTGATGTAATATATGTATTTGCCGCGGCGCATCTTGAAAAAAGCTCCGTTTTGGGTTAGAATAGAAGAAGTATGACGAAAACGGAGGAATGAACATGACATATTCATATACCACTCACGGCACCTGCTCAAGGCGCATCGATTTTGACATTGACGACGACAACACCGTTCAAAATGTCCATTTCACGGGCGGATGCAACGGCAACCTCGCGGGAATATCCTCGATAGTTGAGGGAATGGATGCGGAGGAAATCATCGACAGATTCGACGGCATCCGCTGCGGCTTCAAGCAGACCTCATGCCCCGACCAGTTTGCGGAGGCTCTGCGCGAGGCTCTTGAAAAGAAAAACAGCAAATAAAATAAAAAACGAACGGGAGCGCATCGGATATCCGGTGCGCTCCCGCCGTCATTTGGAAAGGCAATAACTATTTTGGAGGATAGTATTGAGTGGTCGTCTAATCAATAAAGCCGACAGACTTGGCAGAATTTGTAAGGAATAAGGGAAAAGATGGAAAAGAGGGCCTGCCGCGTCCGTCGGTCTTTGGATATATTATAACCGCCTTTTTCATTTTTTCAAACGGTCAAAAATTCAGTTTTGTGCCAAAAAATCTCACCTTTTGGAGAGTGTCGCATTTTTGGACACTTTTTGAGTTTTGTCCAAAAGCAAAAGACTGCGAACAGCAATCCACTGTCCGCAGTCTTTTATTATTGAATCTTATTTCTTAAATATCTTTTTGTACCACGGGAGCGACTCGGTGGTGTCAGTCGTGGCGGTCGAAGCGCTGCTGCTCGAAGCGATGGGCGTGGTCTGATAGATGAACATGACATTCGACTCGGTGCCCGCAGTCTTCTCGGTGTAGATATCATACGATGCACCGTAAGAAATCATCGACTGGAGCTTCGCGATAAGATCGTCGGCATCCTCGGCGAGCACGCCGTACTTCTGGAGCTTGCCTGCATAGTCGCCGGAATCGATGCTGTCGATGAGGTCATTGAGCTTCTGGACATTCTCCTTGCTCATGAGCTTGGCGAGTCCGTTTATCAGTTCCTGATTGTCGTCAATAGTCTTCTGTATCTCGGAGAGCTGCTCGAGGGTCTTGGGCAGGTTGTTTATTGCCTTCTGAACCTCGGGGTCGGACATATCCTTTGAGAACTCCTCGATAAGAGGCAGGACATCGTTCATGTTCTCTGCTATCTCGGGCAGGTTCTTGAAGAACTTCTGGAGCACGGGGTTGTTGAGCAGGGTTATGACTTCCTTGAGCTCGTTGGAGTCAAGGCTGTTGAAGAGCTTCTTGAACTTCGCGATGTTCTCTTCGGTCATATACTTGGGCAGAATCTCGAAGAGGACGCGGTTGTTCTGATAGAGCTCAACTGCCTCGTTCATCGTGTTGACAAGCTCGTTTATCTTCGTCTTGTTGGTCATAAGGTTCGTTATGACCTTGTTGGGATCCATGGAGTTGAGAGCCTTTTCAAGCTCCTTGAGCTGGCCGAGAGTGGTCTGGAGATCGTTCAGGCTGTCGGGCATCTTGAACTCCGTGCCGAGCATGGAGATCGGCACTGCCGCGAAGTACATATTGCCGAGCGAGAAGTTCTCAACTTCGGCGGAGAGGGTGAACTCCGTGGCGAAGTTCAGATCCTCGATATTGAGCTTGTCGAGTCCGAGAGTTTCGTTCATGCCGGGCATGCTGACAACAAGAGCGATTTCCTTTGTGCCGTCGCCGACGAGCTTGCCGTTTGTGAGAGTCATGTTCTGGAACTGACCCTCGGGAAGAATCATGCCTCCGACAACCGCGATGGGATTGTAGATCTTGACCTGCTTGCCGTTTATCTTCTCGGTCTTGTAGAGATTGTTTTCAACGGAGATCTTTATCTCGACCTTGCCGCTCTTGCCGGAAATCTTCTTGGCGGACATCTCTTTGCCGTCGAGGAAATATTTGATGTTGATTTTTACAGGCAGCTCTTTGTTGCTCTTGCCGCTGTAATAGAGGTCAGTCGTGTCCATATGCCAGGTGATGCCGCCGTTTTCGCTGACGGGCTTGATGTTGCTCTTGACATTGGTGATGTTTTTCAGCGAGCTTGTGTCGCTGACCTTGACCTGACCCTTGTCGGTGTGGAGCCAGTCGGTGACGGTGATATCCTTGACATCGCCGCTGTTGTCCATGTTGACATACACGGTCTCGCTCTTCTTCACGGAGCCGGGCACATCGGTGTAATATACAGGCGCGGCCTGCTCATCGCCGGACGCCGAGGTAGTGTCGCCGTTGTCGCCGGTGCTCTTGCAGGCGCCCATGGTGAGTATGCTCGCCGCGAGAGTGAGGCAGAGCGCCGATTTGAGAATAAAGTTTTTCTTCATTTTATTGCCCTCCTTGTTCAAGCCTTTGCCTTGCGGCTCTTGCGCTCCTTTTTAACGCGGGGAACGCGCCAGCCGATGGATGTTTTATTGATAGCGCCTTCGCAGATGGCGAGGATGCCGGGAAGCATAACCATGATAACGAGTGCGCTGATAACGGAACCTCTTGCAAGCATGAGGCAGACACCCTTGACTATATCTATATCGCAGATACAGTAGACGCCGAATGTTGCGCTGAAGAACACGAGTGCGCTCTGGAATATCGAGCGGCTCGACTCCTTCGCGGCTATCTTGATAGCCTTGAGCTTATCGCCGCACTTCTGGAGTTCTTCTCTGAATCTCGTTGTCATGAGTATTGCGTAGTCGACCGTTGCACCGAGCTGCACGCAGCTGATGATAGTCGGCGCGATGAAGCATATCGTAGTGCCCGTCAGAGTCGAGATACTGATGTTGACCCAAATTGCAAGCTCTATCGACGCGACGAGTATCAGCGGTATCGACAGGGACTTGAAGACTATCGCGACAAGAATGAATATCGCGAGCATAGAGATAGCTCCGGTGACGACGAAGTCCTTTTCGGCGACAGTTATCAGGTCCTTGGTCAGGACTCCTTCGCCCGTCAGTATTCCGCCCTCGTCGTATTTCTTGACTATCGAGGTTATCTTTTCAATCTGCGCGTTCTCCTCGTCGGTCGCAGCCGAGTAAGAGGAGTTGAGCATCATGAGCTGTTTACCGTCCTGAACGCATATCTCCTTTATCGAATCCGGGAGCATTGCGCTCGGGATTGCCGTGCCGATGAAGCTGTTGAGCGAGAGGACATTCGTGACGCCCTCGACATTGTTGAGTTCGCTCGTCAGCGCGTTTATATTCGCTTCGGTTATCTTATCGTCAAGGATGATGAAGTGGGTCGTTGCCATGTTGAAGTCTTTCTTCATCGTATTGAGAGCGGATATTGACGGCAGATCCTGAGGGATCGCCTTATCCATGTTGTAATACTTCTTGACGTTGTTCTGCAGGAAGTAGGATGGGATGAAGAGCACGAGGAAGATTATCGCCATAACTCTTCTGTGTTTTATCGCGAAGTCGCTTATCTTATTGAACTTCGGCGCGAGGCTCTTATGTCTTGTCTTTTCAATGACATTGTCGAGCATGAGTATCAGCGAGGGCAGGAAAGTAACGACGGTGATAACACCGAGGATAACGCCCTTTGCCATGACAAGACCCATATCTTTGCCGAGCGTGAAGCTCATGAAGCACAGCGCGAGGAAGCCGAAAACGGTTGTCAGCGAGCTGCCCATAAGGGAGAGGAAGGTCGAATCGATTGCCGCAGCCATGGCGTCCTTCTTCGTGTCATGGTGCTTCTTCTCCTCCTCGAATCTGTCCATAAGGAAGACGGAGTAGTCGACAGTGACGCCGAGCTGGAGTATAGCGGCGATACTCTTCGTTATGAACGAAATCTCGCCGAAGATTATATTCGTGCCCATATTGTATATGACCGCGGTGCCGAGCGCCGCAAGAAGCACGAACGGGAGCACCCACGAGGTCATCGTGAACGACAGCGCTATAAGCGCGAGGGCGATGGCGATCACGACATAGAGCGGAGCCTGGCTGTTTGTCAGGTCTTTTGTATCAACGGTTATCGCCGAAAGACCGCTCAGGAGCATATTCTTGTTCATTATCTTGCGTATGGAAGCGATAGCGTCCATAGTCACCTGAGACGAGCCGGAGTTCTTATACTGAACCATTATCAGCGTCGAGCTGCCGTCCTGCGAATAGAAGACGTTGGTCAGAACCTCGGGAAGAATCTCTTTCGGTATCGTCACATCCGCGATATCAGTGGCGCCGATAACATTGCTGACGCCCTCGACCTGGCGGATCTGATCTTCAAGCTTCTGGATATCCTTGGGCTCGGTGTCTTTTACTATAATAAATGAACTCGCCGAATTGTGGAAAGTTTCATCGAGTATCTGCTCGCCCTGAACGGATTCAAGGTTCTCCGGCAGATATGACAGAATGTCATAGTTGACGCCCGTCAGGAAATATCCGATTATCGACGGGATTATCAGGATAAGACAAACTATCAGAACAGTTTTGGGATGGTAGGCTATCCACTTTGCTAACTTTTTAGATATCATATCCCTTTCCTCCTTATTATGCTAAAAGTTTGTTTGTCAGGCGCTGCATTCCGCTCTTTATTTCATCGAGCTTATACGGTTCGCCCTGGATCGCGCTGTCGCAGCTGACGGGCGCGAGCATCGAGACTAACATATATATGTTCATCTCGCTCTCGTATTCCGTGAAGCCGTGGCGCAGGAACAGCTTTACGAGGCTGTCGTATGCTTCCTTGAGCTCCGCTTCCCTGCCCTTGAGCATCAGGCGGTAGCACGAGGAGACGCGGTCTCTGATGAGGGGCAGGAACGCTTTGTTTTCATCGATATACATAAAAACGTTATCGAGAAAGGCGTTCACGCGCTCGGCGTCTTCAACCTGCCTGCCGGCGAGCTGCTGCCGCGTTTTAAAGAGCGCGGAATTGACGCACTCGGCGAGCTTTTTCAAAAAGAGCTGATCCATAAGGTCGTATTTATCTTTGAAGTACAGATAAAACGTACCTTTGGCAACACCCGCCATTTTGACGACCTCATCTATCGTCGGAGGCTTGAGCGCGCTGCCGCTCGTAAAGAGCGAATGAGCCGCTTCCATAAGCTTCGACCGCTTCTCGGTCTTGTTTTCTTCAACCGTCGCCATGTGTTCACCTCCGAACTGACTGCCGGTCACTTTCTTTTGCGTGAGATACTTTACTACAAAAATGACCGTTAGTCAATCCCCGGAAGCAAATCTTAATTTTTTGTTCACAAATCTCTACTTCTTGATTATTATAGCCAAATTCGGAAGCCGTAATTTATGCACTTTGCACTAAAATTTAGCCCGCTATGCAATATAACGAGACCTAAAGAGGAATTACTGCCAAATCAAAAATCGCCGTGCGGTAAAAGTCTTTCGGCTTTCGCTGCGCGGCGAAATTATAATATATTATTTGTCGAAGAAAACGACCTTGTTCTCGTTTCCGCTCTCAAAAATGGCGTCAACAAGCTTGAGCAGTCTGCGCTGCTGGTCGTGCGTTATCAGCTGCTCTTCTTCTCCTCTGAGAGCAGCGAAGACGTTCTCATAGAACTGAGTCCAGCTCGAATCGACCTTGGGCAGCGGATAGCGCTTGATAGTATCGTCGGTTCTCGGAGCCATGGTCTTTGTCAGTCCGACGCCCGCGAGGATCGGCACTGCGTCGCGGTTCTCCCAATCAGAGACCTTGACTATCTCGCCGTTGAGATCCCAGTCATTTATAACTGCGGAGCCGTTCTCGCCGAGGATATACCAACGCGGAAGCTCGATGAAGTTGCTCGTGGTAACCTCGACATACATCGAAAGGTCGCCCTCGAAGATAAGCGTGACTCTGAAGCCGTCGTCGCATTCCTCGTTGGTGACATTTGTAAGCTCTGCATAGACGGAGATGAGCTTTCTGCCCTCGCCGATGCGCAGCGCCTGATCGAGCAGGTGGATGCCCCAATCGAGCACCATGCCGCCGCCGTGCGCCTTCTGGTTGCGCCAGTCACCGGGGATACCGCGCGAGCCCTGAACGCGGGACTCGATGCGGAACACCTTGCCGAGTTCGTTATCCGCGAGGATCTTCTGGACGCACTTGAAATCCGGATCCCAGCGTCTGTTCTGATGGACGGTGAAGAGCTTGCCGTACTTTTTGGACGCGGCTATCATCTCCTCAAGCTCCTCTTGGCTCAGCGCCACGGGCTTCTCGGAGATAACATTCTTGCCCGCCGCCATGGCGGCTATGGCTATTTCTTTATGTACATCGTTGGGCGTTGCAACGGTGACGAGGTCGATTCTATCGTCGGCGAGCAGTTCCTCGCGCGAAGAAAAAGCGTGAATGCCCTCAGCCTCGGCAGCCGCGCGCCTCTCGGGCTTGATATCATAGATGCCTATGAGTTCAGCCGTGTCTTTGAAATCGTCCGCGCAGGTCGACGCATGCCAGCTGCCCATTCCGCCGTAGCCTATAACGGCAAAACCTATCTTCTTATTCTTATCCATTGTTTTGTATACTCCCGATATAAATTTGTTTCGCGAAAAGTTTTATCACACCCACCACATATCGCCGGTGTTCTGGGTGATAAGGACATCCTTGAGGAAGTCGACTGCCTTTGAAAGGCCCTCGTCCTGGCTCATGAGGGAATCCTCATGCTCTATGCTGATAGCGTAGTCATAGCCGACCATGCGCAGGTTCGAGATCATATCCTTCCAATATGCGTAGTCGTTGCCGTAGCCGACGGAGCGGAATATCCACGAGCGGTGAATCTCGTCTGCATAGGGCTTGGTGTCAAGCACGCCGTTGACGGCGGTGTTGTATTTGTCTATCTTCGTGTCCTTGGCGTGGAAATGGAAGATAGCGTCGCCGAGCGCTCTTATGCAGGCAATGGGATCCATGCCCTGCCAGATAAGATGGCTCGGGTCAAAGTTCGCGCCGAGTTCGGGACCGACTGCCTTGCGTATCTTGAGCATGCTCTCGGTGTTGTAGACGCAGAAGCCAGGATGAAGCTCGAAGGCTATCTTGTCGACGCCGTGCTCCTTGGCGAAAGCGACGGTCTTAGTCCAATAGGGAATGAGAACCTCGTTCCACTGCCACTCGAGTATCTCGGAGAAGTCGTTCGGCCAGGGGCAGACGACCCAGTTGGGATACTTCGCGTTCTCCTGGTCGCCGGGGCAGCCGGAGAAGGTGTTGATCTGATGAATACCGAGCTTCTCGGCGAGAAGGATGGTGTTCTTTATCGTCTTGTCGAACTCGGCGGCAATAGCCTTGTTCGGATGGACGGGGTTGCCGTGGCAGCTGAGCGCGCTTATCTCAAGGCCGCTGTCCGCGACGGTGGATTTGAAAGTGCTCAGAGCCGCAGGATCGGCGAGCAGGGTGTCGGGGTCGGCATGGGAGTTGCCGGGGTAACCGCCGCAGCCTATCTCGACCATCTCAATGCCCTTGGATTTGAAATACTTGAGAGCCTCTTCGAGCGGAAGGTTGCCCAAAAGGCAGGTAAATACGCCTAACTTCATTTTTTATCTCTCCTTTAAAAATCAGATGATGGATTTAAGATATTTTATGCTCCTGCCGATGTCGTCAAGACCGTTCGGCACGGGGTCATCGTTTTCAACTATCAGCCACTCGATGCCGATATCTTTTGCCGCGCGAACGACCTCGGGGATATCGCAGTTGCCCTCGCCGAGAGCCTTGGGAGTGTGGCCTATTCCGTCCTTGACATGGAGCTGAGCTATCCTGTCGCGGTTTTCGGTGATAAGCTTGTAGTTATCCTGGCCGGCGACGAAGCTCCAATAGGTGTCTATCTCGAGATGAGCGGCTTTCTTCAGCTCATCAAACGGAATAACGCCGTCGGAAATCGGCTCGAACTCCGAGCAGTGGTTGTGATAATAGACGCTCATGCCGATTTTTGCCGCCCGCTCGTCCGCCGCTTTCAGCTCGGCGCAGGTCGCCTTGAGCTCCTCGGGAGTCTCGTGGTCGGCGCCGCCCATGCCCATGGTCTTCATGCCGAGAGTGCGGCAGAACGCCGCTGTTTCGTCGAAGTTTTCGGGCGAGTAGCTCTCAATGGCGATGTGCGTACCGACGGCGACGAGCCCGGCGGAGTCGAGCGCCGCGCGCAGAGTCTCCGCATCAACACCGAAATATCCGGCAAATTCAACGCCGTCATAGCCGAGCTCCTTGACGCGCGGAAGAATGGCGAGAAGATTTTCGCCGCTGCCCTTTATAATGTCGCGCAGGCTGTAAAGCTGAACTGCAATTTTCATGTTTCTTCTCCTGTTTGAGATAAAATTTAAAGTGTAAATTCACATTGGCACTGCTGTTCCGCGTGGGGCGCAATGTATGTAGATGCTCAAGCCCTACGCGGGGCAGGCAATGTGCGTGATATGATTCAACGCATTTTGAGTAAGATTGCGTGCAGTGTGAGTTTTTTGCGACCGCCGCGTATCGAGATACGCAAAGGAGCAAAAGCTCACAATGTGCGTGATATGACACAACATATTTTGAGTAAGATTGCGTGCAGTGGCTGTGCCGCGAGGGGCGCAGTGTATGCCGATACTCAAGCCCTACGCAGGGCAGGCAATGTGCGTGATATGATTCAACGCATTTTGAGTAAGATTGCGTGCAGTGTGAGTTTTTTGCGACCGCCGCGTATCGAGATACGCAAAGGAGCAAAAGCTCACAATGTGCGTGATATGACACAACATATTTTGAGTAAGATTGCGTGCAGTGGCTGTGCCGCGAGGGGCGCAGTGTATGCCGATACTCAAGCCCTGCGAGGAACGGTCAATGTGCGTGATATGAATCAACCCATTTTGAATAAGATTGCGTGCAGTGTGAGTTTTTTGCGACTGCCGCGTATCGAGATACGCAAAGGAGCAAAAGGCTCGCAATGTGCGTGATATTATTCAAAATAAAAAGGTTTGCCCTGCTTGGCGGATTCATATATTCCTTCGAGTATCTGCGTTACAACAAGTGCCTGCTCGGGCTTGGTGCTGACCTCGGTGTCATTGATGATGGCGTTGATGAAAGCACGGGCTTCAAGTTCGGAGGGGTCGCTGGTAGCGCCCTCGAAGAATGCGGCTCCGCCGGCTTCAAAGTTCGGGGTCTCGATGCACTGGCGGCCGTATTTGACATAGTTCAAATGAAGTCCGCCGCGCATATCCGCGCCCGCCTTGTCGCCGCAAAGATATGTAACAGCCTCGTTGGGGTCGGCGATATTGAGCGCCCAGCTCGCTTCGACGGAGATGGTCGCGCCGTTCTCCATGGTGACGAAACCGAAAGCCGAGTCCTCAACGGTGTACTGCGCGGGATCCCAATCGCCCCAGGCGTTGCCGGAACGCTCCTGATTGCCGAGCTTCTTATAGACATTGCCGACAACCATCTTGGGCTTGTAGTTGTTCATCATCCAGAGTGTAAGATCGAGCGCGTGGGTACCGATATCGATAAGCGGACCGCCGCCCTGCTCATACTCGTTGAGGAAAACGCCCCATGTCGGAACAGCTCTGCGGCGCAGCGCGATAGCGCGTCCGTAATAGATATCGCCGAGATCGCCGTTGTCGCACGCCTCCTTGAGATAGAGCGAATCGGGTCTCCAGCGCTGCTGATAGCCGATAGTCAGCTTCTTGCCGGTGCGCTGTGCGGTCTCGTACATTTTCTTCGCCTCGGCATAGGTCTTTGCCATGGGCTTCTCGCACATGACATGCTTGCCCGCTTCGAGCGCGTCTATTGTAATGAACGAATGCGAGCGATTCGGAGTGCAGACATGAACGCTTTCAATGCTCTCGTCCTCGAGCAGCTTTCTGTAATCCGTATAGACTTTTGCGCCCTCGACGCCGAACTCCTTTGCCGCCTTTACGGCTCTCTCCTCAATGATATCGCAGAAAGCGACCATCTCGGCCTCTTCGATTTTTTTGAGCGCGGGCATATGCTTGCCGTTGGCGATTCCGCCGCAGCCGATGATGCCTATTCTGACTTTTCTTCCCATATCGTTTCTCCTATCGTGTTCAAGATATATTATATATACCTTTATTATCAGTTTAATTATAAACAATTGAATAAATAGTTCAAGGCATATCGGCAGAATCTTTCGCGCAGCGGATGCCGAAATTTGAGCCGCAGATTTGGGCAAAGTTCACAAAATCAGAAAAACACTTTTCCCCGAAGTGTCGCACGAAACGAAAGTCTTAACAAAATTGATTCTGATTATTAAGACTCTGTTCACAGGGGCTTAACAAAGCTCGGTTATCATAGATTTGCACACAAGGGCAGGGAGCCGCACCCTGCAGTGTGCGGTGCCTGAGTTCGTCAGGCATCACCCCTCCTCAAACCAGATGCTAAAAGTTGCATCGAACCCCTCATTACGGAAGGACGTTCACCGAAAGGTGGGCGTCTTTTCGTTGTCACGCAACAGTTGAAAACCCCCGGTTCTACCGGGGGAAAAAGAAAGCTTAA